>VMHT01074153.1_pt1 | contig 11408 bp, 16 predicted proteins | sample 4693611 | NCBI WGS metagenome assembly VMHT01 (sample SAMN12280063, study PRJNA550983) | marine metagenome | isolation source: seawater sampled from same location over 5 years 0.02-0.2 micron viral filtrate | place: USA: collected off the coast of southern California halfway between the port... ... | reverse complement strand
TTTCTCATGCTTTAAGTTCAGTTGAATCAACTAATGATCCTATTGCCATTCTCGTCCAACCGGGCACATATGTAGGGGATATAACAATAACAAGACCTAATACTCACATTATAGGTTTAAATGTCGCGACGAACTTTTCATCGGTTGAACTTGATGGTGAAATTGTTTATAACATTGGCTCTCAAGACGGGGATGATGTTTCAACGCTCTCAAATTTAACACTACTTAACAATTCAACTTCAGCAACTAATCTACTCACATTGTCCGGAGACGTAGGTCAGTCAATTATTTTAAGTGAAGTAGGTATTAGAGATGAAGGTGTAAATGAAAGTTCTAACAATCAAATTATATATTGTGATAATAGTGAATTAACTTTATATCTCGATAAAATTTATGCAAAATCATCTACCATATGGCCTATAGTTTGGATTAATGAAGGCAATGCAGTTATCACAAATAGCACAATTATCGCTACCCATGATGAATATGGAACTGGTGTTCAATTTGATGCTGATACTGTAGGTTCTATAGATCGATGTAATATCACCGCAAATAGTAAGACAGGCATTGTACTTAATGACTCCGCTGATGTTGATCTAACATATTCAACAATTAAATGTACACTGAGCAATTCTACAGGTGTTCATATGACATCAGGTGCTAAGTTGATGGCTATTAATAACATCTTTAATGTAAAGCGAGGTTCAGGTTTTGCTATTAATGCAGTATCTGGATGTGTGTTAAGTCACGCATTTAATACATTTTTAGATAATCAGACAGTACTATCAGGATTTTCCGCGGCAGCTTTGCCTACAACATTTGCTCTTGTAACAGCTGCAGAGTTCGCAGTAGCAATCACAACACCGATCTTCGACATTATAAGTGTAAAGGTATTAAGACACTTCCACTGGACACAAACGTACAATACCGAACCAGTACTATCTGCAGCATTAGATAATACAGCTCTGGCTACATTTAATACATTGTTATGCACTGATTCAAATAACGTATCAGCTATATATTTAACATTAGATAATGGATCACAGTATAGTCTGGTGTCTGGAGAAACTGGATTTCAATATCTAACAACTGACGCAGCATACGCGTCAATTGATGATACCTTTAGTCGTACAAGTAATTATACGTTATGTGCGCAGACTACAGAAATGTTGACAGCAACAGCGACTATAACTGACACTGATGAACAAAGTACAACTGTAAGAGCTGCTGATATAGATCTTAGCCTAATAGGAGGTGAGTATACAATCACTGTAGCTAATAGCTCCATATCCGCATTAAGCTCAAACGATTCTGTACCATTAGAATCGACACTATATATTAACCATGTTTCAAGTGAAACCTTGTTATCCAATTTTTCATATGATACGCTAATTAGTACACCGTTGAGCACGCATATTTTCTGGCATACAACAGTACCAACAAATACACTCCCTGACTTATCATCATACAGTGGTTCTGAGCTCAGTGCACTAGAAGGCGCCCCAGCGACAGCATTTAACACCGGTGGGTTCTTATCACCGGTTGTATATAGAACATACACTGGACTTATAACTTCTGCACCGGCGTACGACTTAGATTCAAAGACTGGTGATGGAATTCTTATATTAAGTGCACATTGCTTATCCGCAGAAACGAATGGTAATACACTATCATCCGGATGGGCTCTCTCGTCATGGGATGCTCAATTTATCTCCTTATCCACCTACAGCATGCCGACCATTATGGAAGATTTAACTGCTAAGGTTGGTACAGCTCAACTAGTATTTACATACAATGATAATGATGAGGCAGCTCAAATTGACATTGCATCAACGTTTGATTTATCGGCATTTGACCCTGAAGAGAATGTTAACTTATTGATTGATTATAGCGAACTATCAAGCAATGGTACGTTATCATTGAATACAACTGCGTATGAAGATGTAACAAAAGTAGCTACGATCTCATCAATACAATTAAGTGCCGCTCCATTAACAGGTATTGCATATAATGATTCAGCTGTTCTTGAAGCATTAAGCTCCTTAACTGGTACTAATAATACCGTTACATTTAATCTTGATTTAAGCACAAGAGCTACATCGTCATATGACGCAACTATTACTACTGTACATCAAAATACTATTATTACGCCAACGTCTGGAACACATGATATAATACTAAGCGATTTCTTTGATCAAGATGTGCTGTCTGAAGATACCTTTGACATAACGACATTAGATCAAATTTCTGGACTATCTGGTGATGCTCAATTTGATCTGTTCACAACCTTAATAACAGTAACATCATCAATATCCTCAGTAAGAACACCTGTTACACATCTATTTAATTTAAGTAGCTTAGGATCGGTCGCTGATACGCGGCCATCGATCTTCTTCGAAGGTGATGCAGAAGAATACGATTTACAAGAAGGTGAATCTGTACCAGAAGCGTCCGCCATTCCTGCAGGGTCTGACTTTTTCTTGGTACTAGATGCACTAACAGGTAACAATGAAGTAGGTGCTGATATAACTATTGACCTATCAGTAAATGATGTTAACCTTTACACTGGTGGGGCTACACAATCACTTACCAGTACAAGCGCGACTAATATCCCGATTACAGCAATTCAGGTTCCTAGCTCTCTTCTCAGCACAGCTAATACTGAGCTAACTGGCATCTTTAAGACATTTGCTACCCTGAGCGGTTCATCGACTATAGCTGGCATACCAGTGGAATTTATTGAAGAAAATACATTAATTTTTAATCTGAGCGTTACTGATCCAATCATAATTCCAGTATCATGTGCACTTGAAACTCTTATCATTACAGTAGATGTGGATGGAAGCGGTGAATTAGATTATTATGTTAACGGAATTAAAAACAGTGATCTTAATCTTGGTAGAAATAAATTGTATATGGTTGTATTAAGCACGCCATGGATGAGTGGTAGTGAAGATTCTGAGAACAATGGTACACATCCAATAGACTTTAGCTTATCAGCTGACGGCCATCATGGCGATGGTGTCAGTCTTACAACTGGAATAACCGGTACAAGCGCTAGTCCATGGCTTAAATCAGATGGATATAACATGCATGCTACTAGCCCAGGAGGTGATGGCTTTGTTATAATAAATACCAGCATTCTATCAAGTGTAGATTCTTTATATTACTTCTGCAACAGCCACGCTGGTATGGGAGGCAAGATGACATTCATGGATGAATGTAGTACCGCAGCATTGACTGCTACTGATTTTGAAGCGTTATCAACTTCGTCACCAAAACAGTTTACATTATCTGCTATAGCAGAAGAGAATGAAGATGGTGATGCTATAGAAAACCAAGGACCGGAAGGGTATGTAGTGGGTGTTTATGCTAGTGGTGCTAGGATGGATTTCTTATCCGGGGGTGATGATTATAACTACCATCGATGGTCATATTCAGACCTATTATGCTCTATGGGAGCTCCAGTATACTTATACATGGGTTGGGATAATGAATATACATTTGATTTTACTAGCGACATGACAGACGTTGTTTAAGGATTAGTAATTAGTGAAGTTAAGACGGGTGATATGCGAGACTATATTGACAATGGCAACATTCTCACACAGGCTAGTTGGCCGCTATCTGCATTCGGACCAGCAATCAGCGATACATGGGTCACAAATAATAGTGGTGCTAGTGCTGCAATAACTCTTACTACTAATACAGCATTAGAAGATCATACAAGAAGTAACACTAATGAAGAGCCACTATTAGTACTTCATACCTTATCTGGCGGTAATAATGATTGGCCGGGCAGTACTTCAACAAGTCAAACAACTGGTATAAGTGCATTAACAGCATCGTCAATCGTTGCAGTATGCAGATTTAGAAACTGGGCAACAGGAAACTATATGTCATATTCACACGGATACGTCAAAGGCAATCCAGGGTCAGGCATAGTAGGAGGATATTAAAATGACAAACTTTGATAAGCTTATTCACAAATTGATGGAAAAAAAATGTGGTAAAAATAAAGAACCAAAAGCTCGAGTGAATCAACAAGGGCTTATGGGTAGCGCGTCTAGACCTCATAAGGTAAAAACAAAAGTTATACACCGAAAACAAAAACATAAAGGAAAGGATTTAGAATAATGTCATTATATACATCAGACGAAATTAAGGAACTTAAAGCAAATGACCCAAAAGCATTACTATCAATGCTTAGACTTATTAATGGATCTCTATTAATTAAAGATGCAGAATATAAATGGACATTAGCTGAAGTGAAACAACTAGTAGATCAGCTTAACAAGGATATATCTGATATGAAGGATGACGAAACCGGGGGCAGGCTCAATGGTAAGCCTATTACGATGTCTGATTCTTTACTTGATAAAATTAGAAAAGAAGTATTAAACAATCCTCGTATAGTAGCAGATGATGTTGTAGAACCATCTGAAATAGAATGGGATGATATTTTATTAACCGATGCTGGTGTCACAGATTCATATTCCGCGGATTCTAAATTTAAACCAAACGCAGATAGAAGTAATATGAAAGATATGCCAGGTGCTTCAGAACTGTTGAAAACTTTTAAATCTAACGCGGATGAAGTTGTGGATGATAAGCCTGACCGCGGTCATCCAGTCAGTGACGACCGGATTCTTCCTGACCCAGGCGAAGCATAATACCTTCCAATAAGTACTTACATGTACTTTTCACACGAGCAAGTATTTCGTGTTTTACTCAATAACGAGAAAAAGCACGTCAATGTCTTAAAAGAAAGTACAACACCAGAACATGAAAGAGTATACTCTAGAAATTGTATCTTCCATATACGAGAAATACGAAAATTATTTGACGATCTTGTAGAGGAGAATACCTGGTAGAGAATAAATATTTACATGAAAGAACTATTATTAAGTGTGTGGCACAAAATTGTTCACTGCTTTGGTGTTTTACTAGGATGGCTTAAGGCTGGTTGGTGCTTTGTGACGCGTCATTTAGGATGCAATCATTGCACAGGCAAAGCTATGCCTAAGAAAACAAGCAGGAAAAAACCTGCAAAACGTCGCGGACGTCCACCCAAAAAGAAGTAAATAATCATAATTATGCCAAGTCAAAAAAAAGTTTGGATAGATGAAGATGGTGATGGATTAGCTGATTCTCACGGTGAAATTGTTGATAATGATACTTTACACGCAGATGCGGGTGGAGATATTGTTGATGAAGTTGTTGAAGAACCTGTCGTAACACCTAAGAAAGTTACTAGAGTTACTGCAAAAGCTAAAGCCTCCGCGGCACTTGCTGCAAAGAAAAAGGCTGACGCAGATCGCCGCCGACGCCGCCATATGGGATTCTAATAAAAATAGGAATACTTCAAGAATTGTAGAAATTCTTTTTACCTTAAACGTCAATCACGTCGGCTTGATCCGCTGGGCGTGAATCTTGTGGCTCCTCAGCTGGTTTACTCTGCTGCATTGCATCCCAGGCTTTCTGTACCTTCATCCACTCCATGGAGTCATCCGGTGCTACATCCTCGTGAGAAAGCGGCGTATTATGAAAGTCCTTAACCCATTGAGTAATTTCTCTTTCTCTTTTTTGCCACGCTCGGTAGAACTCGTTTTGACTGATTTGTTGACTGATCTCTTCTTTTTCCGCATCTAAAATATCTCGCAATTTTTTCACCTCTGGTGAGTCACCGTCCCAACCGGCTTCCTTCTTAGCATTAAAGAATTTTCTAACTGCTACTTTACGCAAAGCATCTAATTTTTCATATTCATCGAAATTATTCTCTGCTTTAAATTCATCGCTGAAAATAGCTTTACGCATTGCTACTGCTTTCTTAATATCTCTATTAATGAAGTTACCTAACAAATCAATAAACCTACCCATAACTTCCTCATTATCTGGAGCTCGGCCCCCAATGCCGTACTTATTCATTTGATACATACGTATAAAACTAGAGCTATCGAGAATTTCTTTTATTGATTTACCTGCGAGAGATTTCATGAAATCTGACAACGAATCTGAACTAGTAACAGCTATAGCTAAGGAATCATCTCTTTCGAAAAATTGCTTAAAGGAAGGCATTGTGCCCTTTGTAGAGGCATGTAATGCTTCTAGGTATGTCTTCATAGAACCCATTATTATTATTTATTTATAATCTCTCTAATATAAAGATCTTTACAATTTTAGTACTATCTCCATACCAATTAGGTATATTTTTATCTATCGGAAAACATACCCAATGCCATTCCATTAAGTTAGAATATATTAGTATTAGAGCGATATCTTTGTTTGGATCTAGCTTAGTATATTTGTTTACTGATACGACCTTAAATCCATACTGTTTACATACTTTGACAATCTCATGAGGACAAGTTATTTGGCTGGCTTTCTCGTGAACAAGAGTCATAAGATCTCTCCAGCCATTTCCATTATCTTGGATTCGTCTACTAACCTCTAGGTGCGGAGCAGGGTTCTTAGCAAAAACTATACCTTGTTTGCGGTAATATCCATTAATAGCTTTTTCGACAGCCAGTGGTCCGCAGCTGTTTAAATGATATAAGTAATAGCCATTTTCTTTTGGGCTTGAATTAAAAACGCCGCAACCTGAAAATAGTGCGGCGCTCATTAGCAGTGTTGTAATTATTCTTTTCATATCCCCTGTATAATATTTATTGCATTTCGCCTAATGTATCATATAATATTGGTACAAGACAAAAGATAATGAACAAATATATCCAAGTAAACACCACCTATGCGCGTATTGCGCTAATCATATTGACACTTAACTTTGCGCTTACTACGTACGCAATTGTTAAAATTGCGGAAACAAGTACCGAATCTACTGATCAAACCCCGCAGGCGATTGAGCAGACTTCAACGCCATCGCCCGATCAGTAGATGCCCATCCCCGGGCATCGACGGTCAGTTAAGACCTGATCGTCCCTCAACCAAAACCCGGCTGGATTTCTGGCCGGGTTTTTTATATGAAAAGTTTATTACAGAGTCTTAAGGTTTTAATTTTCGGAAAAACAAGCCGGTCAGCGATCATCCGGTGCGTTGTGTTTGCAATTGGTTTCTATTTGATCTATGACCATATGTTCAAAACATTTACGGTCGACGGGCCGTCAATGAATAATACTCTCAAGCATGGTCAGATTGTATGGGTAAACAAATATCATTATGATTTTTTCAATCCTTTACGACATGATATTGTAGTTATTAAGGATTATGAAGTACGAGGAGAAACTATGGTTAAGCGCATTATTGCAATGCCTGGTGAAACTGTAGAAGTGCTTATGGGATATGTTTTTATTAATGGTCAGCCAGATCTATATGATATAGAGACTATTGATGCTGAAAAATATGATAAAATGCTGCAGTGGGACAATATGGAACCTTATACTTTAAAAGATAATGAATATTTTTACCATGGGGACAATAGGGTAGATTCAGTATGGGGAATAATTCTTAAAGAAGACATTATAGGTAAAGTAGTTATTCCAGCAAGAAAAGATTATTCTCTAAAATACTAATCATTAAGCTCTTCTAAACGTATAGGAGCTAACGACTTTTCTTCGGGCATTGGGGTATTAATACATACAAATGTACTTGTACCCTCCACATCGATGCATAAATTTTCTCTACGAGCAAATTCATATAATGAATATGCATGTGATGACATGTGTTCACATTCTGCTCCAAAGTGTACACCGCATAATATACCTCCAGACTTAATTTTTTTCAGCCAGCTTCTCAGCGTATCGTAAAGATCTTCACTAGGTAGATCATGATCATGTATATAAACAAGATCTAATGAACCATCTTCAAAATTGTCTAATATATTACTCGACCAATCCTGTATACATGTTAAGTTGTCATGCTCATGATCGGTAGTATGCGATTTACATATAGTAGTAATATCGACATCATCAAATGCACAACATAGTGCACATGAAAGCATTTTATGTTCGGAATGCAATTCGACAATATTCTTACATTGATAACCTATAACTAAGTTCGCAACAGCATGAAAGCATCCAGCTTGAGCTAAATCTGGACTATTGCATTTAGTATCTAAACATACTATAACCTCATTAAGAGTTGGGTAATCATCTACGCGTAATGCCATACTATTGTTGACCTTGATTTATATTGTTTAACAATGTCTTTGCTTGATCTTCCGGTATACCTAATGCTTTTGTTAGCGTATTCCAGCCGTGTTCATATTTACTTAACTCTTTATTTCTTTCCAATAATTCAACAGAAAAGGTAAAATGATCTTCAACTACTTCGTGTTGCTGGAAGTTATACCATATGCTAATACCTAAAAGGCAAATTATTAGAGTACGATAAAACCATCCAACATTCCAAGTATTTGATTTATTATTCATGTTAATATTTATGCTAGATCATAAATAATAGTGTGAAAGACAAAGATCACAGGCTATTGGAAGAAGCTTGGAAACAAGTATATGTAGAAGAACCTAACATGTCTCCTGAAGAGGCGCATGAAGCTCACGGGAAGGGCGAGACGCTAATGGTGACTACCGCTGATGGTACTGAATTTATAGTTGACCCTAGCGTTGATGATGAGGTAGTTCAAGACCCTCAAAACGGTCTAGTATTTAAAGGTACAGACCCGGATGGCGGCGAGGTTGAAGCGCGCGGAGAAGACATCAGTATGATTAAGAGTTTATCCGATAAAGAATCTATTAGAGGCTTTGACCCTAATAAATCTCATGAAGCGCAATTTACAGGAGACCCGGCAATGGCACAATTTGGTAAACCGACTGCTGATGAATCTGTAGAAAAGGAAACATGTAATCCATGTGCAGCCATGGCTCGTAAACATGACCACGACCATGATGATGACGATGATGAGGAAAGTAAAGTAAAGGCTATTATTATTAAAAGGATTAAAGGAATCAGCCCTGAATCGACACAAGTATCTGAAGGAGAAGGAAATTGCCCTCCTGGTTATTATTGGTGCACAAAATCAAAGAAATGTAAGAAGAAGTCTGATGATGAACATGATGATGATATGAGAGCAGCTAATGCACAGACAGCTGCTATGGCCGGGATGCCAGAGTCGAATCAAGTAGAAGAAGATAAAGAAGATAAAGAAGATAAAGAAGATACCAAATCCTCCACCGGTACATTATGGTCATCGAAAGGACCAGGTTTTAAACCTAAAGGAGGAGGAGTTAAATACGGTCAGGCGGTTGATGATGGCAAAAAAGCATGGGCTGGCTTAAAGAAAATGGGTAGCGCTCTGTTTGGTAAAAAGCAATAATTTAAAGGGACAGTACAAAATGCAATGTGGATTCCCACCATTCGGCGATGGTGCGCTAACGCGTATCCTGAAGAATACTATTAAGAGTATTCTTAAAGCCTTGAGAATATATGAAAAATAAATGCGTACTATCAGAGTATCGTAATGGTACCTGGTACACAAAGACAGTAGAAGATAAACCAGGCTTAAGAATGAGCTATGACAGGTCGGGAAAGTCCGGAGGAAAGACGGCTTCCCAGACGGTTAAACCTAGTCACAGTCATCAAGAGCTGAACAAACTACGGCTAGAACGTATGGCCTATAAGAGAGACAGAACCAGAGCAATTTGGGCAACCAGCATTCTTAGCGGCATATTAGGTATTAGCTTAGCTTTCAACTACTGTTTTTATAAGGTAATCACCGGTACATGGTTATGACAAAGAAAGAACGAAAGTCTCTCCGTACGGAGGTCGATAGACTCATGGAGACATTCGTAGAACAAGCTACTATCTTAGGTAAGGAGCTATTTATATGTCCTTTAGCACCTGAAGATTTTAGATGGCTTATAAGTAACCCTGAGAGCGGCCTTGTCGGAATCACTGGTATCTGTCCAGGAGCAAAAGCTTATAGTGACGAAAGGTTCTGCTGCATTATAGTCAATTCTAAAAGGGCTCTATATCTCCAACAAGAAGGATTCTCAATTAACGATATCATTGAGAACGACCAGGCTCTCTTAGTAGTACCTGCAAAAGACATCTTATCTAAGATGATCTAATAGAATAGGAGAGACCTAAAGCTCCAGTAAATTAACTTAGTCTCTGAGACGGCTGCGTAGGATTCGGAAGGTGCCCCTTGAGCTTGTTGATCTGTGGTGCCCCAGACGGATTATCCAGTCGCGGTACTGATGTCGTAGGAGCCGGCTGAGCAGACGGTTCAGGGGTATTTTGATCCCCCTCGCCAGCTGCGCGTTCTTGTTCATCATCTACTTCACGTTCTATACCTTTACCAGCGCCTAACTGACCACCTAACTGATCATATATCTGTTGAGCATAAATCTCCGGAAGCTGTAATTGATAAGTAGCGGTTTTCATCTTTACATCTGCCTCATCTCTATCACCGCCTCCGCCAGATCCACCTCCACCAGCTGCACCTCCACCAGCTGCACCAGCCTTGGCATCTGGATCTTGGGAATCAGGTATACCATCTCCATCTGAATCATCTCCACCTAGACCTGCACCTACACCAGTACCAAGCCCTATATCCCTAGCAGCGTCCTTCCAATTCCTAGGTTTTCCAGGTTTAGGAGTTCCAGGTCTAGGAGTACCGGGTGCATGTGGTTTAGGTACACCAGGCTTAGGTTTCGGGACGTTCTTAGGTGATTTCTTAAATAAATTCTTAATCCACTTGGCTGCTGGTTTTGCAAACTTAAGCGCTCTACCAATTGGAGGCATAGGAGCCGCACCTATTTGCATCTCGTCCTTATTCATGACTGCTAGCTTATATTCAGCAACAGCATGTTTATCTCTAATAGGTAAAGAATCCCATGTTTCCTGATCAACATTATCTGGCTTTTGAGGTGCCCCTCGGTTCGGAAGACGTCCTGCAGGATCTAGGCTTTTTGTTGAGCGTTTCGGTGTTATAGGAGGCGCCGCAGGTGTTGCTGGCTGCTCACAGTATAACTCATATATGTCATTGGAGTCCTTATTACGCCAGTTCACATCGTAACTCATTGTATTAATATTTATTATCACGCCGGGGGAAAAGTGGGTATAGCTAAAACAATGATTTTTCCGAAAAAAAAATTTTTTGTAGAAGCATGGGGCTATTTCCTTTTTTGGAACGCGCTCGATATATAGCAAATTTCCGTACCCATGGTCTCTAGAGCCCCCCGGCGTCTCTGAGAGCGGTCACCTCTAGAGAGAAGGGGGTAGCTCTAGATGTTAAATGATGGCTAAGAGTGCCATGTGTAGCGATCTCCACTACCTCTATATCTAGAACCACCCGCTCTGTTTGTTGGTTAAACTTTATCGATTGTGTAAGGTGACGCATCAATTGGCTTACCCAATATGGTTTGTATACGCCTCCACTCTTGTTCGAATGCTCGAGTCATCTCGATAGCTTCTTCGATTGTATCTACCCT
>VMHT01036718.1_pt1 | contig 11409 bp, 25 predicted proteins | sample 4693611 | NCBI WGS metagenome assembly VMHT01 (sample SAMN12280063, study PRJNA550983) | marine metagenome | isolation source: seawater sampled from same location over 5 years 0.02-0.2 micron viral filtrate | place: USA: collected off the coast of southern California halfway between the port... ... | reverse complement strand
CAAAAATTCTTTAAGAGGTAGTTATGGATAATATTCCTACAGTTTACGCAATAAAAAAAACTATAAATGGAGTTGATCTTTTAACGTTTGATTGCCCTAAATGTGGTAAAAAACATACGCACGGTTATGGAGAGGGCCACCGCACCTCCCATTGTGAAGATAGAAGTCTTTGGGAAAACGGTTACTACTTAAAAGAAACACAAAAGAGGTAACGATGGAACAGACTATTGAAAACTTTACTGGTACAAAAAACGTTGAGATTACTTCAATGTCCAGTCAAGGGGATGTTCAAGCAGGGATTGAGTTCATATATCATATGAGGGAACATTTATTGGACGTAGGAGTTGCCACTGTTTTTGCACTTACTGTGTATGGCTTGGTTTTATTTATGAAAGCGAAGATAAAATGATGAATAAAAGAAAAAAAGCTACTGTAAAGAAAGTTATAAAAGGTTTGAGCAAAGCCTCAAAGACTCATGCTAATCAAGCTAGAAAACTAAAGAAAGTTTTGAAAGGTAAGAAGTAATGAGTGAAGCGTTTAAAACACTACAAGAAAAGATTGGAGCCACACCTGACGGTGCGTTTGGCCCCAAAACTGCAAAAAAGATTTGTGACCACTATGCTTTGAATCCAGAGCGTGGGGCGCATTTTCTTGGGCAGCTTGTTCATGAGAGCGGTACGTTCAGATACACAGAAGAAAATCTGAACTACAGCAAGGAATCTGTACTAGCAGTGTTTGGCAAATATTTTAAGACAGAGAGTGATGCTGAAAGCTGTGCTAGAAACCCACAGGCATTAGCAGACCGTGTATACGGTGACAGGATGGGAAATGAGGGACAAGGATGGTTATACCGGGGCAGAGGTTTTCTCCAGTGCACGGGCAAAAAAAACTATTCTCAGTTTGCAGCGGACATGGATTTACCAGAGATTATGAAAGATCCTGACTTGGTTGCCACAAAATATCCTATGGAATCAGCTATATGGTTCTTTCACAGAAATAAACTGTGGGACATCTGTGACGAAGGTGTCAATGACGACGTTATAAAGACTATCACAAAAAGAGTGAATGGTGGGTATAATGGTTTGAAGCATCGTAGAGAAGAGACTAAGAAGATATATAAGTGGTTATCCTGAAGGAGGTTAAGATGGCAATACCAACACCAAAAGCGACACCGAAGACTTTACCGAAGAAGAAAAAGTTTTCAGGCATAACGGATGAAACAAAGAAATCTATTGAGGATGCTTTGTCAAATGCGATGTCAAATGACGAAAAAAATCCCACCTCTAAACGAAATACTTTAAAGGGGCGAAACAATACCCTCAAACGTAAAAAACGTAGTGAGGGGTTTTATCAAGGTGGTGATGTTCGTGTGAATCCTAAACGAGGAAAAACATTTTAATGGATCTTGTTGACTTATCAAAATATCTATATAAAAAATTAGAAGAGCGCGAAAAAGATATTGCGAGTGCTCTTTCTCACGGTTCAGTTAAGGACTGGGAGCAGTATAAAATGTCGGTGGGAGAGATACGGGGACTCTCTTTTGCTCGAGAGGAAATCAAGTCCCTGCTGGAGAAAAACGTAGACGATGTCGAAGACCTTATATCTTCCTGAACACGTTGCGCAGAAAATGAACAAAGAAAAGGAAGAGGCTAAGTCCTCTGACTCTTTGAATAGCGCATATGTTGACGCTAATGAACGGGTGTTAGATCCGTCCCTCTTAGACAAACCGTTACTTGAAAGACTCCCGCAACCAACTGGTTGGCGGGTTTTAGTTATGCCGTATCAGGGCAAAGCTAAGACTTCGAGTGGCTTATATATTCCTGATGAAGTTAGAGAGCGAGAAGCTGTTGCTACTGTTGTAGCATACGTGATGAAGCTTGGACCATTAGCTTACAAAGACCCTGCAAAGTTTGGGGAGGACAGTGAGCCGTGGTGTGAGGAGGGTCAATGGGTTTGTATTGGTCGTTACTCTGGTTCTCGATTCAAGATTGATGGCGGAGAAGTTCGTATAATCAATGATGATGAAGTCATTGCTACACTTCTTGAGCCTGATGATATTAAACATGTGTAAGGGGTAAATCATGGCAGAAGAAGCAGAAAAAGTAGAAGTAAAAACAGAAGAGCAGGAACAAGAGGTTACTATTGAATTGGAGGAGGAATCTCCAAAAGAAGAAGAAGTTGTTGAAGAAGTTTCTGCAAAAGAAGAACCTGTTGAGGAGGAGTCTCCAAAAGAAGAAGATGAACTCGACTCGTATAGTAAGGGTGTTCAGAGTCGCATAAAAAAACTGACTGAAAAGTATCGCCAAGAAGAACGAGACAAAGCAGAAGCTGTTCGTTTGTCTCAACAGCTTATTGAAGAAAACAAAAAACTCAAAACCAGAGTTCAGTCTTTAGACACTGGTTATCTCAATGAGTACAACAATAGGTTGGAGTCTCAATCTATTACGGCTAAACAGATGTACAAAGAAGCATATGAAGCCGGAGATGCTGATAAAATGGTAGAAGCTCAAGAGCTTCTTTCTAAAATAGCGGTTGAGAAACAGAGATACGAATCAGCCAAATCTAAAGTCGCACAAGAAGCTAAAGTGCAAACACAGAAAAAAGAACCAACGCCACAACCTCAAGCTGCACCACAGCAACAGGCGAAACCAGATCCAAGAGCACAAGACTGGGCTGAAAAGAACACATGGTTTGGAGAAGACAGGATCATGACTTCTGCGGCGTTTGCAATACATCAACAACTTGTCGAAGAAGAAGGGTTTGACCCGCAGACCGATGAGTACTATAGTGAAGTTGATAGTCGTATTCGAAACGAGTTTCCACACAAGTTTCAGACGGCTAAGAAATCGGGTGGAGCACAGGTCGCCGCTGCTGCTGCTTCAGCATCCCGCAGTACCGCAAAATCAGGGCGCAGGTCGGTCAAATTATCGCACTCACAAGTAGCTATTGCGAAAAAACTGGGCGTACCTCTTGAAGAATACGCCAAGTATGTAAAGGAGTAACAAAATGGCTGACAATGCAAGAACTTCGCGTAACAGCGTAACACGAGATAAAGAATCTCGCAGAAAACCATGGGCACCGCCCAGTCACCTTGAAGCACCAAAAGCCCCAACAGGTTTTGTGCATCGTTGGATTCGAATCGCTATGCGTGGTGAGGAGGACAAGATGAACGTCCACTCTAAACTACGTGAAGGATGGGAACCCGTCCGTGCCGAAGAGTATCCAAACTATGAAGCTCCTGTCATCGACGATGGCAAATATCAGGGAGTGATTGGACAAGGTGGACTGATGCTGTGTCGCATACCTGAAGAGACAGCGCATGAAAGAAACGAGTACTACGGGGGCCGAACCCGCGAACAAATGACTGCTGTGGATCAGGACTTGATGAAGGAACAACATCCTTCAATGCCTATTAGTAACAATAGGCAAAGTCGTGTAACCTTCGGAGGCTCAAAAAGAGACTCCGACTAATCATAAAGGATTGCTATTATGGCAAACACTAACGGTGCATTCGGACTTCGTCCGATTGGAGTAGTCGGTCAGGGCTACAACACCACTGGTGCGACCGAATATCGTATAGCAGCCGGAAACACTAACGCGATCTATCAAGGCTCTCCTGTAATCCCGCTATCAACTGGCTTTATTGACATTGTTGGCGCGGCTGCGGGTGGTACTGTGGGTCTTGTGGGTGTTTTCGCCGGTACTGAATACGTTTCGTCCACCACTGGTGAGAAAATATTTTCTAATTTCTGGCCTGGTTCTGGCGCGGATACTAATTTCCCCGTCAAAGCCTTTGTGTATGACAACCCATTACAATCATATGTCATTTGTTCAGATGGTACACTAACAAGTGAATCAACTGCTCAAGGACATGTGTTTGCTAATGCTAACTTTGCAACAGCTACTTCTGGTTCAACAACCACAGGTATCTCATCTGCTAAGTTGGCTGTCGGCACAATCGCCGTCACCGCAAATTTAAATCTGCGTATTATGGGTATTCAAGATGACCCTGAAAACTCAGACTTTACTGCTGCGGGTATTCCATTAATCGTTCGTTTAAACAACTCCTTCAATTCACCAAATGGTGCTATTGCAGGTGGTACTGTTTCAACGACTGGCGTATAAGGAGACTGACTTATGGCTATATCTCGCGCACAACTAGCGAAAGAGTTGGAACCAGGTCTCAACGCTTTGTTCGGTATGGAGTACGACAGGTACGAAAACCAACATGCAGAGATCTATACAACAGAATCTTCTGATCGAGCATTCGAAGAAGAAGTGATGTTGTCTGGTTTCGGAGCGGCACCGACTAAATCAGAAGGTGGCGCAATAAATTTTGACGACGCTAACGAAGCATACACTGCTCGTTACAACCACGAAACAATAGCGTTGGCATTCTCAATCACTGAGGAAGCTATCGAAGACAATCTTTATGATCGTCTTGGTTCACGTTATACTCGTGCGTTGGCTCGTTCAATGGCACATACCAAGCAGGTAAAAGCTGCATCTGTACTGAACACAGCGTTCACAGCGGGTGCGACTGCGGGTGGTGACGGTGTTGCACTTTGTGCGACTGATCACCCACTTACTTCAGGCGGTACATTTGCCAATGAACCTGCAACTGCTGCTGACTTGAATGAAACATCTCTTGAAGATGCTTTGATCAACATTGCAGGATTTGTTGATGAGCGTGGACTTAAAGTTGCACTACGTGGATTAAAACTAATTATTCCGCGTCAATTACAGTTCATTGCAGAACGTTTGATGGTATCCAACCTTCGTGTTGGTACAGCGGATAATGATACAAACGCACTAAGATCAATGGGTATGTTGCCAAACGGCTATGCTGTTAACGACTACCTAACAGATCCAGATGCGTTTTTTATCCTTACAGACGCTCCTCGTGGATTTATCCATTTTGAAAGAACTCCAATGTCAACTGGCATGGAAGCAGATTTCGATACGGGTAACATGCGCTATAAAGCTCGTGAGCGTTACAGCTTTGGCTTCAGCGATCCACGTTGTGTATTTGGTTCCCCTGGAGCCTAAGACATGATATAGGGGGTTTACCTCCGAGTATGATTGGGGCGACTTCGGTTGCCCCTTTCTTTTTGTTTAAAAGTAAGTTATTCTGTCACCATCCCTGACAGTTGCATGGGGCAACTGACAAACCCAAGACAGGAGATCAACATGGGTACAACAACTTTTTCTGGTCCTATTAAAGCAGGAACCATCAAAGAAACTACTGGCACAACAGTTGGCACAAACGTAAAAAACACAGGCCAAGTTGTGATGGCACAAACTCACTTAATTGACGTTTCTGGTGGAGCTATCGCTCAATCTGATACCAATGTGGTGCTTCCGGCAAAATCTCAAATCATTGATTGTGTTCTCGATGTTGTTTCAGCAATTGGAAACGCAGCCGCAGTTCTAAGTTTGGGAACTTCTGGCGGTAATGATAACACTATCCTAAATGGCTTTACATGTGCCACTGGTGGTGGAGCGATTGGTAGAAAATATCCTACTACTGAAGCAGGAGCGACTTTAGGGTGGTCTGACATAGGCGACGTTGACCTTCGTGTAACCGTTAAAACAACAGGTGCTTCAAACGCAGGATCAATTCGTTTCACTATTTTGTATCAACAAGCTAGTGATCTAAGCTAATAGGAGGGCACAATGGCTGCTTCTATTTTTGCAAAGACAGCTACGGCGACTGGCACACTACAGGGTGGTCGAACTAGACTAAAATCATTTTATGTAAAAACTGCGGGTAGCGGTTCTCCTGCGGTTGTGTTTAAAAACGGTAGTGGTGGCGCAACGCAATTATCTATGGTGTTTAATCAAAGTGATGACAATCAAATCACTCTTCCAGATCACGGTATGATCTTTAGTGATGAGTGTCATGTGACGCTTACTAATATTGACTCAATTACTGGATTCTTTGGGTAATACAATGGCAGAGCGCAAACGCGATAAGATGCCAAAAAGAAACAAGAAAAATTTCCGTCCCACTAAATCTGGGGCGGGGATGACTAAAGCAGGAGTTGCCGCTTATCGCCGTAAAAATCCAGGGTCTAAGCTAAAGACTGCTGTAACTGGTAAAGTAAAAAAGGGAAGTAAAGACGCAAAGAGACGCAAGTCTTTTTGTGCTCGATCTGCGGGTCAAATGAAGAAGTTTCCTAAAGCAGCTAAAGATCCTAACTCAAGACTAAGACAAGCAAGAAAGAGATGGAAATGTTGAATAAACAAGTAACCATAACTGTTGTAACAGCTTTTATCCTTGGTGTTGGAGGTGTTGGTTATAGTTGGGCTGATTGGGTCACAAAGACTTTGATTGCTGTAGACAAAAGAACAGAGGTTATGGCCTCACAAATTGATTTTATGAAAACGCAAATGGAGATACGGTATGGCAATGTCCAGGGCACAGATGCGACAGCAGATTTCGAAGCCGCCTCAAAAGAGTAGAGGCACCCCAAAAGGGTTGACGTATTACAAAAAAGGCGGAAAAGTTTCGTCTAAATCTAAAGGTAGTAAGATTTGCCCTGAAGGTAAGGCTTGGGCGAAAAGAACGTTTGACACATATCCTTCAGCGTATGCAAATTTGGCTGCATCGAAATATTGTAAAGATCCCAATTATGCTAAAAAGTCCAAAGGCGGTAAGCGAAAGGGCAAGTAAATGGGGGAACTGAAGAAATGGTTAGACCAGAAATGGGTAAGGATAGGAACAGATGGTAGTATCAAAGGTGAGTGCGGGACTTCGAAAGATAAGAAGAACCCTGACCGATGTCTTCCGGCAGCTAAAGCACGTTCTCTTTCTAAAAAGGATAGAGCAGCGACTGCAAAGAAAAAAAAGAAAGCAGGAAAAAAAGGAAGAACAGTCGTTAAAAACACCAAAAAAGCAGAAGTTAAAAACCTCAAAAACGGAGGTGAAATCCAAACAACCAAACCAAAAAGGCCGTTCAAGGGGAAGACCAAGAAAGGTACAGCAGTAGCAAAAGGATGTGGGGCTGTAATGGAGAATCGACGTAAACGCACACAAGGTGCAGTTAGACAATTTTGAAAGGAGGCTGATATGGCTATGAAGAAGAAAGGCTACCGAGGTGGTGGCAAAGTAGGAATGAAGAAGAAAGGCTACCGAGGTGGCGGTAAGGTCATGGGCATGAAGTCCAAGGGCATGAAGAACGGTGGTAAGGTTACAGGGAAGAAAATGACTGTAGCTCAACTTAAAGCCGCTGCTAAAAAAATGGGGTATAAAGTAACCAAAGCCTAATGCCCTATCTACAAAGTAACATCCCATACTTCAAATGTTGGGTTCGCCGTGAATACACTCACAACCACGAGAAGTACCACGGCGAATTTTTACATGCCATGGCAGTCTCCGTAACAACGATGCCAAACAGGTCACTTAGTTTTCAAGTTATCTTTACTGGTTGTGAAGCAGAGGGTGAAGAAGAAGATACTGTCCATGGTGGTGCAATGTGGGCAAGAATGCCAATAACTGCATTGGTTGCTGACATTCCACTAGAAGAGTGGCCTGAACCTATGGCAACACATGATGCGCAACCTTGGGACTGCTCTTCACATCATCATGCAGTATATACAATAGACAGAGCTACACCATGTCCTTGGTTGGCTAAGATAGATGGTCAGATGTTTCCCGCAAAGTATTTGTTTACCGTGGATTATACAGAAAGCGAGATTGCAGATGATCCGGCACAACATAAACAAAGCCATGTGATGCAGTTGTTAGATGCCGGAGAGTGGACGGGTAACACAGTCGCGTTACCGAATAATCGAGTAAGGGTTACACATCCTGCTTGGTTTGCAGTAGGTGAAGGGGCACCAGACTTTAGACCTTCACAACATATACACTATTCAAAAAGTGATTTAGACTATACACTAGATGTGAATAGAGTGTTTGATAATCTTTATAATGAGGAGCATGACGATGAAAAAGATTAATCCCGAAACACAACCAGGTTTAGCTGCCTTGAAACAAAAAAGCCCTGAAACCGTGAAGAAAATGGGTTATATGAAAAAAGGTGGTATGGTTAAAGGTTTTAAAAACGGTGGCGCAGTTACAGTGAAAACAAACCAGAAACCGCATATGAGTTGATGATATGACAACATCAGGATCAAGAGACTTTAACCTCGATGTAGCAGAGGTAATCGAAGAAGCATACGAAAGATGCGGACTAGAGGTTCGCACGGGCTACGATGCGAAGACGGCACGTAGGTCTATGAACCTGATGTTTGCTGACTGGGCTAATAGGGGTCTTAACCTGTGGACAGTTAAAGAGGCAAACTTTACTGTTACTCAAGGCACATCTTCTTATTCGTTAGCTGCTGATGTCGTTGACTTATTGGATGTTGTCGTAAGACGCGATAACACGGATTTTGAAATACAAAGAATAAGTCGTAGCGATTATGCAACACTTCCAAATAAATCAACTCAAGGTAGACCTAGTCAATACTACTTAGACAGGCAGATCACTCCTGTGGTGTATTTGTGGTCTACTCCTGAAAACTCTACGGATCAGGTTCGTTATTATTATATACGAAGGATAGAAGATGCTGACGCTCTTGTTAATACTACTGACATGCCTTTTCGTTTTTATCCTTGTATGGTGGCGGGGTTAGCCTACTACCTGTCAATGAAACGAGCACCAGATCGTATTCAGATGTTGAAGACTGTGTATGAAGAAGAATTTCAACGTGCAGCAGATGAGGATCAAGGTCGAACACCTTTGAAGTTGCAGCCTAGTTTGAGCTATCTGAGGGTGTAATGGCATACGCTAGTGGTAGAAATGCTTATGGTATATCGGATCGGTCAGGTCGTCGTTACCGTCTTCGTGAGATGAAGACGGAGTGGACTGGCGCAAAGGTCGGTCCTGATGAGTTTGAATCAAAGCATCCACAATTGTTTCCGCCAAGAGCGTTTCCAGATCCACAAGCACTACGTGATCCACGTCCAGAAAGCGAGTTGCCAGAACAAAGATCCATTCAACACGGATATAATCCTGTTGGATTTAGAGACATACCAGGTGTAACACCACCAAATAACTTAGTTGCAGATGGAGAAGTAGGAATTGTAACAATAACTACGTCAGACTCTGGTAATGATAATATTACACCATCTGGAGTAAGTGCAAATGCTTCTGTGGGATCTGTTACAGTTAATCCTACTGCAACTGCTGCAAGTTTTGATAGCACGTCTGTGACTTTAGACTCTACCACAGATACATTTGATGAGGGATAAAACATGGCTTTACAAAGTGTAGGAATAGGAAGCAATGCAAACGATGGGAACGGTGATACCCTTCGAGCAGGTGCAACTAAGATAAACGCAAACTTTACAGAAATATATGCAGCTCTTGGAAATGGCACAACTTTAACGGACATAATAGATAACAACGGAGTTATAGATGTAAGTTCTGGCGCAAATAAAATTGTATTTTATTACGCGGCTTTAAGTGATTTACCAAGTGCCGCCACATATCATGGCGCAGTAGCTCATGTTCACGCCACTGGAGGACTATACTTTGCGCACGGCGGAGCGTGGGTTCGAGTAAACGATGAAACGACTGGCCCTGTAACTAAATATGTAGCAGGCACAAACGGTTCATCTGCGTATACATTTAGTGGTCCTGGTGCCACGTCTGGAGATAATCCAAACTTTACTTTTTACAAAGGGCATACTTATCTGATAGACAATACGTCCAATGTGGGAAGTCATCCTTTACAAATTAGAACGTCTGCGGGAGGCTCTGCGTTTACTACAGGGGTTACAGAAAACTTTAATTCTACTACGGGATTAACACAATTCATTGTCCCACATGAGCCTAGTGACACATCTTTGGTGTATCAATGCACAAATCATGGTAGTATGGTAGGAAATATAACAATAGTGTGATGACATGAGCTTTACATATTTACAACTTAAAGATGCTATAAAAGCCTACACAGAATATGAAGAGACAAGCTTTGTAAACAACATACCATTGTTTATTCGTTTATCTGAAGAACGTATTCTTAAAAACGTACAACTCAGTTTGTTTCGTAAAAACGCAACGGCACAAACAACTAGTGGTATACAATATATCAAAGTCCCCTCTGATTTTTTGGCACCTTTTTCTATGAGTATGACTGGAGCAAATGGTGATAAGTTTTTTTTAGACTTTAAAGATCCTAGTTTTGTACAAGAATACACACCAGACCCGACCACAACAGGATTACCAAGATACTACTGTGTTTTTGATGTTAGTAATTTTTTAATGGCACCGACACCAAACGCTGCTTTTACCGCAGAACTTCATTATTTTTATAGACCTCAAAGTATTACAGAGTTGTCTGATAGCGGTACAACTTGGCTTAGTGAAAACGCAGAAATGGCTTTGTTGTATGGCGCACTTATTGAAGCATACATTTACATGAAGGGTGAACAAGATGTCATGGCAATGTATAATAAACGTTTTCAAGAATCTTTAATTGGTATTAAAATGCTTGGCGAAGCAAAAGAAACAACAGATGAATATCGACGAGGTAAGGTTCTTAGGGAGAAAACATAATGTTTAAAATAGATGTAAGCGTTCCTAAAGATGAGTCTTTAGTTCAAGTTAATACAACTCATAACAGGGGTCTTACCCCTGACGAATTGTCTGCACAATGCGTGGAAAAAATTATCGCAGTGTCAGACTCAGCGCATCCAGCAATCAGGGATCAGGCTCGTGCCTTCTCTAAGCATCTGGAGAAATTGGTGGCCTACTATATGAGGCAAGCTATTCACAGTGACCGTACAACTGTGTATAATACCCTCAAGGACGCAGGTCATCCTGAACTAGCCGAGCTTATAAGGAGAATGTAAAATGGCATTTAGCGGCAACTTTATGTGTACATCGTTCAAGAAAGAACTGATGACTGCAACACACAACTTTACCAACTCAAGTGGTAATACTTTCAAACTAGCTTTGTATGATAACAGTGCTTCTTTCAACGCAGCGACTACAGCGTATACTACTTCTAACGAGGTATCAAACTCTGGAACGTATTCTGCGGGTGGCGGGACTCTTACAAACGTAACACCAACAACATCAGGAACCACAGCTTTGACTGACTTTGCAGATCTGACGTTTACATCTGCAACGATTACTGCTCGTGGCGCACTGATTTACAATGACTCTGCTTCTAACGATGCAAGTGTAGTTGTTCTTGATTTTGGCTCTAACAAGTCATCAACTTCTGGGGACTTTCAGATTGTGTTCCCAACACCTGACGCAAGTAACGCAATTATTCGTATTGCTTAACAACTAAGTTTGGAGTGCCGCTATGGTAAAACTGGTCAATCGTGCCAAGATGACAACCGCTACTACGGGTACTGGCACAATCACATTGGGTTCAGCGGTTGACGGT
>VMHT01051866.1_pt1 | contig 11413 bp, 17 predicted proteins | sample 4693611 | NCBI WGS metagenome assembly VMHT01 (sample SAMN12280063, study PRJNA550983) | marine metagenome | isolation source: seawater sampled from same location over 5 years 0.02-0.2 micron viral filtrate | place: USA: collected off the coast of southern California halfway between the port... ... | reverse complement strand
TTCTTGACCCACTATCGACAATCGCATTGAAATATTTTGCATTAAAAGATACGGACAGATATAATTGGAATGCTAGTGATTTTTTAAATCATTTACATCATGAGTATCAAACAAAAACTTATGCAATAGGATTAAAAGAATACGAAATATTAGACTCAAATATTGCAGAGTTAGAACAGTACACGAAAGTCAAAGTAGTTTCATATGAAGATTTACTTAAAGGTCATGATACAAATACAGAGTTCGACAATTACAAAAGTCAACTAGCAAAATACTTTACAAAAAATACAGAACTACTTGACCAATTCTTTTTAGACATTGATTTATGTTAGAGATAATTACAGTACTGTTATTGGGCACATTTTATGGTTTATTAATAGGCATAATCCCAACTGCTGGTGCGACAACAGGTTTAGTTATTACATTTTCATTTTTACATTTCTTTCCTGACCCATATCTAGCAGTACTATTCTGCATGGCACTAGTTGCCGCATCGACAACGGGTGATTCATATGCTAGTGTGTTATTAAATATTCCTGGTGCCAACTCGGCCGCAACAACAATGCTTGATGGATATCCTCTTGCACGTCAAGGTAAAGCAAATCTGGCATTATCGTCTGCAATTATTTCATCTACAGTAAATGGACTTATATGGGGTTGTCTAACATTCTTACTTATACCATATTATAAAAACATTGTCTTATATATGGGTATACCAGAATTATGGGCATTTACGATACTAGCATTTACTTTTGTTGTTTTCATATCAAGTAAGTGGTGGTTACGTGGTCTAATTGCATTAGCATTTGGTGTCTGGTTAGGTATGATTGGTATTAATCCATATGATGCATCTGATAGATTTACTTTTGGTTGGTATTATCTCGCTGATAGTGTGCAAATTGTACCTGTTGCAGTTGGTCTATTTGCAATACCAGAAATCATTGCAGGGTTGAGAAACAAAGCACTTACTGATTATACTTTTGGACATACAACAGGACAAACAACACAAGCATTCGTAGAAGTCTGGAAAAATCGTTGGTTGTCACTTAGGGGTGGATTTATTGGTGCAGTTGTTGGTTTATTACCAGGTCTTGGTGGTGCGATTGCAGATTGGATAGCATATGGTCAAACAGTTGCAACTAATCCTAACGAAAGAATACCTTTTGGTAAAGGTAACATTAAAGGTGTGATTGGTCCTGAAGGTGCAAACAATTCTCAAAAAGCAACATCGATGATAACGACTATGTTGTTTGGTATACCAGGCGCCAAGTATGCGGCAATGCTCATGGCATTATTTGCCTATTTAAATTTTGAGTTGGGCACACCAGACTTATTAGATGACGAAAAGTTTATTTTTCACTTGACATTTGGATTTCTTTGTGCTACAATACTCGTCTGTTTTATTTGTTTATCTTGTAATAAACAGATTGCGAGGATTACAAAAGTGCCATTTGTGTACTATGCAATACCTCTTACTGCATTAGTAATATGGACTGCAGTTCAATATACTGGTGGTTGGGAAGATTACGTAATACTTGCAATCATGAGTGTTATTGGATTGATATGTAAATATGGAAAGTTTAGTAGACCTGCATTATTGATTGGGTTTATACTAAGTGATAGAATTGAAGGGTTGTCTATACAAATAACAACGTTATACAGTTTAGACACATTAATAACACGACCATTGTTTATTATTTTAGTAATGACAATTGTGTGTGTACTTATTTATGGAATAAATAGAAAGACAAAACTGGAGTATACATGAAAAAACTATTATTATTAATTTTACTTTCAACACCTGCATTTGCAGATTATACGATGGTCATACCACAGAAAGTTGGTGGTGGTACATCTGTTTGGGCGTCAATTGTTGCACAAGAACTTGAAAAACATTTAGACGAAAGAATTAGACTATTACATTTACCAAGTGCGAGAGGCATCGGTGGGTTTAACGACTTTCATAACGAACTAAGATTTGATGACAAAACTATTATGGTATCACATGGTGGTAATGGTATTTCATTCTTACAAGAGAATGTTGAATACAATTATGCTGACTATGATTCTATTGGTCTTATGAATTTAGATATTATTGTGGGTAGATTAAAAGGTGACCCAAGAAAACTAAGTTTTGCATTTGGTTCTGGTCAAGTACCCGAAGCAATGGCAATGACTATGCTTGAAAGTGGTATTACTGACAACACAGAAGAAGCAATTGTTTGGTTTAGAGAAAATGTTACATGGGTCAAAGGTATGAAAGGTAATGAACGTAGACTTGCATTTAAAAGAGGTGAGTTAAATGTGACTAGAGAAAATCCAGCGGCATATAAAAAACACGTAGAATCTTTTAGTAATGCAGAAGTCTGGTTTACTCATGGACTACTTGCAGAAGATGGTAGTCATGTTGATGACCCTAATTATCCAGGCAAACAGTTTGAAATATTATTCAAAGCAAAATATGATAGAGAACCAAGTGGTGAATTTTATAATGCATACAAACTTGCTAAGTCTTTTCGTGATGGTTTGCAAAAAGCATTATGGGTAAATGTTGGTAACCCTAACAGAGAAAAACTGATAACTGCTCTAGATAAAATGTCGAAAGACCCTGAGTCAATCAAAGCATTAGAAACTAAAGTTGGTAATTATGAATGGGTAATAGGCATTGATGGTGATACTATGAGAGATACACTTATGACTTTTATTACAGAAGATGCACTAAAAACTTTAGTAAAATGGAATCAAGAAGCACTTGATTTAAAATCAGTATATAAAGAAGAATTAATTTATCAAGAATTACCAGAAAGTTTTATTTCACCACAAGTTCCAACGATTAATGCTGAGAGTATAAGAGGTTAATATGTCAGATTATATAGTATTACAATTTTTAGTTTTTGCAGGGATTGTTGCAGGTGCATATTATCATGGATTCAAGATTGGTGTAAGTGAAGGTGCGGGTAATATGTATGACTATCTTAAAGACCGAGGTAAGAAAGGTAAAAAGTGGACAACTGTCAGATTACTAAATGAACCCGAAGATGGTGCCCAAGTTGATATTTCAGACAAGGATAAATGATAAATTGCGAATACTTATTAGTTACAGGAGCACCAGGCAGTAGATGGTCTGGTGTTGTTCGAGACTTCTATTATTCGCCTGATATAAATACTTCTGATTATAAAAAAAATAATTCTTATACCCGAAAGGGTCAAGAATCACCCATGCATTTTGGCGAATATTTTGGTGTAAATCAACAGTATTCAACAAACAGATTAGAATGGGACAAACCATTTAAAGAGAATAGTAAAGGGTTGAAGATAATAAAATCACATGATTTTGCATATCAATTATCTCAACTAAAAGAACACAAACAACCTATGTTGTTAGTTTATCGTGAACCTATTCTTTGTTTTAATTGGTGGAAAGAAGCAGGTGGTTGGGACATTACATATCCGAATTACGAACATTATGGAGACGATGAAATGATGTTTTTAAATATTCAGAATGAATCTCAAGAACTGCAAACTTTTCTTTATTATAATCAAAAAGATATTACTGAATGTGAAAGCACTTATGATATATGTGATGTTTTAGAGATAGAATATCCAGAAAATATTTTTAGTATCACAGGTGGTAGACGTGTCGGTCAATATGAAGAAAAACAAATAAAGGTGTATTTATGGTTACCAGAATAAGAAACTCATTAGCAATGGCAATGACAAAGTTTTTTAGATTTTTTGCAGATACTTTCTTTGCAAAAAGATATGGACACAGAGCAGTTGTTTTAGAAACTGTCGCTGGTGTCCCTGGTATGGTCGGTGGCATGTGGTTACATATGAAGAGTCTACGTAAGATGAAAACGGGTTATGGACCAGATATTCGTGAAATGTTAGCAGAAGCAGAAAATGAAAGAATGCATCTAATGTTTTTCATTGAGATAGCAAACCCTAATTGGTTTGAAAGATACTTAGTCTTATTTGCTCAAGCATTATTCTTTATTTTCTATATGATTTTATACATGATAGATTATAAAACTGCTCACCGAATGATTGGTTACTTTGAAGAAGAAGCAGTAAGAAGTTATACTGATTATCTAGCAATGGTAGAGAATGGAGAAGTAGAAAATGTACCAGCGCCAGAATTAGCAATCAAGTATTACAAGATGAAAAAGTCTGCGAAACTATCTGATTTAATAGTCAAAGTTAGAGCAGATGAAATGCACCACAGTAAAGTAAATCATGGTCTCGCTGACGGCAATACATCATACAGAAGAAAAAATGGATAGTAACGAAAGAGAACAATTAACACAATATTTTACACACGTCTGGCCAAAAACTCAGAAGATGTTAGATATTGCTAGACAACAACAACCAAAAGAAGATTACGAGTGGAGAATAAACTGGACTAGACCAGAAAGATTATCTACACAAATTGATAAAGATGCTAGAGTATTAGATGTCGGTTGTGGTGAACAACCAATGAAGCAGTATCTTAATAATGTCTATGGTATTGACATAACAGATATTGGTGCAGATGAAGTTGTTGCAATCGAAGATTTTAAATCGAATGAAAGATTCGATGTTGCACTTTGTTTAGGTAGTATTAACTTTGGTAGTGAAGACTTGATATCAAAACAAGTAGAAAACTTAGTACTACACATGAAAGAAAAGTCTAGTATATTTTGGAGACTCAATCCAGGTAATGCAGACCACTTTGGTAAACTAAAAGATGTTTATGTCAGAAGTCCTAAACTATATGAGACTGATTCACTCAGACAGTTAGGTAAAGATTTAAATGAGTCAAGAAAAAAATTAAGAAAACAAGGTTTATTAGCAATGCCAAATTTCTATCCATGGACAGTGGCAAAGTCATTTGAGTTTGCTAATAAATATAATTATAACGTCACAGAAGTCATGCCTGATGGTGCAAGACTTTATGTAAAATGGGAGCGATAATATGAAAGACATATTTTTACCGATAATAATTGGAATTTTGGGTATTTCAGGATTACTATATGGTGTAATAGAAAATGCAGAAGTAAAAGGATATACAGATGTTCACAGTTGTTGGGGAGAATGTTATGAAGAATATACTGCAAAGTATGGAACATTCTCAGAACAATTAGAAGCAAAGAGAGTTGCAATGCAAATGGAAAGTCCTGCAGATAAAGGTGCAAAGATTTATGTTAATTGTAATATGTGTCATGGACAAAATGGAGAAGGTGGTATTGGCCCTAAACTTGTGGGTAGTACTTCTATAGTTTCAATGTTGATGCAATATAAAAATGGTGAAACTAGAGGTCCACAATCTGCTCTTATGTGGGGACAGGCCGCAAACTTATCTACAGAAGATATGGAGAATCTACAAGCATACATTGACACTATGCAATGAAACATTTAGCATTACGTTCTAAAAGTATGCGAAATGGTGACAGACCATTTACTACACCAGGACTTGGCGATAGAGTGCATAGTGTTTTATTAGGTCATCTGTATAGTTTATTACATGATGATAAAGTGACAATACATCTTACTGCTGATAAAAACGATAAACCAAGAAAGCAACAATCATGGCCAGAAATCATTAGTTTGTTTCCTGATACTGTCACGTATAAAGACCATGATGTTCAAGACTTGCCAGAAAATGAGTGGTTAGCATACTTAAAAGAAAATGGTTACGATGCAGAAACTTATTATTATAAAGATACTGTAGATATGCACCCAAATGACCCACCAAAATCAATACCTTTACCATTAGATGTCTCAGAATTATTAATGAATTATCCTGTACTTGAAGCAAAACCAGAATATGCAGTATTTGTTCCTAGTAAATTCATAACTGCTCAATGGGACACAACTGACCCTGGCAGAAGCATACCTGAAGCAGAGATAAATATTATTGAAAATAGATATAAAGAACAAGGATATGAAATAGTCAGAGTTGGTGGCGAAGCAAGTATACCAGATATGAACGATAGCATACAAGCAATAGGTTATGCTATGGCAAAAGCAGATGGGCATATTGGTATCGATAGTGGATTTCTACATATGGCAAATCTATATCACAAACCAGAAGACATACATTTATACACAACTGGTGGATATATTTCTCACCACTTTGTTCGTGCAAAAGCAAGAGGAGTGAAAATATATAATGCCTAAAGTTGATGTAAGTGTAGGTGAACTCTTTGATAAACTTTCAATACTTGAAATCAAAGCATCTAAAGGATTAGATGTTGATACTGAAAAACAAAAACTTTTAGATGTCTATCAAGAATATAATAACACTCTTACTAGATATCTGTATATACATTTAAAAGAAGTAAACAGTTCACTTTGGTTGATTGAAGATAAAAAAAGAAGTTTAGAAAAAGAACAAAATTTTCATGATGACTTCATTCATTATGCAAGATTAGTTTATATACTTAATGACCACAGGGCGAGACTTAAAAAAGAAATAGATAAAGTATGCAATAGTGAAATAAGGGAGAAAAAGTCTCATGATGGCATCTAGAGTAAATAAAGACTCTATACACATATTAAAAGATATTTTACCTAATACAAAAGGTGCTGAAATAGGTGTGTGGGCAGGAAATACATCTATGCAATTTTTACGACTAGGTATTTCTGAATTACATATGATTGACCCATGGTCAGTAGAACCTTATAAAAAATCTAAAGAGTATAAAAACTATGACGAGTATTTGGCAAAATATTCTAAGATACTTAACATAGAAAAACAAGATGTAGATTTTCAAGAATACTACGATGCAATCTACTCAGAAGTATATTCGAAGTGTGGAATGGACCCAAGAGTGACAATACATCGTATGACCTCAGATGAATGGTTTGCAACTAAACCTGAAAAATTAGATTGGATATATGTCGATGGAGACCACAGTTATGAAGGGTGCCTTAGAGACTTAGAGAACTCTTTAAAAGTTGTCAAACCAGGTGGTATGATTATGGGTGATGATTATTACTGGAAACATGCAAGATATGGTAAAGAAGGTGTCACTAATGCAGTTGATAGATTTTGTAAAAGATATATGTTATTTAAAGAACCACGAGGTGAAACTCAGTTTATTCTAAGAGTGTAATGTTTGAGACTACATACCATTTTGATAAATGGAAAGAAGACAAAGAAGGCGAGTATTTTAAAATACTTGGCAAGTTTGACATTGATTTCACAGATGAAATTGAACTAGCAAGAACTACAGAAATGAAATCAAAACGATTTAACGAACAACCATATAACTATGCAAACAACAAAGCATCTGTAGTAAATAACGTATATCATGCGATTGAAGATGCTGATAATTATGCTGGTCAACCGAATGCAGAAATGTTTGATGCATACAGATATAATGATGATGATAGATTTATTAAGTTTAGAAAAGTCGCAGAATGGTTTGAATTAGATAAAACTAAAAATCAAACATGGAAGTTTCATGACCAAAAACCAAATCAACAGTTAATGTTTCATATCGATAATTTACCAGGTGAACCAAGAAAAGAAAGAATTGAAAGTAAAGAATTTAAATATGCTAGAGACAAAACAAGATTTCTAGTTTTTCTTGAAGATTGGGAACCAGGGCAGATATTTCAATTTGGTAATCATATACATACACAATGGAAAGCAGGAGAAGTTGTCACTTGGGAGTGGTCAACTTTACCACATGCAACATGGAATGGTTCATGGAAAAAAAGACCTGCACTACAAATTACAGGTACTGCAACTGCAAAGACTTGGCAAAAAATAAAAGAAGGAGACAAAAAATGCACCCTGGTTCACTAAAAAATATGGAATGGATGGTTGAAAAACTAGCACCATACTTAGAAAAAGAAAATGACATTCTAGATGTAGGTGGTGGTGGTAAACTAGAAAGAAGTTACAAAGAAATATGGACAAAATATACTAAAGACTATTATGTTGCAGATATAGTAGATGCACCAAGTGTAACTCATTTTATGGAACACAGATATTACATACCAGCAGAGAGTGAAACATTTGATGTCGTTGTTTCAGGACAATGTTTAGAGCATGTTGCAAATCCATTTAAGATGTTTGATGAAATGTGTCGTGTTTTAAAAACAAATGGCATCATTATTATCATAGTACCAAGTGCAGGACCTAGACACGATGTAAAAGACCATTGGAGATTTATGGACGATGCATTTGAAGGTATTGTCGAAGATTCTAAATACGAAATAAAAGTTATTGAAGATTATATTGATACTTTTCATTCAGGTGACCAAAGGTCAGGTAAATGGAGAGACCACATATTTGTTGGACAGAAATTAGAAGACTACATAGAAGTGAAAGTATGATAAAAGGTTATATTATAACAATGGTGAACAATCACGAATCTACGTTAGCAAGTAGACAGGTAATAGGTTCTATCAAGCAAACAAAGTCTGAAATAGACCCATTAATCTTTCCTGCGACTACACCAGATACTGTCCAACAAGATTTAAAAAAGATAACGAGTATAGATGCACAGTGGTTAAAATATAGTTATCCACAAGTCGGTGAGAAGTATGACATAGCAACTGGACTAAGACTTCGTGCATATGAGACTGGTAATATACAAAATAGAATTGCCTGCATGGTATCACATATGAGACTTTGGCAAGAATGTATTGACTTAGGAGATAAGATTATTATACTAGAACACGATGCACTTTTTACTCGACAGTTTATTGAAAACGATATTGATAAAAGTCACAAATGGAGAGGTGAAGTTGTTGGTCTAAATGACCCTAGGGGAATGACTCGTAAATCACAGGTGTATCACGACTTAGTATCAAAACAACAAGGCGTACAAGACGTGCCTTATGTTGATGAATCAAAAGACTATCCCCAGGGTCTTGCAGGTAATTCTGCATACATTATGACACCAAAAACTGCAGAACAGTTATTGATTAAAACAAAAGAGATTGGTATGTGGCCAAATGATGCGATAATGTGCAAACAATTGTTTCCATCTTTACAAGTTGTTTATCCTTATTACACTACCATACAACAAGGACTAAAGAGTACAACAACTCAATGAAATATAATATGAAAGCATTTGTTATCACTATAATGAATCACCAAGGCAGTCTAGAGACTTCTTGGAGATGCATCGAATCTGGTTATAAGTATGACTTAGACATAAAAAGATTCGAAGCAATCACACCGAGAGACGAACCACTAACGTTTTTAGAACAAGAAGGTATACCAAGAGAAGGTTTTGAAGAACAATACTCTCGTAATTTAAATTGTATATCTGCATTTTGTTCGCATTACTCTTTGTGGCAGAAGTGTGTAGAGTTAGATGAAGAGATACTTATCTTTGAACACGATGCAGTATTAACTGCACCTATACCAAACGTACCATATACTTTTATCTGTAGTTTTGGTAAACCTAGTTATGGTAACTTTAATATACCACAAACATTAGGTCTAAATCCGTTAACTAGTAAAAGATATTTTCCTGGCGCACATGCATATGGTATCAAACCCGCAGGTGCAAAATTACTGATTGACCAAGCAAAGATAGATGCTGGACCAACTGACACGTTCTTACATCTAGATAGATTTAACTTTCTTCAAGAATACTATCCATGGCCTGCAGAAGCAAGAGATAACTTTACAACTATTCAGAACGTTAATGGTTGTCTTGCTAAACACAATTACAACGAAAACTACGAAGTGTCCGATGTCTAATGTTTTTGTAACAGGGTGTGACCACAATACAGAATGGCAATTACCCTGGTTTATTAAAAACTTTAAAAAATTTAATACTACAGAATTAGTTATTGCTGACTTTGGCATGATGAATTACCCTGATGGTGATTTTACTTACATCGACATGTCACAAAACAAAGCAGAAGGTTGGTTTAAAAAACCTTCTAGTCTTATCAAAGTCGCTGAACTAGGTTATAGCAAAGTTTGTTGGTTAGATACAGACTGTCAAGTGTTAGAAGATATCTCAGATATATTTAATTATGCTGAATCAGATAAACTTGGTATGATAGAAGACAGACCATGGAGTAAAAGAAGACCAGAAATGGGTGCATGGTATAATAGTGGTGTTATTTTGATTCAGGGCATACCATTAGTACTTCGAGACTGGGAAAAACAATGTATCGAAAACCCACAACAAGGTGACCAAGAAGTTTTATATTTAATGATGGAAGGTAATGCAATCAAAAAACTTGGTGCAATTAATCCTTTACCACATGAATACAATACGTTACGCCTAGACTACATAGATAACATAGACGTAAAAAACCCAAAAATAATACATCATACAGGAAAGAAAGGAGACGATGTTATCAAGGAGCAAATAAATGCACGAGTATAAAGTAAATGTTTTAAGAGTCGTTGATGGAGATACTGTTGATGTTGATATAGACTTAGGTTTTTCTACTTGGTTAAAAAAGCAGAGAATAAGACTATATGGTATTGATACACCAGAAACCAGAACGAGAGACTTAGACGAAAAGAAGTATGGTAAAATGGCAACTAATTTTTTATCAGATACAATCAAAGATGCAGAAGTTGTCGCATTACGTACATACAAAGATAAGAAAGGTAAGTATGGTAGAATACTTGGCGAAATCATTTGTGATGGAGTAAATATGAATCAAGTCATGGTTGAAACTCACCTTGCAGTTGCATATTTTGGCCAATCAAAAGAAGATGTTGCAGAACAACACTTGCAAAACAGAGAACTTATTGACCATAAGACTTTATTCGGATATAATGAATGACAAAAAGAATTAACATTCTGGGTAATGGCAATCATGCTGGTCTTTTTCAGAGAGGTTCGCCTGGGACTTTACTTATTTGTAACATGCCTCCCATGGAAATACCACCAGAAGAAGTATATGCAACATGCATGGTAGATTACAAAATGATGAAAGCACTTCAAGAAGGTAAGTTTGCTCTTGACCAATATGACTGGATTCTTGGCACTAGACCAAGACATTGGATGGAGATGCAAGGTAGTTTCTATTTAAAGTATTCTCATAAAGTAAGAGGTTTCTATCCACACGTTCCTAAGTATGCTGGTAATGCCACAAACTTTAACTGTGGACATTTTGCAGTTCATTATGCATGTAATAAAATGAATGCAGATGAAGTTCATATTTATGGGTTTGATTCTATCTTTGAAATGGACATTACATCTTGGACAGACACAATTCTAGAGTCTGATAGAAGCACAGAAAATACTGTCAGACTCGCCAACAATTGGCGTCCAATATGGACCGAAATGTTCAAAGAATTTCCAGATACTACTTTCTTCTTGTATCATACTCACAATAATATAAAGATTCCGATACAATCAGATAATGTAGAAATTGTTGTCACAACAAGTAAAGAATCAAAGCAAGTTTAATTCTTTCTTGTCCATAGTCCTAGTAC
>VMHT01152877.1_pt1 | contig 11414 bp, 16 predicted proteins | sample 4693611 | NCBI WGS metagenome assembly VMHT01 (sample SAMN12280063, study PRJNA550983) | marine metagenome | isolation source: seawater sampled from same location over 5 years 0.02-0.2 micron viral filtrate | place: USA: collected off the coast of southern California halfway between the port... ... | reverse complement strand
TATTACTATATTATCTCTTAAATAAAAATAACCTTAGATACGCTGTATTACAAATATAATAATATTACTTAAAGATAAAATAATAGAATATACTATAATATGAATTTAGAAAAAGCAGATGCTGAATTTACTTGTATATCAAGACATGTTGATAAACTCTTTAATCGCTTAAATAGTTTAGGTCATGAAGGATATTCTAATTATCAAAGAAAAGCAAACTACAAAACAAAGTTTAAGAAAACATTTATTAATTACAAACGAAGAGGAGATAAGTTCAAACAAATCAAAGGAGAACTTGGAGAATCAACATTTTTTCTTAATTTAATAGGAATAAAACTCTTAAGAGAGTTAGAGCAAAAAGATATTCATATTAAATTTAAAACTGATGAATTAACACAACTAAAAAGCGATTATAAAGATTTAGAAAAAAAACTTGAAAACAAACCTGATTTACAAAGAATTCATTTCTTAGAGAAAGAAATATCAAAACATATTCAAAAAGAAAAAGATATTGATAAACAATTAGAAGAACTTAACGAAGTTAATAATAAATTAGAATCAAAAGTTGAATTTTTAACTGATGAATTACTTTCTAAACTCAAAGTATTTTTAAATCAACCTTTACCAAAACAGGAAGAACCTCCACTTCCTGAAGATGACGCTAGTCAAAGAGAAGAATTTATGATTGATATTGAAGATGGAAGAATGTCGGATAGTATGAAATGTTTGAAAAACAAACAGGTAGTTTGGGAGAAATGGTGTAAAGAACATCCTTCTTTAATTTTTGGTCATTGGAGAAGATATAATGGTAGTATTATCATTACAAGAACTCTGGAAAATGATTTTCAACATTCATATTGGTGGGAGAAAGAAATATATAGAGAATGTGATGGTGATTTTGAAACATTTATTGATGAATCAGAATTTACGAACCAATCTTCTTCATAGTCATATTATGAGCTTTAGTAAAACTCATTCCTTCTCTCATTAATTTTCTCATCATAGTCATATGTTTAGCAGTATGATGCACTTTATGTTGTTTGAGGCGTTCCTTTTGTTTATCACTTAAAGTATTGTTTGGACCCTTCATACTTTTATATTATATATTAATATTAAAAACAATCAGCGAAAAATCCATCATCTCCATATTTTCTTCCTGTAGCACGAGCAATCTTCATTTGTATATCTTTTGTTTGGTTCTGTTGTTTTAGTTTTTCTTGTTTTTCTGCTTTTCTTGCTTTGCGTTCTAGATCATATTTTTCTAATGCTTCGGCAGTCGCCTTCTTAGTTAATTTAACAATTTCTTCTTGAGTAATTGTTTGATTAATAGTAGTAGTATTATTAACTGTTTGAGGTATTTTCTTAGCTACTCTTTCAGCTACTTTTTCTTCTCTTTTCTCTTTCTGAGTTTTTTCAGCTTGTTTTCCTTCTTCTCTAAGTTTTTTGTTTCGTTCTCTTTTTTCTTTAGCAACTTGTCTTGCTTTAGCTAGATGTTCCTTCTGTTTCTCAGTAATTGGTCTTTTAGTTTTATAAACAACTGGTGCTGTTTCTCTTTGCGGTATTCTCTGTTGTTTCGGTTTGAAAACATCTTGTGGATTTAACTTTTCTTTCTCCTTGATTTCAACAACTTCTTGTTGTTCTTCTTCTTCGTTTTCATTAACTACCTCGTCATCAATTTCATTTTCAAGGGGTTCATCAGGATTTTCTTCAACACCTACGGAGTCTTCAGTTTTCATTTCTACTTTAGGCATAAGGTCCATTTCTTATATATATTTATAATTTTTTATTTAAATATAGAAAAAATAATAAATTATAGTATATGAGTTCCGCACCCCAAGTTCTAAGAGTAAATGACCCAGACGAAAGCGAATCGGCAAAAATAAAACCTCTTCATGAAAATCTTCCTCAACCACCAGCTTTAGTTCTAATGATTTCTCCTGTAAAAACTGGTAAATCTACAATTATTAGTAATCTTCTTCTAAATGATAATTTTTATGGACAAGAGTATTTTGATGAAGTAAATGTAATATCTAATACTATTGCTAATGATACTACATCTCGTTTCTTAATGAAAGCTTTTGATTGTAAAGACCATTATGATGATTCATATATTGATAGTATTGTTGAAAGACAAAAAAAACTAAAGAAAGAAGAACAACCAAGTATGGCGGTTATATTAGATGATTGCTTAGGAAGCATTAAAAGAGAGGCAAAAGTAAATCATCTAGCATCTCGTTTTCGTCATTACAACATACAATTATTATTAATATCAAGTCAAAACTATAGAAAAGTATCACCAGTTATTAGACAAAATTCGACTAATGTAATTATTGGATCTCCATTTCCTAACCAAAAAGAATTAGGTAAGATAGCAGAAGAGTTTGGTGATATGTTTGGCGGACAAAATAATTTTCTTAAGATTTACAGAATCGCCACACCAGAAAGATATAATTTTCTTCATTTAGACTTACAAGAAAATCCACCTAAGGCATACAAGAACTTTGAAACATTAATAGCAGTTGGAGGTAAAATCGTTCATGGTGATTTAGAAATTAAAGCAGATGAAAATAATATAACAGAAGATATTAAGGATGAGTCTAACAAACAAGCAGAAATTTAATAGGAGATATGGACAACCTCTTAATAAATCTAATAGTAAAAAAGATATTAGTAAATTAACTGGTATAAGTATGAGTATATTAGATAAAGTATATGATAGGGGTTTAGGAGCAAGACTATCCAACCCTCAGAGTGTTAGAAGTCTAAGTGGTAAAAAAGTAGGCGGAAAAAGTTTAGCAGGAAAGATGTCTGGACCACAATGGGCGATGGCTAGAGTTTATTCATTTTCGGTAGGAGGAACAACCAGAAGAACAGCAGACAAAGATTTATGGGAAAAACATAAATCAAAAAAATAATATTAGTATATTTATGAATCTCATAAATGGAAATTGTTTGGATGAAATGAAAAAAATGGAAGATAAATCAGTTGATTTAATTTTCTGTGATTTACCTTACGGACAAACCTCTTGTAAATGGGATTGTTGTATAGATTTACAAGAATTTTGGAAGGAAGTAATGAGAGTAAAAAAAACAAATACTCCAATTATTATGACAACTACAACTAAATTTGGAATATCATTAATTCAATCAGCACCTAAGAAATGCCCGTTTCGTTATGATTTAGTATGGTGTAAATCAGCTCCAGCTGGCTTTTTATCCGCTAAAAAGATGCCTATGAGAAAACACGAAATGATTTATGTATTTTATGAAAAATTACCTTTTTATGATTTATCTAGTCATAAACATAAATTTATTAAAGAAACCGTAAATAAAAGAAATGGAAAAGAAGAAAAAATGAATAGTGAATTATATGGAGAACTTCCTACCACAGATAGTTATGCCGAAAAAATAGGAATAAATAAAGCAGACAAACATAAAGTTCATTATGACCCACCACTTCCAACTTCATTAATTAAAGAAGATTTATATGGAATGGATAATCAAAAAAAAATAGATTGTTGTTTAGAAGAAGGAATGAATAAATCCGATATTGGTGGAAAACCCAGATATGACCCACCATTACCACATTCATTATTAGAAATAAAATCAACAAGGGGGAAACATTCAACAGGAAAACCGGTTCAACTTATGGAGTGGATATTAAAATATTATAGTAAAGAAGGTGATTTAGTTCTTGATCCAACTATGGGAAGTGGTTCAACTGGTGTAGCTTGTAAAAATATGAATCGTAAATTTATAGGTTTTGAATTAGATAAAGATATTTATGAAACGGCAAAAAAAAGATGCGAATAATTTTATATCAATTAATAATATAATGGATGCTTATGGACTTGGAAGAGAACTTAGTGAAGGCAATATGGTTAATTCAGCAATCAGTCAAAGAAACGCCGAGATAGACAGAAACAATAGTCATTTACAAGCTAATTATAATTTAGCTTTAAAAAATTTACCTAAAGAAAAGAAATCAAAAGATAAAGTCGCAGATATTATGGAAGGTATTGGTGGGGCATCTGTAGTAAAAGGAGTATTAGGTGGAACTAAAGATGCTGTAATGGCTGGACAAGCATTTGGTAAAATTGGAGAAAAAGGTAAAGCATTAAGAAGACAAAAATTTTTATCACAAAGCGACCCTGAACCGATTCAAAGTGATAATTTAGAATCGGCAGGAAGTAATTCAGAACGAAGAACTCAGTTTTTAGAAGGAAGCGAACAAGAACCGATGCTTACTAAACAATCTCAAGGTGTAAAATCAATAGAACAAACTGGAGAAGATGCTACTAAGGTTGCTGAGGTTGGTGAAGATACTATTAAATCAGTAAGTAATTTATCTAAAGGTTTGGATGCTTTTAATAAAGCAAGTAATGCTCTAAATATTGGTATGGGTGCTTATGATGCTTTTGAAGATTTTTCTAAAGGTAAAATTCAAGGTAATAATATTAATGAAAAGATTTCTAATGTTTCTCAGATTGCGAGTGGTGGAGCGGATGCATTAGGTGTTTTAGCAAAACCTGTTGGTATGGCTGTTGATTATGGAGCAGAAGCTATGGGTTTTGAAGAAGCAGGAGCGATGTTAGATGCTACTGGAGTTGGAGCTTCTGTAGGTTTGGCTCTAAATGCGATTGGTGCTGGTATAGGTATATTTGGAGCAGTTGAAGGTATTGTAGGTGAATCTAAAGAAAAAAAACAAATATCAAAACAAACCGTAGCACCTCCTCAACAACAACAGCGTCAAGCAGTCCAAGATACTTCAGCCCAACAATTAAAAGGAACACAACAAGGTTTGGGTGTTGTATCCTAAATTATTTTCTTTGTATATACTATATGAATCTTTCAGCAGTTGAGAAATCTCATATTGTATTTATTTCAAAAAAATTAATATCTTTTTACAAAGGTTGTTTTAACTATAAAAATAGTTTTTATGAAAACTCTGAAGAAGTATTAAAAGATATTAATTATATTAAGGAACACGGAGATATTACATCTGTTAGAAGAGCCTGTAAATTATTAGATAATTTTTATTTTGAACAAACAAAAGAAAAACTAACAGTTGAAATCTCAGATCAAAAACAGAAACAATTAGATGAAAAAAATAAGTTTAAGAAGTTTAGTGAAGTAGTATTAGTAAAGCAACATGGTAAATTTATTGTTGAATTCTAATCAAGTTTTTCTAGTTTTTGTAGTAGTTTAATTTTCTGTTTTGTATCTGCTGTCTTAATAAGTTCAATAAGATTGTTAAATTGTTTTTTCATTTCTTCTAGTTTCATTTCTAGTTCTTCTTTTTCTTCATTAACACATTCTAGTTGATCCCAAAGTTCTTCCTTTTCACTAGTTAGTTCTTCCAATTGTTCTTTTAGATTTTTTTCGTCTTCTTCTTCTTCTTCTTCACTAGTCATAGATAGAAGTTGTTCGTGTGCTTCTTGATATGGAAGATGAAGTTCATCTTCATAACATTTAGAACAAAACCACAAATCGTCTCCAACAACAATTGCGTGGTTGTGATACCAAGATTCCTTAATTACATTCATATTACAATTATGACACTGGAAAGCGATTTCAGACATTTTAAATCTGTAATTTCAAAAAAAATCAAATTTATTTTTGAAATCAAGAATCCAAAAAAAAAATATTTTTGATTTGTTAGATTCTAAGTTCTTGTTAATCTATCTTTTCTTCTTCTTAGACTTCTTCTTAGACTTTTTTACTTCTTTTTTAGGTTCTTCTTTTTTATTTAAAACTTCTTCGTCAATTTTAGTAAAGTTTGGTTCTTTAGGAATGCGATTTTGTTTCTTCAACTCCCATAAATATTGTTCCACTTTTTTTCCTTTATCTAACATAGTAAATAACACTACACCTTCTTTAGTTAAAGGAAGCATTCTTAATTCAAAATTATAAAAGTCAGCATATTTATCCATTTCACAACAAGCATATAGCAACCTTCTTGTAGAATCTTCAGAAGCATTAATACCATTATCAGTATTCAATTTCATCATCATTGGGACTCTACATTCTACGTAGTTTTCTGTATCTTTAGTATCATTGGTGAGTTTAAATGACATTTTTCATTTTCAAAAATATCAAATTTATTTTGAGAAATATTTTCATAGAATTTAGATTCTAACTTCTAAATCCAATATGCTACGATACAATATCTTTGTCCAACAAAATCTTCTGTAGCATGATATACATCGTAAGCATTCCAAATGTAAGGTTTTTGGAAACAATCAATTTTCTCAATTTCTTCTTTATCATCATCATAAAGAATTAATCTACCACCTGAAAAATCACCTAATGTAAAAACTAAGGATTCACCTTTATTAAAATATGAATCTTTATGAATTTTACAAGTAAAGTTTTTATTGATTGTTAGAGCATTCCATCTAAAATCAATATTATTTTCTTTACACCATTTATCAATCCATTTATTAATCGTATGATAAACTAAATCTCCGTTTTTATCATCAAAAGCTGGAACAGCATAACTATGTCTTGTATCTAATCTACCTGGTTGAGAAGGCATAAAACTATATTTCAAACCTACTGGACAACTGAAACCTTTTTTATCAGTTGATAGATATTTTTTTCTAGTATTATTGATTATAAATTTACTTTTCTCTAATAAACTCAATATCTCAGCCATTTTTTGCTATGCTAATACTAAGATTTTTTTTTAGATTTCTTTTTTTCAACATATCCATCAAAAACTTTAGAAGGTTTTATTTTCTTTTCATTTTCTAAAGATTTATGAAGATTATGTTGAGGCATAGCAAGTGGAGATTCAACATTTTTTATTGGTTTCATTATTTTTTTTTTCAAAGGCATTTATATATTATTATTATATATTAAATGAGTTTAGTTATTACATCAAACATAGACAAAGACAATCCAAACAATCAGGGAGGAATCAATCTTCCATATAGTTATACTAATTCTATGGATAATTTAAAAATTCCTGCTAATTCAGAAATAGCAGTTCAAAGTGTAAAAGTTAATAGAGACCAATCTATAGCATTAAAAGGTAATCAAGTTTTTGCTTGTGCTTTTAACAAACCAATTGATTCTTATTCAGAGCAATTTGGAACTGGAACAGCGGTAGTTCCGTTCAATCCAGTAGAAGATTCATTAGATAGAATTGCTTTTCCAATTAATGGTTTTTTAAGAAATCAGTTAGGAGAAACAAGTGGGAATTATCTTCCAAGAGATTTAAAAACTATAATGAATAAAAGTATGGATTTTGCTACATTTCCACCTATGTTTAAGAAAGGTAGTTTAAATAGCAGTGGTGTTAGTGTTAGTTCTGCTGTAAGCACAAATGGAGAAGTAATATTTACATATAACTTTAATAGTGTTTTAAATGCTTCTTTATCTAATAATGCATCACAACTCGCTGGTAATGCGATTACAACTAATAAAGATGGTGCGAATGATGCTTTATATACAACTGTATTGAATAATAGTGCTAGTGGTTCAACTTTGGTTGTTTCTAATACAACACAAAATACAGCAGATGATGCTACGAAACAAAGACCAACTATTTTTAAAGCATTAGCACTTTCTAACGCAGGAGGTGAATGGACGATAGATTTAACTAATTCTACTGATGGAAGCAACTCTCATACTGATACAGAAGGAAAATTAGCACAGCAGTGGTCTATTGGTCTAACAAGACCTCAACTTCAAAGACCATTTATGGAAACATTATCATCAGACCCAAGTGTATATTACTTAGCACCTCCTTGGTTTGAAGAATATCAAGAATCAACACAAGGCACTGGTCTAGGTGCTGACCTAACAAATCAATATTGGGATTGGGTAGTTAAAAATGAATACAATCCAACTACAGGTGATAATGAATTAGAAATTTATCATACTGTAGCAGACCATGATGATGAACCTCAAAAAATACAAACAACAAGAGTAAATTATCAAACAGGACTTGGAACAGATGGAGATAGTAATTTTAGAATGGGAAATCCTGCTTTTGGTATAAATGGTAGTTCTATTACTGGATTGAAATTTAAAGTATCTAATGAAGTTATGGAAATTACATTTACTGCTAATGCTGGTGCTAATACACATACAATTTCATCTAATCAATATTCAGGAACAAATGGTGGAGTAGCATACTCAGGAACAAAAGCAAGTCATATGCTAAAACCTGTAAATCAAAATTGTTGGAATTTATATCCTAAAGTTATGTTAGCACCATTTAAATTAGGTGCTTCGCCTGGAAACGCAAGTGCTAAGAATACAATAACATTTACTAAATATGATGGATATACTCTTAATACACCTCAAGGAAGCACCGCAATTTATGATGGTATTGTTTTTGAAAGTTCAGGAAGACCTAACTATTATTTTCCTGATTCGGAATTAGGATATGAAAATGATACATTAACTTTAGCATATAGTGATTATGCGTGTTTTTATTTACATGCTTTATACTCAGACCTTCCTGAAGATAGAACCAATCTAAGTCAGTTAATAGATACTAATAATATTTCACAATTTATTGGTAGTGATTCAACGAAATTGTTAGAATGGAACCCTGGGTGGAAAGGTCTAGCAAATGATACTTTAGATGATCTTCCAGCATTAATTCTAGAATATTCTACAGAAGCACAGAATACAGCACTTCAAGAAGGTTATGGAGCATTAGTAAATCCATTCTTAAACGCACAAGATATATTTGGTTTTAGCAGACCAATTGTTGATAATTTTACTCCTTCATCTGCTTTAGGATTGAGGAATTTTACTATAGAAGCAGATAAAACTAATAGAGAACTTCCAGCAGTTGCTAATTTTGTTAGAGTAAAAAATCTAACTCATCAAACATTTAATATGGCGAATAAAGGATTTTCTAAAATATTATATTGTATTCCAAGGTTTGATAATACAGGTAGTGATGTAGGTAATTTATTTTTTGAAGCAAATGAAAAAACCTATGTAAAATTAAACAATACAACAGAAATTAATGTAAATAGTTTAGATGTAGATTTAGTAAATTCATTAGAACAAATTGCTACAAATTATGTAGGACAAACTGTAGTAATCTTTCATATAAGACAATCTAAAAACTAAGGTTTTTTAGGATCAGGTTCAGGTTCTGGTTCTTTAGGTTCTAAAGTAAGTTCTCTACCTTCTTTTATTAAATAAGGTTTCCTTGGTGTAGGCATTTTTCCAAGTTGTAGTTTTTCCTCTTCTATGACTGCTTTAACATCTCTTTTACAGCAACCCCAACATATACTTTCACACTTGGATTTTTGTAGAACAACCATAAAACCACCTAAAGCTCCTAAAACACCTATCACAAACAGCATCAATTCTTCCATCGTAAAATCAGCTAATTTTGTCATTAATCTTTATTAGATATTAATTGATATAAACAAAAAAATAAAATTGTAAAATATATTAAAACACATATATTAAATATTGGAATACTATCAATCATTAATATATATGTTTATTATTTTCCATATCCACCACCGCCTTTATCATCCTTCTTCTTTTTTTTCTTAGTCTTAGTAAGATCAATTGGATTGCTCTTTGTTCCTTTTTTACCTTTTTTCTTAGGTTTTTTCTGTGCTTCTAACCTATCACTAGTCGCCATTAAATTAGCAATCTCACCTTCAATTGTTGTTGCTTGAACTTTTTTAGGTGGTCCTGCTTTTAGTTGTTCTCTCCTAACAATTTTTTTATTTTTCTCAGATGTTCGGGGACTTGCATCAGTCTTAAGTTTTAATCTTTTCCATTTTTTCTCCAAATCTCCACTAAGCATACTATCAATTTTTTCAATTAGTTCATTAATTGAAAGTGTAGTATAACCTCTAAATGTAAGGTTGTTTTCTTTTAAAAATTCGATAGTTTCTTTTCTACTAGGCATTATATTATATACTAATTAAAAAATAAAAATCAAAAAAAATCAAGTTATATAATATGGATTTAGATGAATATAGAAGAGAACGATTGATACTTTTAAACAATCTTTCAAACCAAGTTTCAGATATAAATTTAAAAGTCATTTCATTAATTAAAAAGGTAGATGACCTTGAAAAATTAACGAAGAACTTGGATAGAAGACTTCCAGAAAGAAAAGAAGGTTGGTTAGGTGGATATTGGACTTTAGAAAAATCCTAAATTATTTTCTTAGTATATATATGACTTATGAATACGGAATTATTATTCCTGCGACTTCTAAAAATAATAATTGGAATACTTTTGAAGAATGTGATTTATATGATAGTATTAAAAGTCTTCAAGTAGCTAATTTAGATGTAGATAAAAAAAAAATTAAATTATACATTTATGTTGATTTTGATGATGATTTTTTTCAAAATAAATGTGTATTTAGTTTTCCATATGACTATGAAATAATTACTGATAAAAATATTAAAAAAGGTAATGTTGTTGGTATGTGGAATCTAATGTTTGAAAAAGCAAAAGATGAATGTAAATATTTTCTACAAACAGGAAGTGATGTTTTATATTTAGATACAGGATTCTTAGAAGCAAGTAAAAAAACTTTAATTGAAAATGATAATATTGGAGTTGTTGGATATATTGAAGAAACAAGAAAAGATGACCCTAAGAAATTATTCTGTCAATCGTTTGTTAGTAAGAAACATTACGAATTTTTTAAATTTTATTTTCCACCTGAATTAACTAACTGGTATTGTGATGATTGGATCACATTTTTCTATAGAACAACTCATAATGATTTTCAGCTCAATTATCGTATAACTAATACTGGAGGAAAACCTCGTTATTCACCTAATACACAAGATGCTAATCTTTGTGAAGAATTAATTGAATTTCATACTAAAAGAATTAAATTAAAAGATACTTTAGAATATCCATCAATTACTTTAGGAATGCCTATTTGGAATCGTCGTGAGTTTCTTCCATTAATTATTAGAAATATAAATAATTTAAATTATGATTTATCTAAGATTGAATTCTTGATTTTAGATGATAGTGATAAAGGAAAAGAATTATTTACTAATCAAACACTTCATGAATTCAAAACACATTTTAAATTATTAGATGTAAATTATATAAAACAATCAGAAAAAAAAACTATAGGAGAAAAAAGAAATTTTATTTGTAAAAAAGCAAAACATAAACTAATAGCTTTTATGGATAGTGATGATTTATATATGCCTGATTATCTAAAACATAGTTATGATACTATGAAAAAAGACAACGCAACTTTGGTAGGTTCTAACCAAATGATTTTTACTTATCCATTAGATGGATGGAAAATGACTGGGATCCAATGTTCTCAAAAAAGAATGATACACGAAGCAACTATGATGCTAACAAAAAAACATTTTAGAAGCACAGGAGGATTTATTAAAAACTCTCAAGGCGAAGGAACAAAAATGATAGATAATTTA
>VMHT01135032.1_pt1 | contig 11414 bp, 5 predicted proteins | sample 4693611 | NCBI WGS metagenome assembly VMHT01 (sample SAMN12280063, study PRJNA550983) | marine metagenome | isolation source: seawater sampled from same location over 5 years 0.02-0.2 micron viral filtrate | place: USA: collected off the coast of southern California halfway between the port... ... | reverse complement strand
AGTCTCAGAAATGATATAGTCTAGGTTAGCAAGTATTAAATTACGAGCATCTTGGTATCTGTCACCTTGAACTAAGTATGATACTGTCTGACCAGTGATCAATCCGTGATTAGTAAAGGTAATCTGCTCATTTGATACGTCAACAGTAGATGAACTTGTGCCATCAAAGGTTAAAGTTCTAGTTGAGATACTATCCATCTTATCTACAACAGCAGATAAGATCTTTCTAACGTCTAGTAACTGTTTACCCACAACCTGTATGTTTGTAGGAACTATAGCAGTGTAGTCAGGTTTACCTAGAACAAAGTTCTCTATTCTTGATAACTTACCTGTGTTAGACGCAGATGGTTTGGGTACGAAGAATGTTGTACCATTGAATGATGCATTCTCATCACCAAATCTCTGCTCCCACCAATTATTAGTATCTGGGTTAGCAGGATTGTAATATGATCTACGTTGATATCTCTTAAATGCTGATTGTGATACTACCTGTGTACCTAAGACCTTGAAACCAGCTGGGTGAGCAGAATTCTTAAATTGGTTCTTCCATTCCCGTACGTTAATCGGTGAGTTGACGACGTATGAGAACTCTTGGTATCTGTCACTATCATATAGACGCTGATCGTTAAGGTCAAGTATACCAGTAGTACGCTTCCACTCAGCAGTAGCGGTGCCGATAGGTGATACAGTAAAGTTAGCGACTGATCTGTCAAAGTCATGTATTTCTCCGAAAGCATTGGACTGTAAACCGAATACTGGTTGATTAAGAGCAAACTCCCCTAACTCTACTTCTACTGATAGGACTCTACCTTTAGGATCCCATGCTTTAACTGTGCCTAGAGCAGAGAATGAGTCAGTTGATGTACCTTGATATAGTTTCTCCCCAATAGAGAAGGAAGCAGGTGTCATAGTAACAGTTATACTGTCACCCAGATCCGTAGTGGTCAAATTGAATGTAGCAGTACCACCATTACCTATGGATGGTTGTCCAGTGATTGTTATTGATGTTCCTGTTAGAGCATCAGCTAATGTTGCTGCCATCTTAAGTTGATTACTCGCCAATCCGTTAGCAACGGTAGGAGCAATAGCAAAGTAAGTTGTATCAGCAACTAAAGGAGGAGGTAATGTACCATCAATCTGTAATAACTGTACTTCTGTACCTACAGGTATCTTAGTGTCGTATGGGAAGTTAAGTGTGCTGTTAGATTCTAATGGAACGAATGAGTGTGTAATTCTTGCTCGTACAGCAGGTGTGCTTGAGAAACCTCTGCCTGGATTTGCTACTGCAATTGCCTGAATAACTTCGTTGTCAATAATAGCATCCATAACTGCACCGCTTCCACCTCCACCAACAAGTTCGATGGTTGGTTTCGTAACGAAGGATCCACCCCCGTTTGTAACAGTGAAGAAGTCAACGATTTGAGTTCTTGTGAGCTGTAGATTATAGTTTGTATTAACGCTTGGTTTGAGGGTTCTATCATGACTGTAGTTGTACGTGATATTATCTCCACCAAGACTTATGATCTTACCTAGATCAGAAGACTTGAGTAATATGGAAGCACCTGTACCAGTGCCTTGCTTGATACTAATAATAGGAGGATTCTGGAATCTGGTACCTGCTGATTCGATGATAACTGAACTTACTGTCTCATCTAAGATCTCAGCACGTAGTACAGCTCCTATACCTGTACCACCAGAGATCTGAACTTCAGGAGCAGATAAGAAACCTGAACCAGAGTTCTGTACAACCACTTCGTCTATAGAAGCATCTATAGTTGTAGATGTTATTGCCTTACGTACAAAATCGAGTGAGTCAACTTTAAGAACAAAGTTATCACCAGAACCACCACCTGCGATGTCTTCACCACGTATTGTGATCAAGTCACCTAAAGAGTATGTCGCACCACCAGCTAAAACTGTAGGAAGAGTTATGTCATTTGTTGCTGCATCAACGATAACTTGTATTGATGCTCCACTACCACCTGTAGGTGATACAGACTCTTGTGATACAGTATATGTTCCAGGAGTAAAACTAGCAGATGTATTCTGACTATTAACACTTAGTGTTAATACGCCACCGTAGAATGGGTCATCAATAAAGATTTCAGGAGCAGTACGGTAATTACTACCTCCATCACCATTTATAGCTATGTTACTTATAGTTCCTATCTCAGGACCTGATGTAGGTACGATAGAAGCGACGTTTGCTTGCTCACCTGATACTGCGGACACTACTGCTTGGTTTGATCCTGCGAATATCTTATTACTATTAGCATTACCAACAGTGAACATCAAGAAACCACGACTAGCAGCACCTACTAGGTTGTTACGTAGAGGTTGTACTCTTAGTGTGGATGTATTTGGATCCCAGCTGATTACCTTACCTCTAGCAGTGTCAGTATCAAGAACTGTCTTAGATACAACTACGTCACCTTTATTAAAGTCACCAAATATCTCACTTATTGTCAAATCTACAAAGTCAGGCATTGAGCAGACAACAGCAGGAGGATTGTTTCCATCATATCCAATACCAGCATCTACAATGACTACATCTTCCAATTTACCTGATATAGTAGCAAATGCTGTAGCACCACCACCCGATCTCTCTATACCAGTAAACTGAGGTAGAGTAGAATAGTTTCTACCTGGATCACCGACGTTAATAGCAGAAATACCACCTGAAGGGAATATAGAGTCAGTAGAATATGATATCTGATTAGTTACTGTATAATTGTTCTCTGGTTCTCTAGCAAGTATAAACTCAATCGTAGTTGTAGTAGGAACTGCCGATACAGCATTCGCTCCTAGGAATGGATCGTTGATTACGCTTAGGTAGCTACCCGCAATAGTACCATTAATGTCGAAGTAGAATAATGTGCCAGGCACATCAACTAGATTAATAGTAACTGATATCTGTTCTCCTGTAACTGGGTCATTCTCTGAGTCAACAATATTCTTATATGTGAATACGTTAGTATTTTCACTATCAAATGTAAACTCTAGTCTCTTACCAACATTAGAGGAATCTGATGTCTTAAACTTATAAAGGTGACCATTGATAAGATCTAACTTAGGTTCTTTGACATACACTTCACATGCTGTGGTGATAGCAGTGTCTGTGATAACACCAACTGCCTTCTTGAACTGGAATCTTCTTCCTGTGCTTATACCTGTAACTGTATGAGTGCCATTATAGTCTGATGGGTTAGATCCAGTGAGTACAACCTCATCTCCTATAGTCAACTGATGGGCAGCTGATCCTCTAGCAGTAAATTCTTGATTAATTTGAGAAGGTGTGACATAGAATCCATTAACACCACCAATATCTCCAGATGCTACAGGATCTAACTGCTCATTATTATAGTATCCGTTTCCTTCCTTAGTCAGAGTGACAGATGAAACCTCACCGTTACTACCAACAACAATAGTGAACTCAGCATCCTCACCTGATGTAGCAGAGCTATTAACAAGAGGCACTCTAGTATATGTGCCAGGTGTACCACCACTACCAGCTAGGAATGTCCAGAGGTTTTGTACTAGACCACCTGTCTTCTTGACATTACCAATGTCTACAGAGAAGTTTTGACCTGTACCACCAATATTACTTGTATTAGCAGTTAGTATGTCACCATCAGTATATTTCTTACCTTCGTTCTGTATAGAGACTGCTGTGACTGTATTTCCACTTACAGTGATATTAGCGGAAGCATTTTGTCCTGTACCGCCTATTAGAGGTATATTGGTATATGAACCGTCTGTTAACCCTGTACCGCCAGTTACCGTTATATTTGCTTGTACAACTCTACCAACTGAACTAATTGTCAAATCAGTCAAATCGAAGTATTTAAAGTGGTATTTGTCGTTTATAATCTTTACATCAAGTTCACGAGTGTATTCATTGTTTCCAATCGCAATATCAACAGTATCGCCCGTTTTAATGTAATGAGCAGATCCTGCTGTAATTAATCCTGTTATTATGTCTGTAGTCGAGTTTACAGAGAATGCTAAGGCATTAGTTGTAGATCCAGAGATTCTAGACACTCTAGCGGATACACCGCCTCCTCCAGTGCCTGTTTCATCAAATATGAGTCTATCGTTGACTTTATAGTTGAATCCCGCACCTTCGATCAAATACTGGTCTAATCCGCTTGAGAAGTACCTATTTGTCGCAGCAACGAATAATGAGTCAACAGATCCACCTCTGATGGTTGGGAAGTAGTCAAAGTAACCAATACCAACATCTACGAATTCTATAAAGGTAGAACCGTCTTCTAGGACTATAGGAGTCGTAGAATCTTCCATAGCGAGTATATACTCAACTGGATTGCCTTTATTCTTCCTTCTTACTAATGCTGTGTCTGTAGCAACGTATGGACGTTTATATCTAACTGCGTCTTCTGTAAAGTTCCTTTGAAGTCCATTTCCCTTCCAGTTGACATCTGATGCCTCAGAATAGAAATTAGGACCTACAAAGTAAGGAAACTTCGGATTTCCTGTAGTTCCGTCTAAAGCACAGAAATATGCGTACACACCGAAAGGATATTCTGGAGTTACGCAGAATCTACCATTATACTGGTCTAAGTCTCCTGATCCTTCAACATATTCATAATCTTCAATATATGTTCCCATCTTGTCGGTATTTGCCAAATCATCACCAACTAACGCATCTCTGTTTGATCTGATGCGATATGAGCTGATCATTTGCTTCAATTCATTATATGGGTTCTTATTCTCGTTATCTGAATATCCGTAAGGTCCGTAGATGGGATGTCCGTCAAATGACCATCCTATGATCGGTGAATGCCTTGTTGGGTTTAATTCTGCATATGTTGTGTCACTTACGTTGTCACCAAGTAAGAAACGCATCTTTTTAGGATTATAGAGGTATCCATACTCTCCACCGTATATTCCGAAGTTAGCACCTCTGATTGAAACGCCATTAGCATCATCTGCCTGTTTAGGACTTACAAAGAGTGGATCTCCAATTTCATCCGCACTAGCAGCTAAGTTCTTCGTTAATATTGGTAATTCGACTTGGAACGTTGCTCCAGAGCCAGGATAGACGATATCAACAGTTGTACTACCTGAAGTGTATCCTACACCTCCGTTAGTCACCGTAATGCCTGTAACTTGCTGTGTACCTGAATCTACAGTCGCAAAAGCAACCGCACCGACTCCATCACCATTAACAACGACATCAGGAGCACCATAGTAGTTACTACCACCAAATGTCAAGATAATAGATACGATTCTACCATTTACGATAGATGGGTAACCAACAGCACCAGATCCAGACACTAGAGTGATACCTGGTCTTTCATTATAGTTACTACCCGCATTTGTGATTGTTATGCCCTCAGCAGTCAATCCACCACGAACAACCGCTGTAGCAACCGCACCTTCACCGCCACCACCAGATATTACCACTGTAGGCACAGAACTGTATCCTGAGCCAGGTGCGGACACTGATATCGCAGTTACGACTCCAGATGTGATTGTAGCAGTCGCAGATGCTTCAACTGTAGGACTACCGCCTACAATACCTACTGTAGGAGCTGTTGTGTAACCAGATCCACCATTATCTACGTTTACCGCAAATAGTGAACCAGATACGCTTACAGTCGCTTCAGCAGACAATCCTTCATATTGCCAGAGACAAGTTCCGTCTTGTACGGGATCTGAACCTGTATGTGTTGGTTCTGTTCCTAATTCTGCGGTTTTACCACTTCCTAAGTTTCTATATCTGTATCCTAGACTATTTCTGATTCTTTGGTTAAGGAAGTACCCTGTTCCTTTTCTGTGGATAGGTTCAAACTCTACAATCGGTGGATTGGTGATATCATACCCAGATCCTGAATTTACAACGGTAATTGACTTTACACCACCAAATAGTTTTGTTTCGTTTGACTTATATGAGAAAAACGGTACACCGTTCACACCAATACCAGTCTGACCCACAGGAGTCGGAGTTTTAGTAGATTTAGTGATTGTTTCGAGAGGAATGCGTTTTAAGTATCTCTGGTTGCCAGGATCTAAGTCATCTGCGTGAAACGGTCCTATTTCATGACCTGGTACGCCAGGTGACGCAATTATAGCATACTCAGAAGATCTATAGACATTCTGCACATCAGAGGGAGTTTCTTCTAATGATACACGGATAGATGTATCAGTTGATGTAGATTTCGCAAATTCTCGTGTAACCAAGAATCCTATGTCCACTCCACGGATAGGAGTAGTAGGAATTAGGATACTGAACTCATTCTGTGTAGATACACCTCGTACAGTGAATGTTGCGTTGTATACATCCTCTGGAGCGTTCAATATGACTATAGTGTCCTCACGCTTTAATCCATGTATCTGTTCAGTCGTAATATTCGCAACTACGGAGCCATCAGACAGGGGAGTGTCCAAAACTAGCGAAGTTCCGTTTAATAGCTTCTTGACGTTGTATATGAAGCTCTCCCAGATAGGATCTAGTGAATCGAAGCCTGGTTCTGAAGGAGTTGTGACTTTTGAGTCCTGTAAGTAATATTTTCCACCATCTACTATGTCTATGCCTCTAGTACCGCCAAATACAGTCAAACTAATCTTAGACTGGTCTCTATTACTGTATCCGAAGATTTCATAAGAAGAAGTTACGTCAGAACCAGATATATGTGGAGCAGCGACTGAATCATGTCTAGCACGAGTACATCCAAGGAACTGCGTTACAGTCTTGTTAGTAAAGTTGATAATTTCATCATCTATACGAATAGAGCCTCCTGTTTCAGGCCATCCGATAGTAGAGTCAACAGTTATAACACTATCCGTCAAATTGGAGCTTAGATCTTCAGAAAGAAGCGTCTTATACGGAGTTGTAAAACTTCCATCGCCATTTTCCGTGTCAACGTCCAATTCATAGATCTTTCCGTCCTCAGTAAACACCTCGACTACAGATTTTACGTATATACGTGCGGAATTGACATTTGAGTCGTTTGGATCGTTCTCTTGGTATAATACTTCTCCTGTAAGTTCCACAGGGTTTCCGCTTATCGCTGTAGCACGTATTATCTCTCTTACGGTATAGAATGCGTCGGATGGTTTGAATATTCTGTCTTTAGGATACTCAATTACTGACTCTGTACCAAATAGCACTCTCATCAAGTATTTGAATGACCTTGATGTACCCTTTGACGCATAGAAGTCCTTAAGACGCTTAGTTACTGATGACTGAGCAATAGAAGGGTCAAACTTACTTGGGAATGACTCAGCAAACTGATCCCTGAACCTCTGAAGTAAGAATAGAGGTAAAAGGTTGTTTAGGTTGACAACTGTAGCTCCAAAAGCATGGGTAGCTGCTACAGAGGTTGAGAATGTGTATTCTTTGAGTGTGCCAACTTTAGTAGTGGCATGAAACCCCCTGACACAATCTTTAAACTGTGTTTGGGACTTACTCTTGTAATATATGATTTCTTCGTCTATTGATATTAACCCTTCTTTCGGGAAATCTCTTGTATTACCTACGTCAATGACAGAAGCATCAATAGTGATCCCAGAGGACGCTGTAGTGCTCTCTACGAGGTCATTCAGGCGGTCTATGTTATAATATTCATCTAAGTTCTGTATTATATCAACTGGGTTACCTTTCAACTCCAGTCCTTGATAGTAATACTTCATAAACTGTATGAAGTCAGGATAATCGTCCCTGATAAACTGAGGTATCTGTTCCTCTAGTCTATCCGAGATTTTAGTTCTTGATTCTGGCGAAACCGATGCATCAATCGGGTCTACTGTAACCTCAGTTTGAGGTGTGACCCACGACGCAACCTTCCACGACGACTGCTCAGCTGGCATTACTAACTATAACTTGATTCTGGTACTACACCTGTTCCAGAGGTATTACTACCGCTAGAAATTTCATCATCAATTACATTAACGACTAAGTTATCTATACCTAGTGTCAGATAGGTCTCTCTGAGAGAAACGATATCATTAGATTCGGGAATTACAGAGAATTGTATAATATTGTCAGTAGAGTTGACCACTTCAGTAATAATAAGGTCATTGATAGTAACTTCACCACTAGCATAATCTATTGTTCCCCAGTTACCACCGATATACTGTTTTGAACCATCTGTGTTTACATAGTAAAGACGAATAGTTCCCAATCCATCGTCATTTAAGTAAAATACCTGATTTCCACCATCAGCACGTTTGAAACCATTAGTTTCCAGTGTTGCTGCAGTAGAGTCCGCATTAATTCTATTTCCGTAGCAAATTTTGTAATTAAATCTCTGACTAAGAGAGATAGTTACGTTTTTACGCATTTTCACTTTTGTGATGTTAGATGTGATGCTTGATTCCGCATCATCAATGATCTTTTGAATTTTAGAGTACTTGAACTTACCACCGAACTTATTAAACTCAGCGGAAGCATTCAATGTCTCCATAGTTCTGTAAATAATCTGCTTGATCTCCTCTTGAGACCTTCTTGTGTTGTTTGGGTTAAAGTAAACATAAGAAGCAAGGTCAATATAGAGAACTGATGGATCCATGATCTTTGGTTCTACCGCACCTACTGAATATGAACGTATTTTCTTCTGTACTACGTCTTTTTCGGAAATAGACAGACGATCTGCGTTCTTAGGTTTGATTACAACAATGACTTTACCGTATTCTGGTGGATCTGCCTCTTCACCACCAAATGCTACTATAGATTGAACATTAGGATAGATCTGAGGTATGATTGCCTCATAGTCCTTAGTAGTTACTGCTCTTCCGAAGCTAGAATAGAACTTAGGAGCAGAATACTTGATTGAATCAATAGTTTCTGGTTCAGCACCACCATCAGGAGGTGATGTTAGTGACAAAGTGATGCCTGAAGTGATTGGAGCGTTACGAGAGTCCTTTACAGTACCCGCAAAGCTATAACCAGTCAGTCCGTTAGGTCCTGCACCTATAGATGTGGGGTAAGTGACTTCAATCACATCTCCGTTAACTAATGCTTCACCTAATACACTGTCACCGAAGATCAACTCAGGTTTCTTTGTCTCTGATTCCTCTAAGAAGAATATTTTACTAATATTGCTTACTGTTGTTATGTCTGTTGCTTCAAGATATGCATCAGTGATAGTTCCACGTGTTACTTCAACACTCATAGCTGAAGTATCGGCATTCAAGTTGCCTAGTATGAATCTCTGTCTCTCTGATTCCGTCTTAACAAAAGTATCAGTGATGTATATTCCTTCAAATGCTGTTACATCTGTAAATGTTGCTGTACCATCAAGTGTATTAACAGATACGATTAAGTCTTTGGGTATAGAGAAGATATAGTTGGTTCCACCTTCTCCTGTAAAGGATGTAAACACCCCTTTATTGATTTGTACTGATTCTGGGTATCCCCTACCATTAGACCCTGTGCCATATACTGTCTGTATGACCACTGTAAACGTCGCACGGGCACTTCTAGCACTCCTTGGGGTATATCCTATTAGTTTAGCTAACTTTACTACATTCTCTCTTAGAACTGCGGTGTCTAGGAAGTTCTCATTAATCGCTAGGTTAGCATTGATTGCTGAGTAATATGAGTTATAAGCAAGTACATCTAATAAGGTTGACAGGGAGGATCCTTCAAAGTCGTAATCGGAGAATTCTGCTTGTCCTTTTAAATACGCTTTTAGTTGTGACTTAATCTCGTTAAATTCTAACGAGTTGACTTGGGTTAATGCCATTATCGCTTCAGTATAACTTCTAAATTATCAATCACATTTGGTAGACCTGTGATTAGGTAATATATCTCAACCTGTAAGTCGTTGTCTCTTTCATTGAACTCACTGATCACTCTATAGCACACAACACGTGGCTCGTATAGATTGATGATGTTCTTTATCTGTTCTTCAATAAGAGATGACTGTCCTGATTCATATAACTCGAATAGTGCTCCAGTTATGTTGCCACCATAATTCGGTAAGAATGGTTTCTCATAAAAGTTGTATCGAACAATGTTCTTTACAGCTTCTTTGATAGCATTCTCGTTCTTTAAAGTATTAACGTCATTAGTTATTGGATTTCTTCTAAAAGATAAGTCAAAATCCTTAAACGCACGACTGGGTAGAGCACCCGAACTTGTCATATAACAATGTATATTGCCTCAAGAGTTATTTAGACACGTTTTTCAAAAGGTTTTCTCTTCTTGCCCTGTCTATCACTACGAGGATCGGTAATTAAGTATCTACAGTACTCATTTCCATTGTCATAGAAGTCATCTGACATGTCTACGGGGATATTTGCGTTCCTTCCACCGTCTTTGATTCTCTTAGCCTTGCCCACGAGGTTTCTTCCTTGCTTTGTTTCTGGATGTTGCTGAATATTTACTATTTCTTCCGTTGCCTTGTCTAGTCTTCTTTTCTTTACGTTCGATTGTTGGTAAACCGTTGTTAAATCTTACTGCCATAATTAATTAGTTTGCGAATACGTTTGGTGAGCCTGCTGCGACAGATGTACATGTCGCATCTCCTACTCTACCACATCCTTTGCCATTTACAAAGACTGTGCTACTTCCAGTAGCTATTGCTGCTGAATGAGGAGGGCATGGATCTGCTGTAGGTTGTAAATGAGTTGTATTGTTGTCTCCCTGTCGAGAGATACCAATTCCATTAACAAAGACGTTAGTTGATGCCCCACTTCTGGTCATACCAGAACAATGAGGTGTATCTGCGTCTCCTTTGCGTGTAACTGCGGGCATTTACCTTTGCTCCCTTGCTTGTAACATATGTAGGTAGTCTGTAAAGTGATTCATATGGACATGATCACCCACATCATGCGGTTCTTCTGGAATATTTGGCAAAAATCTGATTACATGATCAAATTTTTCGGGAATATCCGAAATTTTAGTATAATTTAGCAATTCTCCATCCTTACGGATCGTGAATTCTCCTTCAAGTAACAGAAATTCTGCTTCCATAGTCTTTTTTTAATTATTTAGAGTCCAACGACGCGGTTTTTACGCGATTTTTTGGGTTTCAGTACGAAGTATCTGTAATCGCCATGGTTTCATCGTCTTCCATAGTGATTTCTACGTAATTCAACTCCGTATTATATACCCACATCAGTTTTTCCCAGATGGGATGGAAGTCATCTTCATCGACTCCCCTCATTATACACCTATCTTCCCAATAAAGGTGATAGATCTTAGAGCTTGTTGAGTTTTTCGTCATGTTCGAGTACTACGTCTACTAATTTTTCATAATTTTCCTTATTTGGTCGCTTCATTAGAAGCTCCATGCTGTTAAGGCGGGTCTCCAATGCCTCAATTTGTGATTTGAGAGCATAGAAAACGTCAGATATCTCTTGCTGAGTCATTCTTCTATATCAAAAAACCATTTGATAGACTTAATGTAGTCAAAAGTACATGATATATCTCTATCGCAGTCAAT
>VMHT01087901.1_pt1 | contig 11416 bp, 9 predicted proteins | sample 4693611 | NCBI WGS metagenome assembly VMHT01 (sample SAMN12280063, study PRJNA550983) | marine metagenome | isolation source: seawater sampled from same location over 5 years 0.02-0.2 micron viral filtrate | place: USA: collected off the coast of southern California halfway between the port... ... | reverse complement strand
CACACGTTTGGCTATGCCCTGTCGGCGATCCTTTTCATCATCGCTGGAATTCTTTATTCAACCAGTTTGTCCATACCAGATGTTCCGCGGGTGGACGAAGCGATCGTCCATGCCTCCCTCGAGGCCGACCATTCCTCTTACGAGTTTGTCGACGTCCAGAGCGGTTATGATGAGGACGAGTACGCATCCCAGGCTGCGTTCGTGGTCGTTCCACTCGAACTTGAAAGCGGCGTGGTTGGCTACGATTCATGCACGTGGACTCAGGACGACGATGGCGGCGGTTCTTGGGACTACAGTTTGGACATGGTCGCATCCAGAGGTCTGATCTGGACGGACAGCAACGGAGTGAGCATTCCAGCGCATTTCTCACTGATGGATTCCCTCTCCCCTGAGGGAGAGGTTCACCACCCAAAATGCACTTCAGAATGGTATCGAACGATTGAGGGCTATGGCTCCAACCAAGAGGAAAACCGTCTGTTCAACGTGTTCATGCTGATCGAGCAAGACCCTGAACGCTATCAATTGCTTTCCATCGTTGAAGTAAGCGACCTTCACTGGGCAGCGGAAATGCCGCAAGAGGTCACCCAAAGGGAGGACAAAGGTCGGTGGGCGTTGCTGCTGTCCGGCCTCGGTGGTTTCCTTTTCATGCTCAGCACGACCCCTCCCCTTCTGTATGAGGTTCGAACACTGAGAAAGGCCAAACGAAGCGCTGTCAGGGACATTACCTCGGCGCCCGGCGTGTTGGGCTCAAACGGGAGGATTTTACCCCATTTCGGGCCGAACTTCACGCCGCTACCTTACTCGGAGCGTCCCGCTCGAGAGATTGACGATGATTGGTTGTTGGGGGCCCCGGCCCCAACAGCGTTTGACGACCCCTACAAGCAGGATGCCGATGGCCGTTTGATGCCAGAGCACCCCAACGTGTTGGGTACACCCAGCGCCGCTGTCATCACCCCCTACAGCATCGGCGCCATCGTCTTTGCAGGATCCTTCATTTGGCTTTCAGCCGACCTCAGGGCCAGGGACGGTTCGGAGTTTCACGTCAACTTGGGTTGGTTCTTTACCATCTTTGTCACGTTCGTCAACCTGCTGTGGTTTCGTTCAGCATGGAAGCAATTCAAACTCACTCGCCTCGTTCTTGATCTACCCACCTCACCCATACGAAGTGTTGCCGTTGGTCAAGCCGAATTGGTGGGACAAGTCCGTCCCTCCATTGCAGGAACACCTGTAGTGGCCGTGGGTGGACGCACGACAAAAGGCCTCGTCGCATGGGAGTGGAACTCCTACGAATACGTCTGCACCACCGACTCTGAAGGAAACACCTCGTGTTCATGGGAGCACCGTGAGACAGAAAACGGAGGCGTACCGTTCATGATTCATGATGGGTCAGGTGGCATGCTCATCGATCCGAGCCTCTGGGCGAAAGAGACCCCCGATTACGGGCCGACGCTTGATTCGTGGACGAAAGGAAAATGGAAGTGGACACTGGCCGCTTTAGGGGTTGGAGATCCTGTTTACATCCTTGGTGACTGCGTTCCAAGAGACGCTGAACACATCAACACGTGGGGTGGAGATGAGACGCTCCCGCAAGCGTTGCTGACAATGGTGCCCACCACCAACACAGGCGACCCCTCCGTCGTTCACTACGGTACGGAAGTGGATGTTCTCGCAAAAAATCGGTCGATGTTTGAGATTCTCCTCGTGCCGCTCTTTTTCTTCATTTTTGGGGTGTTCATGTTCGTGAGCTACACACCGTGAAGGGACCTCGACCGTCGAAAAGAACCCAGGTTCAGTCCCGACTGCGGGGGTCTTTGGGCCCCTCTGTACGCTGGATGTCAACACCGTGATTTTCCAGATAGCCCACGCCGTTTTCACCTGCAAAACCGCCGTCCACAATGACCACACGATCAATTCCAGCGTGATGAATGAGCTTGGCGCACATCATGCAGGGTTCGCCGGTGACGATGAGCCAAGCGTTGTTGGTGGGCACGCCGTTGGCCGCAGCGTTGCAGATCAGGTTCATTTCTGCATGATGGCAGCCAATCTCCACTCGTGTTCCCGAAGCGATGTTCATCGTGTCGCGAAGGCATTCTTCACCTCCGCACAACCGGCCACCCCCCCTTGGTCCCCCGTTGTACCCGTCCATGAGCACGACGTTCCGTTTCGGATCGACCAGCAGAGCGCCAAAGGTTCGACGAGGGCAGTTTGAGGCTTTTGCCAAGGCGAGGCACTGCTGGATGCGGACGGCCAAATGCTTGTCCTTCATCTGCTCACCGTGCTGGTTGAAACCGCCCGAGTGTTTCAGTTCTTCGCCATCACGGTCAAGGCCGAATCATCGTCGGCGCCCAATGCACTGAGCACGTTTCCCTGGAGGTACAGCGAACCAATGCAAAGAACTCGCTCGTACTCGGGCGCGTTGGATTCTAGCCACCGAACGGCTTCGTCGGGCATTGCGAACGTGGCCGATACGGGGACGCCAAGTCGCTCAACGTCCGATCTGAGCGTGGCGACGTCCACTCCGGGGTAGCGTCCAAATTGAGGCTCGGTCAGAACAACGGCCGACGGAGCATGGCGGGTGCACAGGTTCGCAAGCGGTTTGAGCATGCCCAGCATGTTCGTCTGAGGTGAAGTCCCCAGAAGCAACGCCCAAGGGCGACTCCATTGCGCTTGCTGCATCAGTTCATCGCACGCCGCTTTCATGCCGCTCGGGTTGTGAGCGCCCTCCAACACGAAGGTGAGGTCCGGCCGGTTTCTGCTGGCCACCTCCTGCATACGGCCCGGCCACCTTAGTCCGCGGATTGAATCAAATGTCGTGTTTTCCGCGCATTTGAGATGCGTCCACGCAACTGCGGCGAGGGCGTTCGCCTGCTCGTGATAACTCGCATCCTGAGGGGGACAGACCCATTCCAGATTGGCCCGACCGATTCGCCCGTCGATGTTGATCTGACCTGCGTTTGCGGCGCATTTCTCGATGCGCTGCCGGGCAAGACGGTCTTCAATCCATTGGACGACCAGAGGTTTGTCGGGGCGAGCAATGGCTCCTTTTTCCCCAGCGATGGCTTCGAGGGTCTCGCCCAAAACGTCCGTGTGTTCAAGGCTCAGCGACGTGATGACGGCGACATCGGCAGGCACAGCCCTTGTTGCGTCGAGCCGACCACCCAGCCCCGTTTCGATCAGGACGGTACGGACGGGGTTGCGGGCAGCGACGCTCAGGAACACGAGGAGCGTGGCCTCAAAAAACGTCAGCGAAAGACCGCTTCGCTCAACCATGGCATGAACCAAGCCCAGCGCCTCATCAAAGGTCGCTGAATCCACGGGCCGTCCGTTGTGGCGCACCCGCTCCTCCACACGAACCAAATGAGGTGAGGTGAAGGCAAGGTGGTCTATGCCAGCAAGGGAGAGGGCGGCGCTGAGGGTGGCCACCGTCGTCCCTTTCCCGTTGCTTCCAGCGACGTGAATCGTTTCGTAGGTTGGCGCTGGCAAATTCAATTCAGAAATGGCCCTTGCGGTGTTTTCAACGCCGAGGGCCATGCCTTTGTTCTTGATGCGATTGAGCCACGCTCGAGCATCTTCACTCGACCCCATGGATGTGTCTCGAAGACCACCATCAATGGCTCTTTTCCCTGAGATTTCTTCCGTAGGAAAAACGCGACGCTGATATGCAAGTGAAGGGTGGCAAGGCCATGAGCGATGCCGTAGCCGAGTCAGACCGAGAGGTCTCTCAACGGTTTGCAGAGGTCGAAGACGAGCTTCGACACGGCGACAGCCTCGCTTCCTTGATGGCCGAACAATGGCGCGGCATGGCCGGTATGGCTGGCATGTTCGTGGCCACCATTGCTCTTGCAATGTACATCCGCCCCTACTACGATGTGGGTGAACTGCATGCATTCGGGGCCTCAGGCGCAACGCAGGTCCGCTACGTGGCGTTGGAACTCATCGCCATTTTTGCCTTCACAGCGTTGATTATTTTCCTGGCTCGTAAAGGCAAGGAGTACATCATCAAATACGGCATGTATGCGGTGTTGACGTTGGCGTTGATGTACACCACGGTTCCGCTGGCTCACATGCTCGTTTTGGATTTTGAAACCGCACCTTACGACGTGGAGACGTCCGATGTTCGCAACGGCGTGTTCTTGGACACGTGGGGCGATGATGGATTCCTCCTGTACAACGTCAGCGACGCTGAGACCAACACCACCGTCGAGATCACGGCGTGGGGTTCCTCAAACGACTACGTGGAACCGATTTGGAACATGTCGCACCCACACCAAATCTACGAAACCGATGACGTTGTGTACGTGACCTCGTCTGAAGACCGCCTCACGTTCACATCCGGTGCTTGGGCGTGGACGGTGGACAACGCCACGGGTGAACTGGAGGGGAGCTATGCGTGCCATCAGTGGGATGAGGGCGTCCCAGGTCCCCTCGACAACATGGCCGGCGGATGCGTCGCCGCCGTTCCAAGCCAGGATGCGATGTACCTGATCGATTCCGGGGACCAAATCGCCCGATATCGCACCTTTGAGAGCAATCCGGGCGTCATGGCCTTCGAAGGGCGATGGAGTGTTCCGGGCTTCTCCACGTGGGACGGGGTGATTGAGAGTCATCTGATCGACGACAACGAATGGCTCCTGGTGACGCCCGCCCAAACCGCGAGCATCCTTCTCGAGGAGACCGCCGCTGCTCTCGGACCAGGCCTTGGCGGATTGAACAACGCCACCTATCTGATGACGCAGGCACCCGATGAAAACGCCGTGTTCACATCCGCCGATGTGGGTTGGTCTCCGTTCATGACGCAAACCATCGCTGAGGCCGACGCCATGCCCGAGACACGACAGCAACGCCTCGTCCTGTTGGGCGAGTCCAACGGCGCCATCACCGGCGTTGAGTGGAACGGGTCCAACGAAGGCGAAGAGGCTTATTTCGTCCAAGATCGCATGAGTCTGAGCGGTTTGGTGGACTCGGTTGATTCCGTCCGCATCACCGACCTCGATGCATCGGGCTACACCGATCTGTTGGTCGCTGGAGACGGAGAGGCCCATTGGCTCTACACCACCTCACTGGTGAATCGAGTCAGTTTCCCCGTTGCTGACGACGTTCACGCCGTCTTCTTTGCTGTGGACGACGAAGAGGCTCAACTGGTGGCGTTGAGTGGACAGGGCGATACGACCCTTGTCGAGAGCGGAGAACTGACCGCCGAAATGTTCCCGCTCTACGGCTTGCAACTTCTGCTGGGTCCCACGCTCGTCGGTCTGGCCGCCACCGTTCTCCTGTTGGTTCTCCTCGTGGTTCACAGCGAGTGGTACGTGGTCAACACCACAGGGGTGCTTCTCGGGGCTGGTGTGTGCGTCATGCTGGGTGTGACCTTCGTTCCAGCGCTGGCCATCCTCTTCATGATTCTTGCCGCAATTTACGACTTCTGGGCCGTGTACAAGTCGAAGCACATGCTGGATTTGGCCGACACCATGGTGGGCTTGCGCCTCCCCATCCTTCTCGTGGCCCCTCAAGACAGCGAGTACTCGCTGATCGAAGAAACCGAACGAGCCAAGCGCCCGATCGCATCGCAAGCACCCGAGGAAACGGTATCGAGGCCAAAGCGAACCAAGAAGCGGAGCGAAGCCATGTTCATGGGACTGGGTGACATTATTTTCCCCGGTATGCTCGTGCTTTCTGCGATTCAGTGGCTTGATCCAAGCGCTGCGTTCGAGGTGGCGATGTTCACCCTTGTCGGATCCTTGCTGGGCTATCTGGCCTTGATGACGTACGTTGCCCGGGGCAAGGCCCAAGCAGGTTTGCCGTTGCTCAACGGCGGAGCCATCCTGGGCTATCTCATCGGTGGTTTCCTCTTTTTGGGAGGAGAGATTTTGAGGTTCAACATCTCGTGGTGATTTCAATGCTTGACATGAACATGTTCCGGGAACACGCCGATACGATTCGGGCGGATCACACCAAGCGTGGCTTGCCGCACGACGCCATCGACCACGTGATTGAACTCGACCAAACGTGGCGCAACCTTCTGCATGAAACCGATCAACTTCGACGAGCAAAAAACGAGGCCGCACGGGGCATCGGTGCGGCCAAAAAATCAGGCGATGAGGAGGCCGCCCAGGCCATTCTGGCTCAAGTGGCCGACCTCGGGGCTCAAATCAGCGAAATGGAGACCAAGACCGACGAAGCCATGAGCACCCGCGACCGCCTGCGAATGTCCATCCCCAACATCCTTCACAGCGACGTGCCGGTGGGCGACGACGAGTCGGGCAACACGGTTCACGCTGTTCACGGCACCAAGCCAGTGTTCGACTTTGACCCTCGGACGCACAACGAGCTCATCGACATGAACCGATGGGTCGACCTCAAGCGAGCTGCCAAAATAACCGGCAGTCGATTCTATTTCCTCAAAGGGGACCTCGCCAGGCTGGAATTTGCGCTCCAGCAGTACGCCGTTGAATTCTTACGACAGCGTTCCTACACCTTCGTTCAACCACCGGTGATGATGAACAGGGAAGCCTACGAAGGCGTCACCGACCTCGGTGACTTTGAGACCGTCATGTACGGCATTGAGCCCGACAAGTACTACATGATCGCCACTTCGGAACACCCGCTCACGGCCATGTACATGGACGAGACCGTCCCCGAGGAGCAGATGCCGCTGCGCATGGTCGGCGTGTCCCAGTGTTTCCGCCGTGAAGTTGGCAGCCACGGCCAAAGCGACCTCGGTATCTGGCGAGTTCATCAGTTCACCAAGATTGAGCAAATCATCATCTCAAAACCCGAGGACTCCTGGGCGCTCCACGAAGAGTTGCTCCAGAACTGCGTTGACTTGTGGAACAGCCTCGGCATTCACTACGAAGTGGTCAACATCTGCACGGGCGACATGGGCACGGTGGCGTCGAAGAAATACGACCTTGAAGCCTGGATTCCCGGGGCCCAGCAGTACAAAGAGATCGTTTCGTGCTCGAACTGCACGGACTATCAGGCCAATCGACTCGGCATTCGTTATGGTCAACCGGGTCACCCCAACCAACCCATCGTCCACACCCTGAATTCGACGGCCGTCGCAACCTCTCGAGCGTTGGTCGCCATCATGGAGCAGTACCAACTCGACGACGGGCGTGTCGCCGTGCCCGACGTGCTTCAGCCCTTTATGGGCGGTCAAGAAGTCCTCGAACCGTGCCCTTGGGGCTGAGGTCTGCTCATCAGGGTTGAGCTGGTTGCAGGTCGATGACGCAGGTGTTTCGGTTCAACAGGCCGTTGAACGGGCAGTACCCGAACGCTGAGGTAAGAACCCCCCACATGCCCACCACGAGGAACACCACCTCGAACTGGACCGTAGCGAGGAAATCAATGAGCACCACGGTCGTTCCGAAGATGGCTCGGGTGGTTCGCTCCCTCCCTCCGACGTTCTTCATTGAGGAAAAATCACTTATTTTTGCACTTAAGCGCTTGTTTTGAACACCTGCAGATGCATCAACTTCCTCCACCCAGCCACATCTCACGTCAATGAAATGATATATTTCTACATTGAGCGTAAGTCATGGCGACCGAATCACTCGCACCGGTCGCAGCGATAACGGACCTGATTCTTGGTACCCTGACCATCGTGCTGGCAAACCGTGCCGTCAACCACGACCCACACAAGCGATTCACGGCGTTGCTGTTCGGTTGGACGTTCATCTTCATCGGAGCGTACTACACCATTGTTTCGGTGATTGAACTGGGTTACCCGGACCAATCCTTCGGATGGTCACTCGTTCAGTTCGGCGTGTTCGAGTCCACAGGCGTTGGGGTCTACGACGCTTTGGTGTTCATGCTGTTCGGCCTGCAGTCGGCCATCAACATCCTCACCTTGGCCTTGGCGCTTCATCTTCCTTTTGATTTGGGTTCCGGTAGAAATTGGAATTCAATGATGATCGGGAGCATCGGTGTCTACTGCGTCGTGGTGCCGATCATCGTTATTTTCGGTGGATTTTCGATCACCGTTTTTCAAAGCGTGATGATTCTGGCCACATCGGTCATCTGGACGATGATTTACGTTCGCGGGCTTCTTTCCGAAATGCTCGAAGAAAACGACGACGCTCGCTCCGCCTCTAAGGGTGCAGGGTTGCTCCTGATTGCCTTCTATTCGCCTTCCATGATCTGGTGGCTTTCCACGGTCATGATGGGCAACAATGAATGGTTTTCTGGCGTACTTTCCCAGTTTTCTGAATCTGCGTCCGTTCTCTATCTGCTCGGTGTGAACACGATATGGGTGGCGGGCTTGATGCCCATCTTGGTCTTGCTTTTCGGAGAAGGCTACAGGACGTTCAAAAAGGGAACTTCTCTGCTTTCCATCGTCGTGTTTGTGGTGGTGGTCATCGGCTTCATCAACTACTTCATCGACGTCGCCCTCTCCGACGTTTTGGTCAGTTGCTACGAGACGGAGTGTCAGGACCTTCCGGTGGCCTTCACGATTTGGAGCGGATTAACATCCGGTGTGTTGGCCTACCTGTTCGTCCCACTGCTCTTTGTTTACGTCCTGATTCAATACCGGTTGGTGGAGTCCAACTCGGATGAGAACAGAAATCTTTTGCGCATCATGATTTTGCTTCTTATCCTCATCGTTTCGTCCAGTTTCATCGAACTCGTGCAGTCCTTGATTCCCGTGCCGCAAATGGTCACTGCCTCACTTTTGGCCATCGCTGTCGCCTTCTTTATCGGTTGGGAAGAGAGGATCACCGGTTGGTTCGTCCAAGAAAGCGTGGACGGTGAGACCGTTACAGGGGACACCCTTCTTCCACAATCCCTCAGCAAGTTCACCGTTCTGATGTCGGTGCTCCTCGCGTACATCATCAGCGTTAGCTGGCTGTTTGCCAACATGGGGGTGGGTCTGTGAGCACGGACGAGCCGGGAGTGGATTTGGATCTCTCCGCCTTCACCGCTCTTCTCGACGACCGGCGAAGCAACATCACCGTGGCGGTTGCGTTGGCTCTCTCGTTGGTTGTGCTTGTGTACACCACGTTGGATTTAGCAAAACTGAACGACGAGGTTCGCAACATTGTGGAGGGGGACAACAACTGGGAGGTTTCGTTTGAGTTGCAGTCCCTCACCTTCGAGGAGACCGTCATCATGACGGACGGCGAGCAACGCACGCTTGACTTTGAAATTGCGCTTCCTGACGTTCCCGCCGGGTTTAGGGTTGGCTCCATCCAAACCGTCGTTTCCTACACGGAGACCTCGGGTCTGCCTGCGGACCCGCCCGATTCGGTTGCTGCAAACGTCCCTCAAACGGATATGGAAGCGCAGTGGACCGACAACAACAACACGCTGTCCGGCTCTTCAAACGACGCATCGGACATCGAGTTGCTTCTGCGAACCCATCCTGGATTCACGGGCCAGGCCGTCAACGCCACCGGACTCAACGAGTACCAGGTGCTCCAGCCTTGGTTGGTCGATGGGTACGGCATCGGGACGTATTCGCTGGTGTTGGACCTCAACACGCAATCACCGCCGTTCCTCAACGATGGCGATGAGGAGATCACGGTCGCCGTGGAGGTCCTGATGTTCAAGCCCACGGCCATCTCAGTGTAGGGCCGGTTTCGAACGCTGTTGGTGAGGTTGTTGACCAACCGATCAGAGGTGAAATCTGCTCAGCATCCGATGAAAATGGTGCACGCCCTGCTCCTGTGTGGGGGAGTACCGGCCTCGGTCGTAGGCTCTTGACGCCATCCCTCTCTGAACCTCTTCGATGACCCACTGGTCCTGATCCTCGACGGTGTCCAGGACTGAACCGGCTCCCTGACCGGCCAATTTGGCGTCCTTGACGTAGCCGCGATAGAGCACCCTGCACTGCGTGGGCGACACCGGAATCACCACGTTCACCGAAAGCCCCCACGGGTAGAAGTTGAACATCATGTTGGGAAACAACCAGAGGTAGTAGGCAGCGATGTCTTGACCTTCGTCGGGATGGCCCGCCGGTAAGTCAAACGCCACGTCGCCCTCAACGGCCTTTCCGATTTGCAACACGCCGCCCTCAAAGGTCTCGGTGGTGTAGCCGGCGTAATCGAGGGCCTGGTTCAGTTCGGGGTGGACGTAAGGAATGTGAAACCCTTCGAGGTAGTTGTCCACGTAGAGCAACCAGTTGGCCTCAACGACGTGATCTCGATTCCGCCTCGGGTCGTAGGTGAAGGACTCGGGGTTCAGAAAACCGAGTCGCTCATCGAGCCTTTCCCACGGGGCCTTCGGTTCGCCTTCAACAGCCGTGAAGTGCAACCCCATCCATCGTTTCAGAGGAAATCGGCGCAGGTTGTCGGATTCACTTGGGAACCCGATGGCTTGCTCAAATTCAGGCATGTGCCGCAGCGTGCCGTCGAGGTTGAACGTTCGTCCATGGTAGCGGCACTGCAGTGTTTTTTTCGTGCACGGCTCCAAGGCCAAGCGCATCCCACGGTGCGTGCAGACGTTGGAGAGACAGGACGTCTCGGAACCGTTGACCAACAGAACGGACTCACCGTTGATGGCCTCAAGGTGGTCGAGCGGCTTTACGTTGTGCGCTTCAATCTCCGAGACGTGTGCAGCGAACTGCCACCCCGTGAAGACGGCCTTGAGTCGATCAAATTCATCCCGTTCCGTGTAGTACCTCGAGGGGAGCGTCCGTGCTGTTCGGATGTCTTCATCGATCAGCGACTCCGACATGGGTTGAGCACGCTCGCCATCGTCTTGAGGGTTGGCACGCATGAATCAGGAACCTACCAGCGGGGCGCCTCCTTCCCGAAACCCAACGCAGCGATGCCCATAGGTCCCACTCAACGATTAATCTAATCAAATGCCTTCTCCCAAGTCACATCGGAGAGGGCTGAGCATGGTGTCGATGGAACAGGTGGAAGCAGCGCAACACGCATGGGGTTCAGGAATCGTCGCCATCGCCTCCTCGCACACCGAAGGAGGAGATTTTGTCGCCGTGGCGCGGAACCACGTCGAAACGCTCTACGCCTACGGACGGATGCCCGTTCTGTTCAAGCCGACCATGGCTTCTGTTGAGCAGTTCCGTCCGACCTTTGAGTCCGCTCTTTCGTACTTTGTGGCCTCAAACAACGCCTGCCCCGAAGACACGGGGTTCGCCATCAAAGGATGGACCAAGGTTCGATTCGAAAACAGCGATGTTATTCTCGATGAGAGCAACGCAATCGCCATGGGCAATTACTTCTTCACCGCCCCCGACGGGTCCGAGGCCAAGGTGGAGTACACGTTCGGCTACGTCGTGGATGAACAGGGCCAGCTGCGCATCCAACTCCACCACTCGTCGCTCCCCGCATCGTCCGACTGATGCGGAGTCCGCTCAAGCCGTCGCATTTGTTTGCTGTTCGGACGTGTACTCTCGGGTCACGATCATGCCGATCAATGCACCGAGCGGTGCGACGAACATCGAGGTCAGCAGGAC
>VMHT01204145.1_pt1 | contig 11417 bp, 5 predicted proteins | sample 4693611 | NCBI WGS metagenome assembly VMHT01 (sample SAMN12280063, study PRJNA550983) | marine metagenome | isolation source: seawater sampled from same location over 5 years 0.02-0.2 micron viral filtrate | place: USA: collected off the coast of southern California halfway between the port... ... | reverse complement strand
GATCCCTGTCACTGGCTTTTGGCAGTGGCGGTCAAAAACACAGCAGTGCCCACTACAACAGTGCGAAAAGGCAGCTTGCGCTAGCAAAAAATGCAGGAGCCGGAGCGCTAGCCCACGAATGGTTTCAAAAGTCAGACATACCTTTTTTCATAGTAAATGTATCCAAGCACAATTCAAAAAACAGATTATACTGACTACAACCAGTCCTTTATTTTTGTTTCCTATGATTTTCCCAATCAAATCAAAAAAAGATGGAACAACTTTTTTTTGTACCTCAAATGGCGAGCTTCTGCTTTTGCCTACTTTTTTTAGTAGGTCTTGCGCTAGAACGGGCTTAATTTGGCGTTCATTAAAAAAAAGAGGAGTTGACCGGTTTAGTACTGATTTTATTTGGCAACAACGTGAAATATCTAAAAATACACAAAGTATTGTTACTAATCGCCTTATTCAATTCTTTAACTGGTTGACGCATTCGGATAGTACATTGATGGGAAATCTCAACGTAATCGACCATCACCCCGCAATATCTGATGAATGGCTAAATTACTACTTAAATGAAGTGCTTACAAAAGAGTATCGAGCAAGTGACAGTGCACTTGAACAGCACCTAATGGCACTAACTCAATATTATGATTATCTTGCCTACGCTAACCTTTCACATATTCGACAATTGAAAATAACAAGAACCTCGAAAGAATTGGGCAGAGGCAATTCCAAGAAAAAAAGCGTAATTAAATATCTAACTCCTTCACTCAGAAGTGAAATTTACAAAGCGGCTAAACTTCGAAGTCTTCGAGACGAATGTATATTGAGGTCCGGAGGGCAACTAGGTGTGCGGAGTAAAGAAAATTTAGGTTTTGTTTTATCAGACTTTCGAGGACCAACCGGCACAGAACCCGGCTTAAAATTTCTGTTTCATGAAATGGAAAGAAACCCCAAAGCTGAATACAAGTTTTGGTTACAAGGACGATTCGTCAAACAGAGTAATAGCTCCAAAGGTGGGGTTGGGCGTTACTTATACATCCCTCATTTACTTTTGGAAAAATATAAGCGCTATTACCTCCAAGAAAGGCCTATTACTGAATCAAATTCGCTTTTCGTTAATAATTGTCCAAGCTATAAACATCACGGTAAACCTATTTCAAGTTCTTTAGGCACTTCAGTTTTTCGAAAGATAAGAAAATTAGTCATAGAGCAACAGCAGAATGGGAAATTAGATGATGATGAGCAGTCGCTTGAGATGGACCATTCTTACCACACACTTAGGCATAGTTTTGGAACTGATAAGTTCTACGAAGCGGCAAATCGCGATATAAATATTGTTAACGCTGTGACCACTACGCACCCAATATATTTATATATTTCTGAACTGCTTGGGCATAGCTGCAATAACAAGTTTGGAGCTGCATCACAAACGACACGAAATTACATACATAGTTGCGGCTATAAAGAACGATTTACTAAAAGGCTTCATCAATAGATAAGCGGGCCTTAATCAAATATCAACTGGCAGCGCTCAAACTTATTCGCGTATAAAAAATGAACAAAGACGACTACAAAGATAGCTATAGCAAAATTGAAGCAGTGTCAGAAGAAGCCTACTTTACTCAAACAAACGCTAGGTCAAATCTATATGTGATCAGTCCTAACCGTATTGAATTACCAACACTTAATAACGAAAAAAGCAAGTATGTTATTAGTCTGGATGGAGTGAACTGCCAGTATAAGCGCCTGCTATTCTCAGCAATTAATGCAGGCCTATACCATAGCAGACAAAACTACGAAGATCGTGGTCGAAGTGTCTTACGAAATGCAACCCACATTTTCTATTTTTGGAATTTTATAAAAAGTCTTCCTTTAACTTTGGAACAATTTAATCAAAGTATTAAATTATTTGAATCTTGGCGCGTACAAACCCAATCACTCAAAGTCCAATCAAGTGGTGCTTCCACAATTATCTTGCTAATGCAAATGGCTCTAATTTTTGCCGATTTTAGGAAAACACTCAATGCCACAAACTATGATCTTCTAGAGCGACTGTGTCAGACTAAACTCGCTAAACATGACCCGAGAGCTCCCGTCACACTCAATCATTGGTTCAGTCAACACACTTGGCTGCGTAGAGATGATGTTGGAATCGGGAACGACCTCTATAATCGTCTTTCTTCTCCACAAGCCCTCATGAACTCTTTTCAAGTCACTCTTGTGTCCTTGTTATCTTTTATTCAAAGATCTAAAGACGCTTTAATTTCCTTTTTCAAAGATACACAAATCACTAAATCAAACATCGAAAAAGTTAAACCTGTAAGTCAATTTTCATCTAGAAATGAACAATCACTCAACACTCAGAGAATTATTGACAATTTTTTCACTCTAATTAAAAGGAAACTTAAAAGTAACTATAAAATATCGCCAGAACTTTCGGATGCCATTGAATTAATGGTCTACAGCAACTGCACAAGTAGTTTTAGAAACCGTTGCTACCAATATCTTTTTTCGAAAAACAGTAATAGTTCAAAAATTGTTTATCTAACCGCTACTAGTCCAGAACATCCGATTTTCTCTATCTCTTTTTTACGTTCTCTCGCATCGTACTCGACGAATCCTACCACAAAGGTCATGCCTGTCTGCGAGGGAGAAACTATGATTTTTGGATGGCTTATGGCAAACCAAACCGTTCAAGTTAGTGATATATCAAAACTTAGGTTATCAGACTTTAGCTTTATGAAGAGAAGTAGCGGAAAGATTAGTCATATCGAGTGCAAGTACTTCAAAGGTAGGGCTGATGGTTACCATAGATTAAGCACAATTGATGTAAGTAGTGATATGGGGGCCTCAATCTTAAGGTATCTACTTGACAAAACTGGTTTAACAAACACCGAAACTCTTCTAGTCCCGAATTTAAGAACTGCGTATTTGTCAGGGAAAATGTCTTTAGTGTCTCGCTTGTTATTAGCTTTAGAGGTATCGGGAGCAAAGACTCTGTATTTAAATAAATTAAAAACGGAAAAGGCTACACCTGTTTTTTACCAAGCTTACAAAACTCTAATGACAAATGGGCGCCCTAATCGAAGCTATGTTGAGCCTGGTGAATTATCAGTACAAAATACCACCTTCGGACATGCAGCAATAAAGACGAGTGCTGTTTACGCGTCAACACACAAGTTTGACCCTACAACTCTGATTAATACTAACTCTCATACAAATGAAACTGAACAGAATTCTTATCGAGATGAGAGAAATTTCGAATGGGATAATATATGTGGCCGAGTAACCCGCGCGGTAATGAGGGATTTTTATGTCAATGTTTTTAGACCTAGCCAGCAAGAAAATAGCGTCCTTAAAAGTGAGTTCACTCGCGCAAAAGACTACATATCAACGAAGTCTCAACAAGTATATGCAACTCTAAAAGTCGTAACCAATAGAGAAGGTAGTGTGAATGAAATTGGACTCTCTAACAATAAAACCATTGATGTGGGAGATCTACCGGACACCATTTACCTTGTAGATTCAGCAGAGACAGTCATGAAAATGAAGCATTATCTTGCTGAGGTTCGGCTTAAACATAAAACTCTAAATAATTGTGATCCCGAATATTTATTTTCTACCGTTTTACCAACAACTGAATGGATAGAAATGGTTTTCGACAAAAACGTATTCTCTACTGAAAGTTTGCAGGATGGTACCGCTCTATATGAGCAATTTAAATCCCAGCTTCCTCCCCACTTTAACCACAAACTTATTTAGGGTTCTAATGGCAAATAAAATAGCACAAGTCACATCGAATAACGCCCTAACGAATATTCTTCAAAAAGAGCTCGACGCATTAGGAATGGGTGACAATAACAGGTTTGTAGATTCTCAATGGAGTTTTGATATAGGCAGGCATCGCTGCTCGTTAGACTTCTCGATTTTTGAATCTCCTCATTTACGTTTTCGAAAATCCATAATGGGGGAGTTTAACGACAAGTTCATCGAACTTTCTATATCGGAGTTCGCAAAAATTATTTGGCTGGGACAAGTAAAAGGGTTAATACCCGGCAGTTCACCCTACCGAGGAGCTTATAACGGTATTACATTGTTGTTTGCATTTTTATTTGAAGAGGACTCTTCTGAACTCAACTCAAAATTATTAGAGTCATATATGGCTTTTATTTTAACTCGAGATGTTACGACAAATGGCGTAATCGAAAAGTTTTCATCACCAAGCTATGCCAACAGAGTAGGAACGTTTTCGTTAGCGAAGATGAAGGGGACTATTAACCGTTACAAGATAGAAAATGTGCTCCAACCGTTCGGAACTTCTGCCATAAACGCTGCACTTAACAAAGCATGTATCTCTATACTTGGTATCACAGCTTCTGAATATCAAAAAGGTGGTAGTTTTAACTTTCTAGGACTTGATGTTGGAAAGCATTACATCGACCACTGCCATAATGTTTTCGAAGAAAATCTCATATACATCAGTTCGTTATACGACAGCCTTAATAGATGTTTAGGAGATAATAGGTGCAATTCAATTTACGGGTCGCCACGAGATAGTGAAGAAGCTTTAGTTTTAATACTAAAAGGTGAGCGTCCCCCCGCTTTTCAATTCAGCATCAAAGAAAACTTGGAAGCTGCGATCCCAATAGTCCACAAGCACTTCAGAGATGCATATAAAGCAGCTTGCCAAGCTGGATGTGCATTTACCCTTGAGGTTATTAACACAATTTCTTCCGCTCTTGGCTTACCGGATAATTTTGACGCTCAAGAATTTATCAGATCATTGATTTATGTGCATTATGCGGGTGAGGTGATCAAATCTCAACAAGAAATTTGGAATGAATACATTGCTACTCTTCCAATAGATTGTATCGCTAAAGATAAAACACTAAATGATTTCAAGGCAATCTTCTTATCTACATTGAAAGCACATACACCGCGGTTACCAAAAGATGAAAACCAACTAACACTATACCTAAAAAGACATTCGACTATACTCGATAAAGACGTTTTTAATACTAAAAACCGACGATTTAAAGGTCAAATCAAAGGAGCTGTAAGAAATTTGGCAAGAGCGGGAACAACCTGTCTACTTGCGATTACAGGATGGAGAGCATCTGAATTTAATTTCTCACTTAACGATATATCTACAACCTTGAATCTCGATGTAATGGATAATTATTATACTCCGCTGAGAATATCAATTCTTAGCGATGTACCTAAAACAGGGGGTAAAACTAAACAAAATCGTGAAATAACATTACAGGCGTTGATACTTCTCAAACAAATAATACATCTAAAGCAAATTAAATCGAATGAAGAACAGATTCTTGACCCTGGGCATTCAATGGCCAATAACACTCAACACTGGTGGGAAGATTTTGTTGATAACTATCAATTATTTATAGAGCTTGAGAAGGATGATAAAAACAAAGAGAAAATAAAGGACACCTCAACTAGGGAATTATTGCGAATACGAGAGCAAGTAAAAACACAGTTACCAAGGGTTCGCTTAGGTATTTTACATAGATTCAGCGCTAATTTAGATAAATTTAAGAATGGTAAATTGAATAAACAAGATTCTGAAATTTTCAATAACTACCTTTCTAAAGAAACAAAACAAAAAATCCAAGAGCATCGATTTCCCCTATCAAAAGACGATGTTCTTTCAATACGCTCGGAACTACTATCGGATACATTATATCCTACTCCTCATGCATTTAGACATATATGGGCAGAAGCGGTGCTCCGCAGGTACCGAGGCGATGTAGGTAAGTTTATACAAGCTAACTTTAAACACATGGATAGTAGGTTTTTTATTGCTTATCTTCGGGGAAAGGTAGCAAACACAATGAGAAAAATTTTTGAGCTAGCGGAAAGATCATTTATCAATTCAACAGTACTCCATCACCTTGAAAGCATGAACGATGAGAGAAGAGAATATGCTGGTAATATGGATAGATATTTATCCAAAGCTATAAACATAACAAATATCAAAACGCCGCTTGAACTACAGCAGTTGGCAACAACAATAAGTAATAAGAGAATACTATCTTCTAAGCCCAACCCTTGGTGCTCATGTATGCTTAGAGTAGGAACGGAGCGCTATTCAAAATGTTCTATTAATGGTATCCCCAATAGACAAAACGCATCACCGAGGCTATGCTTAGATTGCATAAATGCCGATATTTCAGCCGGTAACTTCAACGGAATAGTGGTATATATCAAAGGGGATATTGACGCTTGCCAAAACCCCAACCTTCCCATGTTTATCAAAGAGCCTCATATTGAGATGTTGCGTATAGCTCGCAAGCGTGTATGGGAGTTGTACAAAAATAGTGGTAAAGAAAAATATAAAAACTTTATAGACTTTCTTGATAAGACTATACTTGATGCAACTATCTCGAGTTAAAATAGTGATATGAATACTGACTATTTCGAAAATTTTATCGATAAAAGTGATTTTCAACAATCTGAAAAGCCTAGACTACCTAACTGGGTAAGCGAAAAAAATAGCTCAAAAAAAGCATTTTTAGCAATTCAAACGCTATACAAAAAAAAGCTCGAATACATTTCTAAACATTCAAAAAAAGAACACTTCAATCGGAAATCCACATATCAAATCTCGAAGTCCGCAGTAGCTAGATTTATTGGAAAGTCAAAACCTAATGCAATTTTTCACACGGTAGATTATGCAGTGCATCTAACATCCGAGCTTCAAGAAAAGAATGAAGCTCTATTTAAATCATACCAAAAAGCAATAAGAGTAAATAAGAAGGGAAAGCAGGGATACACCAAGCAGAAATTAGTTCGAGTTTTACAAGAAACTGAACAGGAATTGAAAGTAATATCAGAGCAAACGTTAGAGGAGGTCTTAGAGCGCTCTATAGAACGTTTAAGTATGCCTGTCAGACGTCAACTCGGCCTTATTTAACTAAACTGCTGGCCTTTATGATTAAGCCTCGCACAAAGCGGACCAAAGAAAACTGCTTAGAATCAGCTAACAAGTATGAAACCCGTTCAGCTTGGATGAGAGCAGATCCTAATGCTTATGCTGCAGCCCATAAGAAAGGATGGATTGACGACTGTTGTGCGCACATGAAATCTCCTTACGTAAAATGGACGCGTGAGCAATGTATATCCATCGCTCGCCATTATAAGTCACGCTCATCTTGGTTCAATGGACATCAACTCTCCTATTCAGCAGCCCAAAGAAAAGGTTGGTTTGAGGATTGCTGTACTCACATGGAAGTGAAGATAGTTCGCTGGACAAGAGAATTGTGCTTGATTTCAGCTCGAAAACATAAAACCAAAGCATCGTGGCGCAGTTATGACATAAATGCATATAACGCTTCTTATAGACACGGTTGGTTAAAAGAATGTTCTGCACATATGGTAGCATCTGTTGAGAAATGGACACTTGAGTCTTGCAAGGAATCTGCTTTATTTCATAAAACTAGAAAAGCGTGGAAAATAGCAGAAGGCGGGGCTTATAAAAAAGCTCTAAACAATAACTGGTTAGATGAATGCTGTTCTCATATGGAAGTTGTTTACGGAAAAAAATGGACAAAAGAAATGTGTATAGAATCAGCGATGCAATTTGAGACTCGCAAAGAATGGAAAAGTAAGGATGGCAGTGCATACCGAGCAGCAAAGAAGTTCGGGTGGCTCAATGATAGCTGCACCCACATGCAAAATGGTAATCGAAAATGGACGTTACAAAAATGTAAGGAATCTGCCTTGAGACATCAATATTGCATTAGTTGGATGAAATCAGATAATAAAGCTTACCAAGCGGCCTTAAATTATGGCTGGCTCGATGAATGCAAAAAACACATGGAAAAGCTTCATGGCAAATGGACGAAGGATGTCTGTTTAACTTCCGCACTTAAATGGAAATTTAGGACGGAGTGGTTTGAAAATGACAAATGCGCTTATATTGCCGCTCAAAAAAAAGGTTGGCTAGATGAATGCTGTGCTCATATGCCCAAAGTAAAATTCAAATATACGAAGGACTATTGCACAGAATCCGCTAGTCATTTTAAAACATTAAAGTCTTGGGAGAGTATAGATAATAGTAGTTATACTCAGGCTCTACGAAAAGGCTGGATGGATGACTGCACTCGCCATATGAGAGATATGGAAAAGTCGCACACCATTGATTCATGCAAGGAGGCCGCAGTCATATATAAAAGCTTAGATGATTGGAAAGAAGCAGATGACGTAACATACCAAGCAGCATTGAAGAATGGCTGGATTCCCTATTGTCACGAAGCAATTATACAACAAAGTACGCTTGCTTGGTTTAAAGAAAATTCTTGAGTATTACATCTTAAGTACTGTTAAATTCTCCAAAATATCACAAACTCACGTGATTATGTTTGCGATGTTTCCCCCTTGTTCACCTAGACTAAAGTTCTATTTTGAGCACGCTCCACTAATCATAGTTCATATACCCTCATGATCTGTTATATCATTAACTCAATATTTAGTTTGAAATAATATTTGTAACTATTGAGGCGACTTTTATTACGAATACAGGTATTCATAAACAGTTTTACCGCAATGGTCCGAGCCACAGGGATGGCGCTAATGTAACGTTTGGCGACATAGTAAAAATATTCGGGTTCAGAGGCGCGAGAGTCGGCGCTTGGGTAAATAAAGAAGAACAACAGATTGCTGCAAACCTATTCTTTGATGCTCTTTGTGACTTAATGACAATTCTTCAAGTAAACGAACAAGTTATTTCACTTAGGGGGACGCTTACTTTAGCGTTTGGTAGTGGAGGGACAAAATACAGCTCCGCACATTACAATTCATCCACCAAAACTCTTGCTTTAGCAAAAAATGCCGGAGCAGGTTCACTTGCACACGAATATTTCCATGCATTTGATAATTTTATTTCACAACATTTCTTAAAACGAGCTTCTAGAAACAACTTCGCATCTTCACTCTGGCTACAGAGACATGAGGTTATCGAACACCCCTTAAATAATCTGCTTGAACTTTGTTATCAACATATCTTTCTTAAAGAAAATAGTGATACACCCAGCGACATATTCTTAAAGAGCGTTGAAGCCGACAAAACACTTGGCATTTTCTACTACGCCATGCCCGAGGAAGTAGCCGCTCGTGCTTTTGAAGCCTTCATTCAAGATCAAACATTAAAAAATGAGTTCTTAGTTAAAGGAACAAAACAATCAACAGAAGCGAAACTAGGAATTTACCCATTTGGAAGAGAAAGAGAAGTTATCAACCATCATTTTAGCAATTACTTTCGCTTCTTAGGTAAGGCGGTTGAGCGGGCTTAGCCTCAATCACTGTTACCAGAAATCTGCTGGTCACCAGTTTCTTCGATTTAAGTGCTATGCCTAATTCAATCGGCTACACTACGGCTAAATGAGCTGGGAGCAGAGAGAGAATATAAACCATCACTTCGGCGCGTACTTTTGCATGCTTGGTAAAGCACTTGAAAACTTATAGTTCCCACATTAATTTGATACTTTTCAATTTCATGCCTTGCGATAAAGAATAGAATTTAAAGGATTCCTTGTAATTTGAAATGACTCCATGTGATATATTTTCCAAAATGATTATAAAAGAAAACTAAACCGCACATGCGGTGATGTTCTGTCAGGGAGGTTCAGATGGCGTTTGACCAGTCCAAAGCGTTTACACAGTTAGAAAATATAGTTAAAGAACAAGATAAGGAAAACTTCTTCTTTGATTTTATGCTCGCATTCAAAACGCTGCATGTTCCGGCCCATTCCGATCACCCATTTCGGTTCAATCCGATCACTGATTTCGGTCTAATCCGATCGCCTATTTCGGTTTTATCCGATCAAAAATGACGTTTTTCCGAAATCACTGATCGGAATCCCGAAATCTTCTTCTTTTTCTCATTAAATCAATTGGTAAGCTCAACTTCATCACTTTATTGAAGGAACGAGCTGCCATGGCGAGAAAGAGAACCGATATGAGAAAGATTAAAGACGTCCTGCGTCTCAAATTCGAAGTAGGATTAAGCCATCGAGACATCGGCCAATGCTTAAGTCTCGGCCCTTCACCGTGAGTGAAATACTCTCGCGCTTTAAATCCAGTGATTTATCGTGGCCGTTGCCGGAAGCGCTCAATGATAAAACGCTCGAGGCTCAGTTGTATAACACTGGTCCCGTTCAGCGCCAAAAACGGCTGCCTGACTTTATGCTTATGCAGCAAGAGTTGAAGCGTAAATGCATGACTAAGCTGTTGCTGTGGGAAGAGTATTACGCCGAAGATAGTGCGTCAGCTTATGGTTACACGCAGTTCTGCGAGCATTATCAGCGATGGCTTAAAAAGCAGAAGCGTAGTATGCGTCAGCATCATATCGCGGGTGATAAGTTGTTTATTGACTACTGCGGGCCGACAGTACCTATCGTTAATCCCGATACAGGCGAAGTGCGTTATCATGCACAAATCTTTGTTGCGACTTTAGGTGCGACCAACTACACGTATGTTGAAGCTGGCCGCTCACAACGTGAAGAAGACTGGATAATGGCGCACGTAAGAACGTTCCGCTACCTTGGCGGTGTACCTCGTTTACTTGTGCCGGATAACCTGAAATCAGCCGTTACCAAAGCCCATCGTTACGCGCCCACGCTGAATGAAAACTACGCAAAAATGGCGCGGCATTACGGCTGCGCCATTGTGCCTGCACGGCCTTATAAACCGAAGGATAAGGCTAAAGCAGAAAATGCGGTACTGATTGTTGAACGCTGGATACTAATGCGATTGCGACGGGAGTGCTTTTACACTTTAGCGGGCCTTAACGCACGTATCAAAGTGTTAATGGAAGAGTTAAATAATCGGCCGCAGCGCTTACATCCAGGCTCTCGCCGAGAGCAGTTTGAACTGCTCGATAAACCCGCGTTAATGCCATTGCCTGGCACCACGTATGAGTACATCGACAGTAAACGAGCAAAGGTGGGGCCGGATTACCATGTGCTGTACCAAAAGCACGCTTACTCTGTACCGCACACCTTAGTAGGCAACACGGTGACCATCGAGGCAAGTGGCAGTGTGGTCAGCATCTATCACCAAAATCAACTGGTGACACAGCACGCTAAATCAGCAAAAGACGGCGGCTTCTCAACGCAAAAAGAACACATGCCGGACAGCCATGTAAAACAGCGCTTCAGCGCTGAACGCTTATTGCACTGGGCGGAGAATATTGGTGTAGGTACGCGCGGTGTGGTGCAGTGGCACATCCATAGCCGTCAACATCCAGAGCAAGCGATTAAAAGCTGCCTAGCCATTCTAAATCTCACTAAACAGCATGGTGCTGCGCGACTTGAAGCCGCTTGCCAAAAGGCGTTACTGCTAGAACGCCCTCACAGAAGCGTTGTGATGAACTTACTCAAACATCACCAAGAAAGCGTACCGAGCACCGCTGT
>VMHT01025385.1_pt1 | contig 11418 bp, 28 predicted proteins | sample 4693611 | NCBI WGS metagenome assembly VMHT01 (sample SAMN12280063, study PRJNA550983) | marine metagenome | isolation source: seawater sampled from same location over 5 years 0.02-0.2 micron viral filtrate | place: USA: collected off the coast of southern California halfway between the port... ... | reverse complement strand
TGCCATACCCACAGGCAGTTGGACTGAGGTTTCGACAGCCGGCGTTTTCAGCTTCAAAGATCTCACATTCGGAAAAAACGCTAACGGAACAGACACATGGTACGGATGCTCCACCTCAGATTCAAAAGCAGTTGGTTATAGCACAGATCCCACCGACGCTAATTCGTGGACTACGGTAAATCCTCCGGGTTCCGGCGGCGGTACAACCATAGAATATGGTGCGACAGAAACCCTAATAATGGGCAGAGAGCATGAAAACTATACAATTCGGCGTTGTGTGGACTTCGGGGTTACTTGGGTCGACACAACCATTAACAACATTCCCGGTAATGCACCCAAAGCGTCAGATTCTCTGGCGACTGACGGAAATGGCTTATGGCTGGCTGGGATGGGCACGCTGGGCGTGATATTAAAGTCTTTTGATGATGGGATCAACTGGTATAAATCGACGGATCTTGGAAATGATAAACACATTGGATTGGAGTATGCAAATGGTGTGTGGGTAGCAACCGAGGAAGGAGAATCAATTAATACATGTACCTCTGTGGCTCTAAGCGATACCACAGACACATGGACCCAAACCAGCCCCCCCGTATGGAGCCGCTCCGCCGACGCTATCACATATGTTACCGGGAGCACATGGATGCTTGGAGCCGCAAGGCGAAACATCTATAAAAGCACAGATAACGCAGCTTCTTGGACAGATGTAACAAAGCTTGATAATCCCGGCGGTGGCCAAACAAACAACAATCCTTATTCAATGGCATCCGATGGTACCACCGTTGTCGTCGTTGGAAAAGGAGGATATATTAATGTCTCTACTAATCTTGGCTCCACTTGGACAATCCCCCACACCATGTCGTCCAATCAAGGTCTGCACGCTGTTGAATACAATAAGGTCAAACCTTTTTAACCGGACTATTTACTATTATGGACAAATGGCAAAAATATATTAGTGAGGCTCGAAAAAAGAAGAAGCGAAAGCCCTCACGCAAAAGCGGTAAGGGCGTCGAAAGATCTTTGAAATGGTTTCTGGATAAGGGCCCCCAAAAGAAAGGTGGTTACAAGAACAAAAGAACTCACTTCTCGAAGAAAAAGTTTAACAACATTTCCGCACCTCCCGGCGCGCCAGGGGGTTTAGAAGAAGAAGTTGAAGAGGAAACTTTTGAAAAAAAGACTGAACTCAACGATAAAATATGGCGCCATATGGTCTTACGCCCCAAGATCGCCAAACGCTTAAATAAGATTGCGGCCGATTTTGCGCAAGGGATAGACATCCCCGTTGAGGTGATAGACTTGAGATTCACTGGCAGCCTTGCAAATTATAACTGGTCTAAGTACTCAGATATTGACCTTCATTTGGTCGTGGACTTCGAAAAAATTGATGAGGATGCTGAATTAGTAAAAGCATTTTTTGATTTAGCGAGGATACGCTGGAACGACAGGCATAACATAAAAATCTATGGATATGAGGTGGAAGTCTACGTGGAGAACATTGGGGACGTCCACCATTCGTCGGGCCTCTATTCGGTCGGAAGTGACCAGTGGATAGTTAAGCCTAACCCCGACACAGTAGATATAGACTTTGTATTAGCCAGAAAAAAGAGCGATGATATCGCTACTCAAATAAATTTGATTAATCATATCATTGAAAACGGAAAGCCGAATTCGGCCCTCAAGAGCATTGAGCGTCTGAAGGCAAAGATACGCCGCATGCGTAAGATAGGACTTGAGACACCCGAAGCAGAATTTTCCCCCGAAAATATAGCGTTTAAAATTTTAAGGAGAGAAGAGCTACTACAAAAATTAACTGATATGAAGTATCATGCTTATGACAAACTCATGTCAATTGACCAATAGGATAAGAAATGGAATTCCATGAAATTACTGAAAAAGATCAAGTCCACCCCGGAGAATATATCCTCCATCTTCCTACGCATGAAATAGTCTTATGCGGGGCTTTCAATCGAAAAGATAACCTTATCCGCGGAATGCGCCGCGGCAAACTATTTGAAGACAAGATAGGAAATTTCCAAAAAATAGTAACCACCCAGACAGACCGTCGTCGCATGCGCACCTCTAGCTGTAAAGGCTGTTCAGGGTGAAATCTCCAAAGCCCACGGATCCCTTTTCACAGGCTCACAAAACTATTAACGAATTCGCCGAAAACATGTTTTTGTCGCATTTGCTTACGGAAACAATAGATAACTGTGAGAAGCTTCAGCGAGAATATGAAGCCGCTGAGTCCATCAAGGATGACGACTTGATGGAGAGGAAGAAAAGAGAGTTAGATGTATGCATGGCATCTTTAAATATTGCCGCACAGATATGTAATATCAGCGAAGATTTAGATATATGACAAAGATATATATTTATTGTTTATTTGATAAATTGGATCAATTCCTTGGAGTTTATTCTTCTTTGCGTTCTGTTCACCGCGATGCTCTTGGGATCTGTAACCGGGGCACAGTACCTGTCCGCATAATCGAGGTAAACCCTGAAACTGGTCGACCAGCCGCTGCCCACCAGTGTACCCTCACCAACTTGAGGAACTTGTTTAAGGGCCAGTGTGATCTTCAAATAAAATATCAAAGTAATCGAGACATGGTTAAAATTTACAAAACCAAATTGAGAGAGTAAAATGTATTACATGATATATGGAATCAGTGATTGCCCTTCGTGTCTCCGCGCGGCAGCACTTCTAATGGAAAAGGATTTGGAATATGCGGTAGTGGAGATGGATTTCTCTAAACAGTGCATAAAAGACGTAAAAAGACGATTTAATTCGGGCACATTTCCTATAATTGTGATGGTGAATGACCAAAATACGACCGTTATAGGTGGGTACGAATGCCTAGTAGGGCACGTCCAACCGCCCTCGACCCAGTAGCGGCATAATTACTATGTGGAGATTAATTTTACGAAAGGCGATTTCATTCGGTGGCTCACGGGCCACAGCGTATATGAAGCTCATCCTGATCGGTTAGTGGGTGCTATTCCCATATATAGATATGGGATCATAATGGAGGTATCCAAAGTAGATCCCGGGGCCATTATTGTACATTCGCAGTTACCCCTTAAAACTCCACGGTTGGTAATCTTAAACAAAGCTACCGATGACATTGAGATCCTCAGTAGTAACGGAGAATAAAAGATGAGCAGCCGCCATTTCAGTGGAGAAAAAACGCCCAAGAAAGAAGCGGAAAAAGCACTCATGGCTCATGTCGCCGGCTTGTTTGACGGCAGATATACCGTCAAGTTTGAAAGCGACGACGGCGGATCTATGATTAATCTTTACGTTGAAGTTGAGGAGCCTAGAATGCCTCTTGATAAATTTTTGGCTCAAGCCCTTGTCACGCCAAAATGGATGGGCTGGCGCTATGTGATTACCAAATGTCCACTTGGGTATATCGACGCAATTTTGGAAGCGCCCGAACGCGATGATTATTGACATTTCCTTAACAGTAAGATAGTTGACATCTGCGCCACTTATGCTATATTAGATAGTGAAAGGAGGCCAAATGGCTAAAATTAATGTAGGCGATCTAGTATGTATGTATCGTCGGAAAAAGAAGGGGATGGGAATTGTACTTGAAAAGACAGACGACATCATAGAGAGCGCAGGGGTAGACACCACATTTGATGAGGTACATGCTGAGTTGTTAGAGTTACAGAGTTCATATAATGAGCGCACGGTGTATAAGAAATCATTACGAGAGGAGGCGAAGCGACCGGAACTTATTAACACTTGCATACTGTATAATGGTCAGGGCTGGGCCCGTAAACCAAAGAAGGTATTCGTTAGGATCCGATGGTTCGACAGGCCCTCTCTCTATGAGTCTAATGAAACTAGTGTAGATGAAGAATGGTGTCCCGCAGATTGGCTGAAGAAAGTATAGCGAGCGCCATACTTATAATGTGGATAATGAATACCCAGAGGCTGTGTTATTGGTGGGCGATCTTGTGCGTTGCGTATATGATCTATATCACTATTACTATCCGATTCAAAATCCAAGCATATATGCGGAAGACCACCTCGCAAAATATGGAGTCATAGTCGAGGTTGACTACGCAAAGTTTGGGGACATATTTGGCTACGAGGTTCTATATCTTGTTTTGTGCACAGATGGCTTCATCAGATATTTCTCAGAGTATGAAGTTGAGAAAATCTCCTGACATTCTCCTGACAAAAAACACTAAGAAAAACGTTGACATCTGCACTCAGGGATGTTATATTAATAGAGTAAGAAGGGCTGAGTGGTGGAATTGGTATACACATCAGACTTAAAATCTGACGCCCGTAGGGCTTACGGGTTCGAGTCCCGTTTCAGCTACCATATTAAAGAGGAAAAGAACAAGATGATGAAAGCAGGACAAGTAAAAGTATGGTTAGATCAAGGTCCGGCCGTGCTATTGGAACCTTGCGAGGTGGAGGGGGAATCGATTTTGATCGAAGAGAAAGACGATGTAGTCCCTACAACCGAACAGGGGTGGATTATCCACCTACTTCAGACGAACGAACTATTGTCCGTTCATGAAGAAACTTTACATAACGGCGAGCGGCATTTTAATGAGTGAACAGCAATTGATACGGTTAAACCGGTCCTGGGCGATGCCCAACAGCAAAACATTTACGATTAAGCCGATACGAGAGCTAATCGAGCGCACCTTGACGGATGGTGTGTGGATCGATCCTTTCGTGAGGGATAGCGTTTTCAAGACGCAGATGACCTTTACCAACGATTTGAATCAAGATTTTGAGGCTACACATCATGTAGATGCGTTAGAATTTTTGAGGACGTTTGCCGACAATAGTGTGGACGGCGCCCTTTTTGATCCGCCGTACAGCCCGCGCCAAATTAGCGAATGCTATCAAGGTGTTGGTAGGCGAACTACGATGCAAGATACTCAAGCCTCCTTCTGGGGGAATCTAAAAACCGAATTCGGCCGTATTATGAAGCCGACTGGCAAAGTTATAACTTGTGGTTGGAACAGTGGAGGTTGCGGAAAGTCAAATGGGTTTGAACTGATTGAAGTTTTGTTAGTGCCACACGGCGGCTGGCACAATGACACTATCGTAACCGTGGAGAGAAAAAATGTCTGATTACGAAGCGATTGGTATTGCGGAGGGGTTTGTAGAACATGAGCGCCCCGAACAATATTATGAAGCATGGCAACATCTTATTGACACCGGCTTGGCATGGATCCTCCAAGGCTGGTTTGGCAGGCATGCAGCCCTGTTGATCGAAGAAGGGCTGTGCAAGCCCCCCATAGGTGTGCCATTGGAGGTTTCGGATGATTAAACGTATCCATGTTAATCAACACAAGATCCGGTCTAATGCCAAACACGATAAGCGCGAGCCCGTCATCACGGTAAAAACTTATAAAACCAACGACTATTGCACCACTGCTGAGATCAAGGGACCGTCCAAAGTTATATATTCACCAGATAAACCGCTTCCATGCGGTGCCAAAGTTTGGATCGAAACAGAATCAGAGGTAATCTGTATAGCTTAGGGTTGTTAGCTCAATGGTAGAGCACTTGGCTTTTAACCAATAGGCTCTGGGTTCGAATCCCAGACGACCCACCATCAATTTTAGGGGGAGATAATAGCACCCCGTGTAAGACCAATGAGCAACAAACGCTATAGACAACGAAACATAAACAATATAGGAGGTTTTCATGTCAAATAAACTAAATGGGGTATTCAAGAGAAGCAAGAATACAGGTATCAAGGGAACGCTGGGGAGAATGGTAAATGTCTCAGTGAACACGCCTTCAAAGGTAAATCGCCAAACTAACGCGCCCCTTTGTACTCGGTACACAAAAAACGGCTTCGACTACAACAAGTGGTCACTCCCCACCGTAGCACAATTGCCAGGCGGACAGCAGTATTTGCTCGACGGCGATCACCGGCGCCACATGTTTAAGGAGTTTCATCCGGAAGAAACAGAAATGCCGGTATGGCTGATCGAAGTTAAATCTGAAGAGGAATTCCACAGACTGTTTGTAGAAATCAACAGCACCCATCGCAAAAATGTGAACGGCGACGAAGCATTTATTCACATGGTACATGCCGGTGACGAGAAGGCGATCAAGCTGAAAGAACAGTTGGTCGCATGCGGCGTATCGGTTAACGGCTCTCCGGAAGTAGGCGGCGTTCAAGGTGCCCTCAAGTCTAAACACGTAAAGATTAACAGCTTTAAGCGCGCACTTAAAATTGGTGATGAGGCTTCTGTGGGCAAAGCAGTGGCGATCATTGAAGAGGCGTGGGATGAAGAACGCTACCCTCTGTGGTCGGACAAGGTTCACGGCGAACTTATGCAGGCGTTCGCAGCCATCTATCGCAACTATAAGTGCTTGAGTAACGGCTCTGATTATCAGGCAGACTTTGAAAATTGGGTTGGTACGATTCTGAGTGCAAATCCTCCGAATGAAGTAGCGTCGGATTATAAGAAGAAGGGCGGCGCCAAGCAACACAAGCAAGGTTATTGTATTGCTCTGGCTATTATTTCTGAGTTTCGCAAGTGTCACATGCATGGCGCCATTACTGATGTCAAGAAAAGGCAAAGCAGTTTGCCGCCTAAGAATATCAAGCGCCACCTTACTTGCTAAAGGACCAAGGAATGAAACTATTAACGACATTTGTTCTGATCGGAACCGTAGACTCTAAAGATGACTTCTTCGCTACAGTCGAGATCAACATGAATCCCACTACTCAAAAGGTCGGACATGCAGTAATGCCTGTCTCGGCCTTTCCGTGTGAGATCAAAGAAGGAGACAATTTTTACATTTTGAAGTTGACAGAGGATTCAATTCCTGTTATTATATGTATAGAGAGTGAGGAGACTAAAAAATCAAATGATGGAGAATAATGAAATGATTTACACAGCCATTTTTCAAACCAATGAAGGCAAACTAACTTATAAGAGGTATACTGGTGTTATTGCACGCAAAGAAGCGTGGGAGAATTCCGCCGCCATGGGAAAAGCATCGGGCACGCGCCTTATTGCTTTGATTCCCGGCGATCACCCGGTTTATACTTATGAGAGTCTTTTTGAAGGAGAAAAACCCAATACAGAACTCAAGGAACACGATGTTTTTGAAGTTGTAATCGGCCCCCGAGATGATGTTTATGAAATGACTTAAAATCTACGCTCCCGTAGCTCAGTTGGATAGAGCATCGGCCTTCTAAGCCGAGGGTCGTTGGTTCGACTCCAACCGGGGGTACCACTTTTGAAGGAGACAGCTTACTCGGACATAAACCAGAGTCAATGACCGGACGCTAACAAAACTAACCCCCACCCTGCGCCCATAGCTCAGGGGTTAGAGCGTTGTTCTTATAAAGCAAATGTCGCGGGTTCAATTCCCGCTGGGCGCACCACATCCCCCAACAAAAAAGGAAATAAAACATATGTCATATCACGGTCGGCGCGGCTACTCAACTCGATGGAGCCCCCTCCAAAAAGATGAGGTGGATCAGATAAAGGAACAAACTGAAAACCCACGAATTCAAGTTATTTCGCCCCAAAAAAAGTTGCATGATATTCAGCAAGTAATCAGCAGTTTACCAGAGACATCACTTACTATGATGGAACTCTCAGAAGCAATCCAAAAGATCCTCAACGGAGAATAAATGAGAAAACTAAATCAAAACGTAATATGCGCTGACGGCTTCTCAATGAGTGTCCAAGCTAACGCAACAGCGTATAGCATCCCGAGGACGAACGGCGCGCCCGCTTACACGGAAGTAGAAGTGGGCTTCCCCAACGCCATGGAAGAACTATTGATGGCGTGGTGCGAAGATTCCGACGACCCCACTGGTACAGTCTATGGATATGTCCCAGTGCAGGTCGTGGTTAATGTAATCGCGAAGCACGGCGGCATGGTCGAGGGGGAAGTTCCAGCGGGCATCCCAGTATTAAAGGTGCTTCGCCGCTAACGCTCCGATCCGCGATTTTTTCCTTCGCCCAAAATTTTCCTTTCTTGACAACCACATGACATCGCACACTTGACACACACCCCCGCAAATGGTATATTAGTAACATGAAAATGACAATTGTAATAGACACCGATGACGCTAACGGCATCGAAGACGCCTTCAAGATGGTGCACCTTATGTACACCAAGTATGTGCGCGCAACATCCTCGTACGGCAACCGCTCTTTTGGCAAAATCGAGTTCATTAAACTCCTACGCAAATTTGCGCGCGAGGCTGTGGAGAACTACGAAAACGATGACAGCTTTGATTTGCAAACTATATCTTCGTTAAGGTTTACTAAGACATTTGCCGACATAGTTTGGAGAGAGGCTAAAGAATGACTGGAGCAAAGATTACTGATAACCTCAATGTCCTCCGGCTATGGAAGGAAGGAAAAAATGCGCGCAATCATAGAGAATCGCTGCGCGCCTATCATGGCAGCCTGTGGTCTTACAACCTGAAGATTGGAGCCAGAACTGAAGCTGGTATATGCGTAGTGGTAGATCATACTGCCCCGGCCAAGAGCTATCACTCACAAACAACGTCATGCCACGTTAATCTCGCAAAAAGCTTTGCAGATACTGTGTTTCATCCGTTGGTTTCTGAGTGTTCGCCCCTATTTAAAGAGGAGTTTCCGTTTTAATGGGTGATTTAGTTGATTTAAAGGCTTTCCGCGAACAAAAGCAAAAAGAAGCGGAAGAAAAGGCACGTGTTGAGAAAGAAGCCAAAGACCTTGAAGAAATCGAGTATATGCAACATATTCTTGGCAGCATCATGCAACAGTTTGGGGAACCCCAAGCGACAGGATCTCTCTTTTATGTGCCGATGACCGACGATGACTATTTCAACTACTATGCATCTGAGTCGGGCTATAAGGGGGAAGGCCACTATGAAAGTGTTTGGGAATGGCCAGGTTTTAAGGAGCCAGAAGATGACGAAGAAGATATTTAAGAAGGGCGACTTTGTTCGTGTCAACGAAAGAACCCATGAGGATGGCTTGCCCCCCTCTCGCATGGGTCATATTATCGAGGAACGCAAAACGATCGTCCACTATACTGACAAGGAAAAGGTGTCTACGGGAGTCTGGAAAATATTTATGACAAACGGTGTTGTATTACAATTCCATGAAATGTTTTTGGAACATGCCGGCGACATTGAATGAAAAAATTAAACGCAAGAATTAAAAATATACAAGTTGGCGCCTTGGTGAAGTGTCCTTCGGAGTCCACATTTGGTTTAGGAATAGTCACGGAAGTGGATTTAGATATGTGGGGACACGCGCAGGAGCCGCCCGGCATCAAAGTGTTCTGGCATACTCCGACGTGGCACGATCCATCTGACGGCGCGTCCGTAATGTATGCAGATGAAATAGAGGTAATCAATGAAGGCCGGCGATAGAGTAAGAAAGGACAAAGTAATGAAAGTGATCGACGCAATTGGAACCATTGAAAAGGTCAATAACGATTATGTTGTCGTAATTTGGGATAAAGTGAATGGGCATTGGCATTATACACACGCGCAGGCGATCGGCCTGGAGGTCATCAGTGAAGGTGGGTGAGCTTGTGGTGCACACACGCGGCACAATTTATCCCCATCGGTATTTGCTGGGCATAGTTCTTCGCAAAGCGTGGGGCACCGGCAGTTTTGAAAAGCTGTTTGATGTTCTATGGTTTCATTCCGGGAAAAAACAACTTATTCGCGAAGCAAACTTAGTGCCTTTGGCAGACTTCCACTCAAATCAATGATTTAAAACCCCCCACAACTGTTGTATAATATATAATTAAAACATAAGGAGAAAATATGTTTAAAACCCTGCTACTATTACCATGTCTACTATTCCAAGGGTGTGACTCACGCGAGCCAACCCCTGCACGTCACCATATGCGAGATTATCCCCGGCACTCTCATCCTGATGAAACTATCAATAGTCTGGATCGCAGCCTTGATAGTTTAGACCGCACCATAGCCAACTTAGCACTCATGCAAGAAGATATTGACAGAATGAATTATAACCTCGATCAAATCTTTCGCGCTGTATCGGGTTGTGAAACAGATGTTGAGTGCGTAGCTGAGAAGGAGCGCCTCTACGAGCAGTCCAAGGAGTTGACCAAATGAAGATTTTAAAATCTTGACAGTCTCTTGACAGGCTTGTTATTGACAATGCGGTGTCGCTGTGCTATATTATATATATGGAAAGAAAAAAGTCGATGAAGGTGGGTGATCTCATCAAGTGGGAAAACACACTGAATGACGACATGGATCGGCACACCGCAACTTATGGCGTTATTATAAAAATGTCCCGTACGGGTCATGATTCAGAGTCAGCAGAAATACTATGGGTCGGTGGCGATACCGGATGGCATGACACGAAGATGTTGGAGGTGGTCAGTGAAGGCCGGTGATTTAATATCTTTTAAGCCAAAGCATATGCACAAAGATGATTGGTCAGGCCCATGTATCGTTCTGCGTCAGTTTGAAAGCTCAGTCTATAAGATGTGGGTGGTCTGGTGCGAGGGAGATGAGTGTATTGTGGAAGAAGATAACTACGAGATTCTTTACTTGACATCTTCTTTACAAAAAGGAGCTTGACTAATGGTGTTAACAATGCTATATTATATGTATGAAAGGGAGAGCTTTATGAACAGAGTAGCTACAAAGATTGGTGAGAGCAAGTTGGCGATGACTTTGGTCGCGGTGGATGCCGTGTGCTGGGGAGCGTTGCTATTTTTTGGTATTCACTTTTTTACATGCGGAGCCTAAGATGTTAGAAGAATATGTAACCTTGATTTGTCTTGGATTTCTTATTGGGATGATCGTCAGTATGGGTATAGCATGAGCACCACACCGATTGAAGTTTCGATGCCGCCGGCACTGTTCACTAATCGCGAGGGGATCCGCTATGCGATTGCAGGATCCGCGTGGGTAGAAGTACCTACCGATACTACTTTTGATGACTTAGCTACATACATGGTTTATAGGCCTCTTGAGGTTGCCCCTGTTCCCGGCGAAAAAAGCTGGAGTGTAGAGGGCAGCAAAGGAAATCTTTATTCAGTGAGGCTGTCTGGTGGCGTTTATTCTTGTTCGTGTCCCGGTTTCGGGTTTCGGCGCAAGTGCCGCCATATTGCGGAGATTAAAGATGTATAAACTTGAAAACATGACAGCAAATACTTTAGCATGGACAGGACAAGATCCTGTCAGACCAGAGCTATCCGACGAGTTTCGGATTGCCGAGGGCCGGGAAGTATATGGATTATGCGATGAGAACGGAGAATATAAATCCTTTGTTTGCATCGCTTATACTTCTGAGGTTCCGACAAACACCGATGATCTTGGTGCTCTCACTTGCAGCGGTTCAACTATCGTTATTCCTTACTCTGTGTGGAGCCATGGCCGCGGCGCTGGCCGCGAGATTATAAAGCAAGTTTCATCACTGCTT
>VMHT01006857.1_pt1 | contig 11418 bp, 9 predicted proteins | sample 4693611 | NCBI WGS metagenome assembly VMHT01 (sample SAMN12280063, study PRJNA550983) | marine metagenome | isolation source: seawater sampled from same location over 5 years 0.02-0.2 micron viral filtrate | place: USA: collected off the coast of southern California halfway between the port... ... | reverse complement strand
GCTTTTCTAGGCACAGATTTAATCAGGGATTTGGTGGTTAAGTTCCTAGACGGAGATGATTTGCTGCAGTCAACTTCATTTAAAGAAACCGACAAAGAGGGGCTTTCGAAGTCAGAAGGAGTATTTTCACTCTACATCAACTCAAAAAGTTCAAAAATTCCAACCGATGAATCATAGAAATAAACGGTGATTTCAATGGACTTTGAAACTAATTTCTTCAAATCAATAAAAATGAGTAGCGACGAACTATTTGATGAGTTGATGAGAAGGTTGCCTGAAGTGGTCGATGTGGGTGCAGCGGCCTCGATCTCGCAAGGCGACGGCGATCTTCACATCCTGTGGCGTCCGGAACTCACACGACGAAGTTCTTCCAACGTCGCATGTAATCAATAAACACGGGTGAAAGCCCTTGTTGTGCCAAATGCTCAGCAGTGAAGGGTTGACGTTTGGGATCGTATGTTGAATCCTCTAATCGCTTGGCCCAGTCAGCATGGCCGATGGCAACCCGTGCCACACCAACGAAGTGCGCCCCTTCATCCATCACGAACTGCGCGTCTTGAGAGGACCACACACCGCCTGTTGAAATCAAAGGGAAGTCGTTCGGCAAAGCATCAGCAAAGCGTTTGGTCATCAGTCGCTCGTCCTCATCATGCACCTCTTGAAACACATCCCAGCAGGAGATGTGAAGCCCGTCAATGTCCATCTCGACGAGGTCTTGTGCCAACTGTAGGCTGTCTGCCAGATGAATGCCCATCTTCTCGATGAGTGGAGAAATCCGAACGAAAATGAGGAACTCAGGAGATGTTTGCGCCCGTACCGTTTCGATGATTGACCACAAAAAACGGCGTCTTTTTTCGTATGAGCCGCCCCATTCATCGGTGCGTCGGTTGGTTTCAAGCCCGAGGAATTGACAGATGAGATACGAATGGGCTCCGTGAAGCTCAACCCCGTCAAAGCCTGCCTTTTGGCAACGGACAGCCGCCTGTGCAAAGGCGTCGACCATGGTTTGTACCTCTTCTGGCCCAAGCGCACGTGTTTCACCGTCCATACCGGCCTCCGTATTCACGCTAGCAGAAACTGGTTGGACGCTATTGATGCTTTGGGGCGCCCTCATCCCACCGTGAAAGAGTTGAACGAGGCTCAACGCACCATGCGCTCGCAACCCCTCGGCCATCCGTGTTAGGCCGGGCAGTTGATGATCGCCCCAAACGCCCATCTCTCCATCCCAGCCACGCCCCGTCTTGGTGACGTTCGCTGCTGCGGTGGTGACGATTCCGAACCCACCTTCTGCGCGCATGGTGAGCCAATGAATTTCCTCATCCGACAAGGCACCATCTTCGTGGCTCTGCTTGTTGGTCATGGCTGCGAGAACTGCCCGGTTGCGAACCTGCACCCCGGTGCGGGGCAGAATGTAGGCATCGTTTGGCTTCGCCATAGAATCAACACTTTATTCTGATTCAAGACCGTTTTCCTGTACGGGCTCTTTGTGGGTGCCAAACAGGTTGTCGAGCCACTTCGGCGACCACCAGTTCCATTTGCCCATAAGGCGCATGGTTGAGGGGACCACCAGCGCTCGAACCAGCGTTGCATCGATGAAGATGGCAAGTGCTAGGCCAAGTCCAATTTGTTTGAGGATGACAACTGAAGAGAGTCCAAAGGCGCTGAACACGACCACCATGATGGCCGCAGCGCCTGTGATGAGGCCACCAGTTTTCTGTAGACCACTTGCCACCGCTTGGGTGTTATCGCCAGTGCGCTCCCATTCCTCGTGGATGCGGCTCAACATTAGAACTTCGTAATCCATCGAGAGTCCGAACACGATACAGAACATGATGACCGGATTCCCTGAATCGATGGGTTGGGCTGTGAAGTTCATCAAATCAGCACCATAGCCCCATTGAAACACCCACACGAGCATACCAAAGGATGCAGAGATGGAGAGGATGTTCATGGCAATCGCCTTGACGGGAATAATCACTGAACGAACCTGCATGAAGATGAGGATCATTGTGGCGATGAGAATGAACGCAAGGGCCCGTGGAAGGTTGTCAGCAATCGCCTCTAAATTGTCTGCATTGTATGCTGCGAAACCAGCGACCATTAATTGGTCCTCTTCACCGGTGAATTCGGTCAAAAACTCGTCTCGGTTGTCTCGAATGTCTTCCACGACTTGTCTTGAAGCAACGTCTGTTTGTGCTCCGATCAATTGAATGGACATCAAAGTTGCATCGTCACCGACGAGTGCAGTCCGCAAACTTTCACGAATGGCGAGTTGTTCTGCCGGCAGAAATTCCGCAGGTGCAGCCCAGAAGTCGAGCACCTCTTGGACGCTCATGTCAGGGCTCGGTAAGCCGACCCCAATGCCACCTGCGACTCGAGAATCGTTGAGTAAGTCGACAAGGTAAGCATGTTGGACGCGCAAATTCTCTTCGCTGAGAGGATCTGTCCCATCTGTCTCAATCACGATGACAATCGAGTTTGCTGCCTGGTCAGGCCATTGTTCGTCGATCAGTTCCATGCCCATTCTGGTTTCATCATCAGGAGGCAATGCTGCCCATGAAGACAACGAGAACTCAGCATAAGCAAACGGAACACCCGCACCCACCAGGAGGATGAGCACTGGAATGAGCACCGCCCATGGACGGTCCATGACCTTCTTGGCCACCGATGCCCATACCCCGTCGTCCTTTGCGCTCATATCGAGGGCAAACGGAACCTTCCATTTGTTCACCCGTGGACCGAGCATGGCCATGACAGCAGGCAACACAATGGTCGAATAGACCATGGCAATAAACACGGCAATCGTGCCGCCAATGCCAAGCGAGGGCAGTGAGGTGTTGGTAAAGAAGAGCATGCCCATCAAGCCAATTGCGACTGTGATGCCAGAGTAGAACACTGCTTTTCCAGCCGTTGCGCTGCTCATTGCGGTTGCCGTTCTCACGTCATGACCTCTGGCTAATTCTTCTCTGAATCGATTGACAAGGAACAACGAATAATCTATAGAAACGCCAATGCCAATCAAGGAAATGATGTTTGTGGCGTACACGGTCACATCGGTAACGTTGGAAAGCCAAATCGTCATTCCGATTGCTGCAAGCACCGTTCCGACACCAACACCAACTGGGAGCAGAGCTGCCATGATGGATCCAAAGACGATGCCGAGGATGAGGATTGAAAGCGGCCCAGAGACCAGTTCAGCCTTGACCAAGTCGTTTTTGATTCGTTCATCAAACATCCAATCGATGGCGATTCCATCTGTTGCTAATCCTTCGAAAGGAGCGTCGATGTCGATGGTCTCGTGCAGTTCGCCCATGAGTACCTTAGCCTGTTTTCGATCCGTATCAAAGCGGATGGTGTTCAGCGCATATGCCCCGTCTTCATCGCTTGCAATGACATCTTTTCGGTCGACTTCATCGACGGACCAAGAGTAGGTGATGGTAATGTCTTCATGTTCTTCAAACTCCGAAAGTGCTTCTTGAACAGCAGTTTGCCAAGCCTCATCGGTGTCGTTGTAGGATGGGTGGTACACCACGTAACGGAAGAACGGACCGTTGGAATCTCCATCGCTTTCAAACCGTTCTGAGATGAGTCGGCCAGCGTTGACAGACTCGACATCGTCTTCACCGAACCCCTCAGCCCAATCTGCACCCATGCCAATGAGGCCGGTCATCAACACACATGACACAAGGCCGAAGGCGACCATGATTTTGCGTCGGTCGTGGATGAATAAACCCAACTTGAAGAACATCCGGTCTTCGAGCATTTTCGGGTCAGTGGCTCCTTCCATGGGCGCCTCGGGCTGTAATTGGTTTATCAAGCAATGTTTGGGTAACCCAGCACAAATCCTCGGGCTTGAAAGCCGTTACAAGAGTTCAAAGGCTGTCGCACCCACCACCCATCATGGAAAGAGCGTTGCTTGGTGGCGGATGTTTTTGGTGCACCGAAGGCGCCTTCAAAGGTATTCATGGCGTTGAGTCTGCGCTTCCAGCCTATGCGGGAGGATTCGACCCAAACCCTCGCTACGAACCGGTGTGTTCAGGAACGACAGGGCATGCAGAAATTGTCGAGGTCGTTTTCGACCCAACCATCGTCCCGTTTGAAACGCTCCTCGAGGTTTTTTTCACCGTTCACGATCCGACACAACTCAATCGCCAGGGCAACGACATTGGCACTCAATACCGCAGCTGTATCATGCCAACCTCCGCTGAACAAGGCGACATTGCCCGTCGAGTGATTGAAGAAATGCAGCCATTGTTTGATGCTGATATCGTGACCACCATCGAAGAGCCAACGCATTTTACCATCGCTGAAGTCTACCATCATGATTACTACGCACGCAACCCAGCACAAGGGTACTGCATGGCTGTGGTCGGGCCAAAAATCAGCAAGGTCCGTGCCAAGCACGCTCATCTCTACACAGCGTGATATTCAAAGGGCGTCTTCCCCACCCCTGATGCATGGTGAACAACGTTCCACGCCCACCGACCCCAGTAAACGAACCTGTGCTTGGCTATTTGCCCGGCAGCCCTGAACGACTTGCTCTGAAGAAGGAACTCGATCGGCAGTCCTCTGAAATCATTGAAATCCCCTGCATCATCAACGGGAAGGAAGTGTTCACGGGCGATGTCGTTGAACAAGTCATGCCCCACGATCACAGCCACGTCATCGCTCGAGTGCACATGGCGACCAAAGCCAACGTCGATGAAGCCATTCAAGCATCACTCGATGCCCACGACATGTGGTCGACCATGCCTTGGGAAGCCCGAGCAGCGATATTCCTCAAAGCCAGCGAATTGCTTCGTGGCGAATACCGAGCGAAAATCAACGCAAGCACCATGCTCAACCAGTCGAAGACTTGCCACCAAGCCGAAATTGACTCTGCCTGCGAACTGATTGACTTCTGGCGATTTAACTCGGACTATTGCCGCCAAATCTACGAAGACTTGCAACCCCCGGTCTCGCCACCAAGCATGTGGAACTCCAGCGAGGTTCGACCTTTGGAAGGATTCATTTTCTCAGTCACACCCTTCAACTTCTCAAGCATTGCAGCGAACCTGCCATCGAGCACCGCCATCATGGGCAACACCGGTGTGTGGAAACCAAGCAGGAATTCCTACGTCTCGAATTACCTCCTAATGCGTTTGATGATGGACGCAGGCCTCCCTGCAGGCGTCATCAACTTCATTCCAGGCAAAGCAAGCATGGTTGGCGATACCGTACTTGCCCACCCAATGCTTGCCGGAATTCACTTCACTGGGTCAACCTCAGTGTTCCGCAAAATGTGGCGAGATGTGGCCAATAACCTCGAGACCTACCGTTCATACCCTCGTGTGGTTGGCGAAACCGGCGGCAAGGACTTCATCGTCGCTCACCCCGATTGCGATGAGCGCGCATTGGTCGTTGCTCTCCTCAGAGGCTCCTTTGAGTTCCAAGGCCAAAAGTGCAGCGCAGCAAGCCGTGCTTACATCCCAGCATCTGTTTGGGGGCGCATCAAGGACGAGTATTGTGCAGAAGTAGCAAAGATCACTATTGGTGACCCGCGTGACTTCACCAACTTCATGTCAGCTGTGATCGACAAGAAATCCTTCGACAACATCTGCGGTTACATTGACCGTGCTAAGGCAGACCCGGGTTGCGAAATAGTGACCGGCGGCGGCTATGATGGCTCCAAAGGTTACTTTATCGAACCAACGACCATTGTGTGCAGCGACGCTCATTACGAATCGATGTCTGAGGAAATTTTCGGACCCGTGATGTCAATACACGTGTACCCTGATGATGAATTCGAAGCCACTTTAGCCACATGCGATGCAACATCTGAATATGCCTTGACAGGATCTATTTTCGCCACCAAACGAGAAGACGTGCTCACTGCAATGAAGGCCCTCCGCTACGCCTCTGGTAACTTCTACATCAACGACAAGCCAACAGGGGCCGTCGTTGGACAGCAACCGTTTGGTGGTGCTCGTGGAAGCGGTACAAATGACAAGGCAGGCTCACCCCTCAACTTGCTTCGCTGGGTGTCCCCGCGTTCGATTAAGGAAACCTTTGCTCCTCCACATGAATGGGGCTATGGGTTCCTTAGTGAGTGATTGTTTACTTTCTAGGTTTGACGTTGTTCACCGCTTCTGTCAGCACTTTGGCAGGATAGCGGGCGCTCACCATTGAAATCAACCACCAACCGATGCTCAGTAAGGGTGTAGCCACTAGGAACGTCAAACCAATCCACATCACGATGTTGCCGGATGTGTTGACCCACGCCCAAAACCCAACGCTCAGCATGGTCAACAAAAAGAACAACCTTGCTGCTTCGCTTGGAGTCGACCAACCTCGGTGATCTTTCCGAGGTGCGAAGAACGATTCCATCCATCCCATGCTTTTGGGAAATTGAATTTCATTGATGAAGGCGTGTTTTTTCCATGGCCTCCAGCCGGTGGTTTCTTGTGGGGGAGATTCGAGCGCCAATCCCGCAATGATGAGTGCTTTGAGCCGACTGCTGATTTGTTTTAGTGACGAGTGATGGGCGAACTGAGCGGGTCCCTCGTTGGGTAAGCATTGAAAGCATGGCCACCTTTGCTACTGTCATGCAAGGCATACCGGTCATACCGTTATCGCCGGCACCTTCCGACCTTGTGCTTGCCCACACCTCTCGGCCTTGGAGCACCGTTCGCGCCATGTTGGGCCTTGTCGGACTTTTGTTTCTGATCACAAACATGGCCCCCCTCTACCTCGCAGGTTTACTTGATGCTGATTTTAACGGCACATTGGGACCAACCAATCCATGGATGATGATCGTCACCTCGTTTTGCTCCGTCCCGGTTTTAGCCCTCATGGCTTTTTTGCGTCGACCGAAATTAACTCATCTGGTTCGTGCTGTACCTCATCCTCAAGGAGGAACGGTGTTCAAGATGGGGGTTGAAGATGTGCTGCATTCCACGCAGCCCATTCAAGCAGTTCATCATCTCGTACATGATTCCGCACCGCTTGAAATGCCCTCACGGAAGGCGTTGTGGTTGCTCTTCTTTGGCGGTGTTGCCGCCTCCAGCATTTGCTTATTCCCGCTTCTCATCTTCGGCTTTACACCTCTGACAGCGGTCGTGTTCGTGTTGATTGTGCTCCCTGCCTTTTTGATTGGTTTCTCCACTCCAGTGTTTGCTTGGTGGGCCACCCTCACCCATTACTTTGGACTTCAGACTTCTCGTCGCCTTGCTGAATGGATGCTCATTGCTGGCATGTTATCCACCGTTCCTGCAATCATGATCAACAGCAACATATCACCAATCCTCATCGATGCACTGGGCCTCAGCATGGCTAGCGAAACTTCCCTTGGCTACGGTTTGATCCTCATGGTCAGCGCACCGGTTGGTGAAGAGATATGCAAAGCAGCAGCAGTTTTGGCGTTGGCACGGTTCATTGACTCACCCCGAAGGGGGTTCCAAATTGGCTTTACAGTCGGTCTTGGGTTCGCTTTGTTGGAAAACATGACCTACATATTGGGTACCTTTGGAGCCCTCGAAGCGAGTTCAATCAGCTTCGGGTTCACCTCGATCCTTCGTGGCATCGGAAGCATTCCGGGCCATGGGGTGTGGACTGGAATCTCCGGCTATGCCATTGGTTGCCACCTCACCTTGAGGCGCCCTGCCCCATTGATCTCGCTTGAGCCTCGGGCAACCACACAAGAAGTCAAGCAGTGGATGCTTGTTGACAAGAAAACAGGTGAAGTGGTTTCCGCATCAAATGCACCAAAACCTCCGGTGATGATTCCTCGGTGGTTGTGCTCCCCCTATGAGCAGGGTTTGCAATTGCCAACCACGCCCATTGCTGGTCTTGCTCTAGCGATTTTTGGCCACGCAATGTGGAACGGAAGTTCCTGGGCGCTGATGGTCTTGACAGACAACCTGCATGTCGCTGTTCAGGTGTTTTTGATCCTTGGATGGATTGTGGTGTTGATCGCTTCTCTTTGGTTGATTTCAAGACGAATCTTGGCATCAGTTTTGCTCGATAGCCGAATTTAACACCTCTAAAAAACCAGTTTTCACCCTGATTCAAAGGGGAAGCACCTTTGAGGGGCTTGGGCCACCCACAGAAAAGAGGGAACCTGATGGATGTGCTCACTGGTGGTTTGAATCAGGGCAACCTTGTTGTCACTGGCCTCATCATTCTCGGGCTGGCTACCGTGTCAACCCGAGCCAAAATGCTTGACAGAGCTGGTGTATTAGCAGCAGCGATTCTCGGTCTTGTCGTTGGTGGATTGGGCCATTGGACATGGTTGTTGATCCTGCTTGGATTTCTCCTGTCTGCTCATAAGGCTACAAAATGGAGATTTGAAGAAAAATTACAACGTGGCATGTCTGAATCGGAAGATGGTCACAGAAGTTATGGCAATGTCATTGCCAACGGTGGCTTACCTGGTCTTGTCGCAGTGTATGCCTACTTTACCGGTGATTGGGAAACGGGCCTGTGGATGTTTAGTGCCGCAGTGGCTGTTGCAGCCTCTGATACATTCGCAAGTGAAATTGGATGCCTCGATGACAATGTGCGAATGATCACCACCTTCAAGCGGTGTGAAGCAGGGTTGAACGGCGGCTTTTCTCCAAGTGGACAAAAGGCTGCGCTCGCTGGTTCAGCATTGATTGGATTGCTTGCATTCCCCGCATGGTACCTCACAACCGACGCCTTGGTCATCGAAGACGGGCTTATGCTGAGCGTGGCTGTGCTTGTGATTGGTTGGCTTGGTTGCCAAATGGACAGCCTTCTTGGTGCTGTGCTGGAGAACCGTGGGTTCTTGACCAAGGGCGGGGTGAATGGTATCTCAATCACCTTTGGGTTTATGCTGATGAGTTTCTTCATCAATTCTTCTTTCTGAGCCCCGATGGTTTCACTCACACTGGGCCATCGGCTTCATGAACCAAAACCGATTGGTCCATACATGCGCAAACGCTTGGCAGCCGTGGCTTTGCTTGCGCTGCTTGTCTGCATGACCATGGGTGGCTATGCGAGCGCCGCACGTGACGCTGTCTACGAGCCCGGATACATCGACTGGGAAATCGACGAGATGGAACGCCTGTTTGTCGAAGGCCTTGATGTTGAAGAAGCCGTGCTGCAGCGCGGGCGAACCGACAACGCAGTTGGTGGTTTTTCCGTCAACGCAGGTGCAGGTCCCGTCGAGGTGTTCACCATTTCAAGCCCACCAGTTCAGCATGCGATCAATGCTACGGTAAACATGAGCGTGTTTTTCTCCGCTTACATTGAAACTGGCCCTTTGTCCCACGAATCATGCACCCGCCAAACGTTGGTTGACAGCAGCACGACGCTCACCTATTCGGTTGACGCAGGCGGTGTACCTGTTTACGATGCTACGGTGACTCAAACCGTCGACATAGCGATTTCCAACGCTGCAATGAACTTCAGTGGCGAAAGGCAAGAGGCGTTCATCAGCATGCAACCAGGCGATGTGTTCACGCTTTCGGTGACGGCCGAAAACAACTGTCAATTCACGGTGATTCGCGTTCAATGGGGTGCCTTTGAACAAAACAGCGGTGGCATCATCATGACAGGGCGCTTGTACGAGCCTGTTGCCCGAATCAACATCGATGACGAGCGCAGAGCCCACATTGAATTCGAGCCTCTGTTCCCTTGGGGCGCTGATGATGTCAAGACCATCAAATGGGAATTATGGGGGCCCTTGCGATCAGATGAGAAACAAATCAAGAGCCCTGAAGGGATGATGGAAGACTCAACCGGCCGCATTCAAATTGACCGGCTTATGCCGGGCAACCAAACCAGCTGGGCATGGTCGGGAATTGAGCAGTTAACCCTCGGAGATGCAAATCTTCAGGTGTGCATCCAAACCATTTCAGGCGATCTCAACAGCGATTGTCATGCTTTCGGCATCGTTCGATTTGAGGTGGAGCCTGCAGATCAAGGCTTTGCAAGCGCACCATTATTCCTGACGCTCGCTACATTCGGAGCCTTGATTGGTTTCGTTGTTATGCTCGTACAAACCGACAACTTACCACCCCTTCCAATCCTAGGTGCGTTAATTCTGCTCGCTTTGTTTGTCATCCCGACAGCATGGGGGCAGGCCAACCTCGGTTCTGATGCAAGCCTTGGCGAAAACGCTCGTGCCTATGATGCTGAGTTGTATGACGAATTGATGAATCCCGTAATGGTTTCAGATTTCTTAGACGGAAACAAGGCTGTTGTGGTTGCCGTAACGCTTCCCGGCTCTGAAAATGCATTCCAGCAAGCGCTAGAACTCAACAAAACCCTCGACACGAGAGCGGATGAAATTGCTGTCATTCAGGTGATAGCGGGAATGGATGCAAAAACAACGGATGTTGTTGCACTCAAAGAAACCCTCAATGTGTCCTGGCCAATTCTGCTTGACATGGACGGACAATTTGCGAACAGCCTCACAACCGGTGTTGCAGACGCAGTGCTGGTGCTCGACCCGAGCATGCGAGTGACCCATGCTGAGGGTCCATATGCTCCTAAGGAGCACATTGAATCCGCAGTTGATAGCATCTCTTTCGGAGGCGGTCAATCGTTCACTCAATACTTCTCTCTCCTGTTTGGCCCAGGTCTGTTTTTGTTGTTCATGGCCCTTCCCCGCCAAGGATGGGTTGAGCCGGAAACGCCTCTTCCACCGGGCACGCTCTGGGCATCCATCACCATCGCAGGTGGTCTTGGTGTGTTGATCGTAAACTTGCCAATGATCCTGTTGACCTTGGCGCCCATCCAGAGCACGCTCTTGTTCTGGGCCGACATTGCCATGTTGCTGTGGATGATTGAGATGTGCCTTGTTACCGCACGTAAAGGCGCCCCACTTGAAGCACAATTGCTCGGTAAATTCCTCCACCGCATCAGTCCTAAGGCGTTTAGAGATTGGCGAGAAATGGAAGACCTACAGCGTGATGTTGTTCTCGGCGTATGGTTGGGATGGTTTGGGTGGCTTGCCTTCCCAGCCCTCTTCCCTCAAGGCGTAGGCGCAACAATGCTCAGTGGAGTGCTTGGAATTGGGTTTGGTTCCTTTTACATGATTTGGCTTGCTCTGTTTGCAGGGGTTGTTGTGCTCTTCATTCGCTTCATCGCATCTTGGGGTGGGTCCATTTCGAGGCTGTTTGGTGAATATGGTGCCGAAGTCTTTGCCCAATTCATTGGCTGGTGCCTGTTGCCAATCGCAATCTGGGTCACCATCGATGCAACCCTCTCTGCTCTTGAACTTGGCTTGTTCTGAACGGAGCATTGACAACCCTTGAGGGTCGACTCAGGGTCTATGGACAGGTATTGCCCGAGCTGGAGCCGCACACAACGAGATTTATTTTTCAAATGCCCATCTGCTTGGGTGATGAGATATGCACAGCCTCGGCGCTCTGGGCGTACGCTTAGCCCTGCGCCAGCAAGCGATTGGAATCT
>VMHT01022636.1_pt1 | contig 11419 bp, 10 predicted proteins | sample 4693611 | NCBI WGS metagenome assembly VMHT01 (sample SAMN12280063, study PRJNA550983) | marine metagenome | isolation source: seawater sampled from same location over 5 years 0.02-0.2 micron viral filtrate | place: USA: collected off the coast of southern California halfway between the port... ... | reverse complement strand
ATATAGACAAAATAGAAAAATTAAAGGATGATTTAAGTGACATGATTACGGAAACGTGCGACATCAGCGATTCTCTCAGCGAAGAATTGCCGCTCATGCAGTTTGATGATGACGATTTAGAAAAAGAATTGAGCGACTTAATGTTAGTTGACGATTTAAAAAATACGTATCCGGCACACTTTATGGATTTGCCGGACGTTCCAACAGAAAAAGTTAAAGTGGGGGAATCCGCAGAAAAACCAAATACTCAAAAAAAAGAAAAAAAAGGCACTGTTAAATTTCCTATTTAAGTTAGTGTAATCATCAATTGTTTGTTTTCAGTGCTCTAATTTTTTTTTTAGATATTTTTGCCTTTGAAATTTTTGGTTTTGTGGCGGTCTTAGCTTTCGCGGGCTTTGATCTTGTGGCAGTAACCTGCTTTTTCTGAGATTTTTTTTGTCGCGTTGATCCATTCATTATGTAATCAACCTCTCTCTGCGAAAGCGTATCCAACTCCATAAGCCTGCAGTAATCAGGATCAATATATCTCACAGTCTGCTTGCGCTTACGCTTTGGGCGACCCACTGAAAGAAGGGCGCGCTCATCTTCGCGCAAATCATTCACAATGCTATCCAGCTCATTTTCCTCATCTTCATTGTTAGAGGTATCCTTATTTTGAGCACCGGTAGAATCAACTTCATCATTCACGATGAAGTCGCACAGGCTGCCCTCACTATCACTACCACTATCATCGCTGCTGCAACTATCGCTTTGATAATACTCTGAATCCATTTTTTTCGCTGAGATAATGCTACAGAAGCTCCTTATATACGTAATGTAGCTAATTTCATAGTTTGTTAAACTTTAATTCAGAGCACTAAAGTATTTAAAGTGCATGGTATCTAAATTTTTAAAGTATTTCATTTAGACTCATCCGCGTAGGTTTACTTAATGTAAGCAGAGTCTGCGTCGCTTTTCGTTTGATGCAGTAGTGTCTTTGCGTTTTCGTTTCTGTTTGACTTGTATTACGCGCTCGAATGTTGGCGTTGGCACTTCAGCTGCTCCTAGAAATTGAAGCGCATGTTCTCTCCCTGTTCGCGCAGAATGATTGTCATGATATCGCACGCAATCGACTGTCAATTCATTCGGGCGAACATTAAATACCTGACCAACATCGTTTATTACATTGCACACCAATCCATTGTCAGTTTCTTGCAAAGAATCCAGCGTGGCTTTCCAACATTTGCCGCCGCGCAATACTCTGCAAGGTGCCCCCATCACCCATTTACGCACTGGCAATGTCTTCAATATTCCCGTCACTGAAACAATAAGTGGCTTCAGAACATTCACAATAGATCTTGACATGGAATTTCCCATTGATGCATGTTGCATTGCAAAATAATTCAGTGCATAAAGCCACATAGTGCTGTCGGGAGTGCGCAGCCCATGGTCATAGAAAGGGTGCTCCTCTCTGTCGTCGGCTTTCCTCTGGTTCACGGCATACCCAAAATCAATGATCATCCATCTCCACGTCACTGCAGAATCTTTCTTCTCTTTGATAAGGAAAATATTGGACGGCGTGTCGCCGTGGTAAGTGCCAGTCTTAGCATTCATCTCGTTCAACTTGTCGCAAATATCAATGATGATGTTGAGCACTTCCTTCAAACTCAGCTTGAAGAGTTTGGCGTTTGTTAAGACCTTGATTGATTCAGAGGAACGGAGAGGCAGGCGGCTCATGACAATGAACGTGCGCTCTGAGGACTCTGGGGAAATGGCGAAGAGCTGCACGGTGTTTTCACCAAGTACAGAGAGAACGCTCCTATGATATTGAAACTCCTTGCGCAGGTTGCAGCCCTCTCCGCAGTGGCATGCGCTGCCACGGGAGCACTTGCATGTCTTCACCACCTTGTTCTCATGCACCTCTCCGTACTGGAACACGTTGGAATTCTTCCCCGAGCCAATCTTCTGCCACGTCACCTTATTGATATCAAACTTCTCCATGTCTGCTCTGCTTGCGTCTGCTCTGCTTGTTCCTGTCTTGCTTTGTCTTGACCTGATTATATTCGAAAAATGGGTGAAGATGTTTGCGCAGAAAAAAAAATCCTATTGTAATCAATACAATATATCTTTATTGGAATCTGTCGTGTATATCAAAATATTTTTATTTTATATAGTGTTTATATTTTCGTGCCACTAGAAAATACACGATTGGAGCTATGGTATAAATTTTGATACTAAAAATAAAATTGTGGTCAAAAATTTTCGGGAGAATGACGTGGCTGCGCCCATATGATTTGTATGGAAATATTTTAAAAAAACGAATGGACGTAGAATACGGGCCCGCGAATTTCGTAGGGATATAGAATACGCCGGCTGTTTTTCTGAAAATGTAGAGGGAACTATATATTCCGAAGATCTTTTTGTAAAACATTATGGATTTATCAAGTCATTTTGTGTTGTGTATTGAGGGGATGACCGGAGTAGGGAAGACAACGCTTGCAAAAAAGTTGGAAGAAGACGGATTTCCCGTTGTCTACGCAGATGAGATAATATTCAGTCTGCTACACTTGCCGCCAACTCAGAGGCAAGTGCAGTGGATTCTCCAATGGTTTTCTGTCGTTGCTGAGCGCCTCAAGACGACTACCACAAGCCGCGAAAGGCCTTTAATCGTCGACAGGTCGCCATTTGCCGGCGCAATGTACTGGCCTGAAAGCGGGCGGCCACAGCTTGCTATCCATCTCATTGACGAGATTCTGAAGGAGAACAAGCTGCGGCCGTACATTGTGTGCATGAAGCAGCGCCGAAAGGTTCTGCTAAAGAGGATCAAAAGAAGAGCTAGCGAGCAGCAGGCAGAGCAAAAAGATGCAGCCGAGCACGGCTGTCGCGAAAGCTTGAATGAGTTTGACGATAGCTGGTTTGATGCTGTATTGCAGCGCTTCAATAATGAATATCGCCATTTATGGCATTCGCACATACGGCTAAAGGATACAAAGCACCTTTTACGCGTATTTCAAACTGGGTTTTTGTCGCCATTTGACTTTGAGTTTAAGCTTTCGCGCTCAAACAATAAGCTGCCGCAAACATATTATCATTTACCAATGCTGCACAGTAAAAGGGAAGACATGGAGGTCATTCACAACATGGGCGAATTGCATCCCGTTTTACACGAAATATTTGAGGGACAGCCATATATTATTCCAGCAGTGAATGCAAACGCAAAAATAACGTGGACCATGTCGTCAAATTGAGAATATTTAAAGGAAAAATTGTTGTTTATGTCAAATGATTAGAATTATCGCTGCTTTCGTTGCGGGTATCTACGCGGCGCAGCACTATAATATACCGTCACTATTGAAATTGAGTGAGAAAGCCATTAAAATGCTAGAGAAATTTGCAGATGAATGAACTGGCTAAAAGCTCAGGGGCACAAACCCTTCTTCTTTCTCCATTGCACCCTCACCAATCTGCTCGTAGCGACCGCTTCTGTTTAGCATAGTTCTTACGCGCTGTTTTACTGTCGCGTCCAGCTCTGGGTGTTTCACGATCTGTTTAAGCATCGGAAAGTTTTGCTGTTGCTCCATATAATACGCGCCGCGAGCAGCGTCTTTGCCCGATTCGTACTGATATTTGCCACAGAAAGAGTTTACTGTAGACAGAATGAGAAAGAGTGCAGAGGGCAGGCCAATTGCCCAGATGCGGCCCCAGCTCTCCAGCCATTCCAATGACCCATCTTTTCCGGCAAGACGGTCAATTCCACTTGACTCAATATACTCAATATGAATCTCAACGACAAGAAACCACGTCAGAAGGAGCTTTGTGGTAATGCTAAGTATGGTAAATGTAGCCTCAGGATTCCACCGCGCGGGGCACTGTCGCAGACACGACTCTTCCTCGTTGTTTGGCACGACATTAAAGTTTACGAAATAACGCAACGTTTGATAGATGCCAAATGACGCATAAAAAGCAGTAAACAAAATTAAAAGGGATGGGTCAACTTTGCCCTCGCCTTCTTCCTTTGCGCCGTTGTTGTAGAATGCATACCACACTGGGGGAATGAGGACAAGGAATCCTAGCACGACATTTAGAGCGCTCGAAGTGGAGCAGTTGCGAAAGCACCGTGTAATTAAATTGCCCGATGTGCTGTCATTTGGCACCTTTAGCAAATCGATTTCAGTTAAAAGACCAAGTGTCTGCAGCGCAAAATTTAATGCAAAAATAAAGATGTGAATAAAAGGATCTGTCACGCCTTGTGAGAGAAAGATCGCAGACTCTATGAGGGCAGCTGTAAATATGTATTCAATCCACCTGCGATACTTTGAAAAGTTATCAAGGCACCGGCCAACGGTGTAAGGTTCATCATTTACATTTGCGCTGATAACCCACATCACAGCTGCAATCGCGTGCATGATGCTGGTAATCAGCTCATTCGCAAACAAGAGAGAAATTGCCGTAAACCCACCCGCACTCCAGAAGAATACATCGCCGTTTACAACTGATATTGTTGCAGTCTCATTTGCATACTTGATGCTATAATCTTTAAAATTTAGTGGCAATCCATCGACCTGCTCAAGCGTGCCCGCTCCATTTTCAAACTTCAACTGATACATTCCGACTAGAATTGCAGAGCCGCCGTGAACAATACATGCGACTAAATGAAGCAAAAGAAGGTAAATTCTAAATTCCATTGCTACCGTTTATCTTTGCCAAGAAGGCTATTTATAGTAAGCTTTCATTATTACAAACAGACGCATGGGAGCGCAGTTGTCGTCAAAAAAAAAGTATCAGCCAGTGCTTCCTGAACATTATGATGATAGCAAGGATGTTGTGATGGTGCACTTTGGATCGGAAATGGAGGAGCTGCCGTCACCTTACGCCATTGTAAACACGATTGCACTTAGCTCTGAAGAAAGGCAGATAGTCACCGACTTCCGCATCAACATCTGCAGGTGCTTTGAGAATGAAGACTTTTCCGTCGCCTTTGTAAAGCTGCCCTACGTCTCTAATGCGCAGTTTGATGATCAAATTTTAAAATTGCAAAATAACATGGACAACGTGAGCGACTGCATATGCGTCGTGCTAAATCCGGATGAACTTATAACGCTTGACGCAAAGGCGCTCCTCCACGTGCGAAAAAAGGCAATACAAATGATGCGGAAAAATGTCGGCCTTTGCTTTTTAGTGCAGAACCCCATTATATCTGCATACTTTGGCGACGTATGCGTGTGTGGCTGGGTGAGGTCATTTAACTGCGCGCCGCTAGCGAGCGCTGTGTCCTATCCTGTCATCGCCAATTCATTTGACCTTGCAAATAAGTGCAACGATCAGCATGCATTCACAGGCATTAACTCCAATGGACACGCCTCTATATTTCTTAGCAAGGGAAATATGCAAGCTTTTGTCATTTCGAATGAAATCATGGTGCACGACTTTAATGAGATCTTTTCACTAAAAATTGAAAATCATGCATTCATTACAGTAGCCTTCGAATAAATCCAATTCTAAATAATATAAATACGTTTAGGCTACACTATTTTCCAAAATAATTGCATGGATTAAAAAAAACATAAATTAAACCTGTATTAATAATCATAATACTATTTTGTAAAGTTTATTATATATTTATTTATTATAATACCCTATTTAAAAACACACTTATGACAGATAGACATAATAAAAAATATATAGTGCTTATTTTACAAAAAGTTATAATGCTGAGGCAAAATAACACTTGCATTTAAACATATTTTTGTGTTTTGTTGTCTTTTTCTTTTTTTGGAACGTGGCAATTTTTTCGTTTTAAAGTTGTAAATTGACGTGTAGGTGGTGCGATGTTTGGAAAACAAGAGGCGCATAGCGAGCGTCTCGGACTCAGTGCGACCTTCCATTGGTATCCATGATACATGCTGAGCAGCAAAACGTATGTTGTCATCTACAGCAGCAGAGGGCGCGCCGCGTGAAAACGCAAAGGGCACGTCGCGGCGCCAAAGCACCAGATCGCCCGCCCGTACGGGGATGAAGCCAAAGCGTAGTGATGACAGCTCGTTGTCCGTCAGCTCCTGAAATGAACATAGCGTCGCGCTTCTAAACTTTCGCGTTGATGGGTTTGGGCCCAGTGCAGCCTGCTGCATTGGGACATTTTGCTTACCGGGCGAAAAGACGAGCCCGGGGCCCAGCTTGACCGCGCGTTTACCGTTTGGTGAAATAGAGTCAACATTGAGAAGCTCAGAGTCTGTGTATATCGCTGTGCCCATAATATCAAATGGAAGAACGCCACGCGTCAGGCGCTTGCTCATCTCCTCCATAATGCCAGTGCGGCTCGTCATGCGGTATGGTGGCTGGAGGGCGCCGCCAAGTAAATCCAGCATTTCAGAGACAGGACCGGGACTGTGACGACGAGCAATGTCAGCTGGCGTTTGGTACTGTGGCATGTTGTCAAAGACAACGCGGGCAGGCTCTGGGCACAGGCGTAGATCATCAGATTCCAAACCATGAATCCTTGCAAAAACATCGCGGACGCCCGGGTGGAGTCGTCGCAGCTGTGCACAGACAGACAATGGGAGTCCATTGTCCTTCATGAGACCGTCAACGGGTATGCTTTCTGTGAAATCAGGTGCGCCGCTGCGCTCATGTGCACCGCCAATGTGCTTTCCAATTATATTTAGCGCCTTGTCAATATTTTCACAGCTGAGAGCACGCGTGCCCGTGTTGAGAGCTCGAGGAAGTTGCACGCCGCTTGCAAGTAAAATATCATTAAAAATGCTGTTCTTACTACTAATACATGATTGTGTGGAAATGCTTCCACGTACTATTACAATACCTTCTTTTTTCAAAGCCGCGCGTGCTTGCTGTACCCAATGGCGGTCTTCAATTATGTTGACTGCGAGAGGGTAATAAATATTCAAACCAGACTCACCCTCCACGTCGTTGTGCCAGCTCATCTCTTGCGTAGTCGATAAATACTATGCTTATACGCCGTTGCAATCATAATGGCTCAGATCACTTGTAGCCCATGTCACGTTTCATGCGATAAACCATCTGCTGGTAAGAGCGAAAATGCCTGTTCTTAAACATTCCATCTTCCTTTGCCCGTTCACTGTCGTAAAATTCGCGTATCAATGTGCGCTTAAATCGCCCACCTTTAATCCTTTCTTCCAACGCTAGCACCTCTCTTTGCGCAAAGGTGTGGCCCCTTACTCGAACCTTTGGAGGCGTGTCACGCGCGTGCTTGAACTTGATTGCAGAAGAGCGCGTGGGCGCCTGCTTTCGCACTGCCTGCATTGTTTTTTTCTTTTTTTTCATTTTCTGTTCCGCCTTCTCTGCCGCTTTCCTCTTTGCAATAGCTCTGCGCGCAGAAGATGGAGAATTATGCAAGTGGATATTGAAGCCATCAACTGTTGCCGTGTTATGTGCATCCGGCGACTGAATTTTTTCGACAAAGTATTTTGCCAGATCTGCCTGCTCCGGTGCGACTGGAGGCATCTCTGGCGCGGCTGAAGCTACCTGAAGTTGTACGGCTGGCGCTGCCTCTGGCGCTGTTGGCACAGCCGGTGCGACCGGCGCACTATTAGCTGATGGTTGCGTTTCTTTCGCATTTTCCTTTGCCTTTTCCTTAGAAGTAAGTTGTTTTGCAGCTGCCTCGATTGCGTTTATGACAATGTTGTGAACGTTCATGAAATCAATGACTTCAGAAGTGCTGAGGGTAAGGGTGTTCTTCACCTCGTCGTACATTGTTCCAATTGGGAACGTTGGTTGAGCTTCGGGTGCAGAACTGCTAGACGGCTTCGCAACATTGACGCGCTTCTCACCACTAGTCTCGCTGTCTGCCACATCGCGGCGACTCGCTGCTTGCGCCACATACTTGGGCACTGTGCCGCTTGATGAACTTACAGATTGCGCTGCTGCCTTCTTCTCTTGCTCGGCACGTGCTTTTTTAAACTTCGCACTGTAGAACTCCTCGAGAAGTTTCCAGCGCACGAATGAACTGACAACGACCGACGAGGTGACGGTGCTGACAAAAGATGCAAACTCTTCCATCTTTACTTTCCTTAGTTTCTTTCCTTAGTTTCTTTCCTTAGTTTCTTTTTTTAGTTTAATTTTTGTTTCGCTCACGTTGTCCATGTTTTATTTTCTTAATTATTGCTAAAATCATGGTATAAATCAGGAAGAACAATCTTCCTGCGTTGCAAAAAAAATGTAAGTCTGAAAATTTATGGAAAATACTTTGAAATACACTATATACAACTGTATTTTATTAATACATGTGTAAAAAATAAACTGTATGAGTGTTACAAAATATTTACCTTACTTCTCAGCCACTCAATTTCAAGAATACATGGCTTTTGCGTCACCCTTAGGTAATTTAAAAGAATACACGCCAGAAACGCCCGCTTTCGACGTGGACGCGTACAGAGCTTCTGGCGCTGAATTTGATCTTAATCGATTGTATATGTCTTTAATAAACTATGTTTCTAACCCACTGAGTTATCGACACATGTGCTACAACACCCTGCGCTACGGCTGTCGCTACGACCCCCGTGCTGAATATCTAATTATGTGTCACGCTTGCCCTCGCCTACGGTTTGCTTTAAATTTTCGCATTAGCAATTGCTACCAGAAACCTCTCATACGATCGATGCCAACCGCCATGCCCACTGGTACAACATATAAAGCAGAGGATGCTCAGGTAAGTAGACAACATGATAAGCGTAAGCTTAAAAGACGCAAAGCTCGGGCGGAAGTACGAGATGTATACGACTCGTCAAAGAAAACCAAAGTTGCTTCAGTATCGGAAGGAGGTGCAATTCCCGTGCGAACAGCCCGGGGCTATATTCGTCCGCATTCAGCCTACTCATGGCGACAAAGACCCAGTGACGGCAGCTATTGATTTCAAAGAGTGCGAGCCGGGCGAGCATGCGCTTCACTGCGACACAGAGCGATTAAACATATCTATTAATCTAGTTGGGTTTTTGCCCGATCAATCATTCAATTTGCCAAACTTAAAACAGCAGTGTGAATTCATTTCCGATCGTTATCCGGGAAAGAAAATAACGCTGAATTCTGGCGTGAAAGTGCCAGTATCAGCATTATTTCTGTACACGCGCCCACCGTCCGTGATGGAGGCGCGCATGCATGAAGATCTGCTAAAGATTGCGCGGACGCGGCACGGAGCTACAAACATAACAGACGTCATGAAGATTGAAGCACTTTCAACCATGGTGCACTTTTGTTCTAAAAAGACAGATGAAGAGCCAGTGTTTGATTCTGCCCGCAAAGGCGGCGAGCTACATGGAAGTTCATTGCGTCTAGCGCACGAACTTCTTGTCATGGTGGATCAGTGTCGAGAGTTAGACTGTAGTGTCTCGCTAGTCAGTGGAAAGATGGACAATGACGAGCCCCATCATCTGCTAAAAATAGTTTCATCGGAGGGCACCTATTTGATGGAGCCAGATTGGGTCATGCCTGAAGAGAAAAAAGAAGTCACTGGGCCCGATGGCGTCAGGCAGTTTGGCGCAACACGGATGGCGTTTGTTGAAGCAGAATGCACCGCGGAACGAACACGCGACGTGAACCTTTCGTTTGAAGACTGGTTTTCACTGTCGCAGAATGAGGGACCGCCTTGGAAAAGCGTTGCTAGAATTGACAAAATGATTTTAGGAAAAGCGATGAGCACTGTGCAGGAGCTACCAGAGTACGGGATGAAAGTTTTGAGCCTCGAATCGAACGGCGGTGCTGGCGGCGCACTAAGCAGTCGCTTTGCAAAGATGGGAAGGGAACGCGACATGACAGGATGCAGAAATCTGCACGTGTCGCTCCAAACAACGAATAAGACGTTTGAATGGACTGAGTTTCTTGTGTTTTAGACAGGGGATGCTTAAACAGATGATGCCTACCTTAATTTTAATACTAAGTCCATGCGTTTCTCTACAATTTTGTTTTGCGACAGTAACAGCGTCTGCCACTTCTCACTGTCAAAACGTTTCCAAAATGCATACCATCCGGCAGATTCGTGCTCCTCCTTTGCATCGTGATAGCGATCATACAGCGTGTCCAGACACTCGACGCTATCTTCCAGCATCTCTTTTGCAATGCGCAGGTCGTCCGTGTCACGACGCCCGGCTTTGCTCATGGCAGAAGCAACTTTTATGACAACCTCTAGTTCTTCGCCATTGTCGCCGGCGAGCAAATCTCGAATTTTCTCATCTTCTACTCTACCACTACCACGGACTGCGACAATCAAATGCGCAACTGCGGTGATTAGGGGTGGGGAAATTAGTGCCGCGCCGGTGCCTACTGCAATGTAAGAAAGCATTCTTTTAAAAAAAAATATAGCTAATTTATATACTCATACACGATGATTTATCCATCACGCTTCGGCCGCGGCTGCACGAAAAATGACGTTAATGAAAAGCAAAAGTGCAAGGGTCGTTTTAGCGCCTAAGCTTAAAATAACATACACCATTTCTAATAATGCAGGATCCAGCTTGCGCTTATTCATGCACGCGTAAAACATTGTCTGAACAAATTGAACCGCACCGAACGACATGAAAAGGGCAAGCTGGGACCAAACAATTGCAGTCACAAACTCAGGTGGCTTGTTGCCATTATTGCACGTGTTCACACTGCGTAAAAACAGTGTTATAATTGGCCAATACCCACAAATTTGTGTTATCCATGCACTAAAATGCACAGTGGCAACAAGCATTTCATTTGCTTCTAACATCATAAATTGCTCCGCACATAAACCTAGGATCTGCGTGCCAAACGTTAACCCTGCGATCTGAAGAAGCTTATCACTGTTACGTACACCTCCTATCAGTGCCGTTGCAACTAACATGACACTGGCACTGATACTATATTCTAAAAAGCGAATAAAATTTTCATTGTCCTTTACAATTCGCTTTCTGTAATTTGTGTACAATCCAGCATATGCTTGAAACCCTGCGGATAATAGGAAGAAAGAAGTAATAAGCCAATTTAAATCAAGCTCGCCAGAGCTTACCTCCACGTTGCTTATTTTAAATGTTTCATCCTCCGTCGGAAAGATAATTGAAGGGGCGGCGGTGCACTCTCCGACACTTGATTTTTCCGTGGGCATGGACACATTTGTCTCCCATGATGTGACCGTGCTAGTAAATGGAATGCGGACACTTTCGCCACCTTGAGCAATAAACAAGTAGGATATACATGCTATCCCCAGCAAAGCGTGCACAATATAAGCTCCAGTGTTGCACTTCTCAAACAATGCCGTTTCTTCTTTTGCGACAGCAGATGCATTTATTCCTATACTTTGTTTTTGCATTAGTGGCTCTTCCTCACGCTGCGTCGTATCTACTTTTGCTGCTCCTACGCCATAACCGTCAAAGTCAAAACGCAAATGCATGTAAATACTTGGTGAGATCTGAACCTTGTATATAGGTCAAATTAATAAAAAGTGTTATAC
>VMHT01211357.1_pt1 | contig 11420 bp, 18 predicted proteins | sample 4693611 | NCBI WGS metagenome assembly VMHT01 (sample SAMN12280063, study PRJNA550983) | marine metagenome | isolation source: seawater sampled from same location over 5 years 0.02-0.2 micron viral filtrate | place: USA: collected off the coast of southern California halfway between the port... ... | reverse complement strand
GGGGTTAGGGAATTAGCCGCTAAAGAGCTTGGGATGCACATAAATACAATATATCCCGCAATCAGAAAATTTGGTATACAATACCCCGCAAAACGAAGGAAGAAAGTAGTCAAAGGAAAGGTTTTGTGGATTAAAAAAGATCAATGAACTATATCGATGACAACACATACACGTCGGAGCACGTCGCTGAGGCTGTGCTCTCGACGTTTATGAAGGAGTACGATAACTGGGAAAGGAAGATGGAGAGGCGTAACCTTGGCCCACCTGACTACAAGAACCTTGCAGAAAGAATGTATAACGCATACAAAACAGCTAAGTGCTATGGATTTTGAAACATCACCTATTTACGGCTACTTCCGCAACGGAGGCATCTATGTGACTCCGTGCCTTGAGATTGCATGGAAACGCCACACACATGACGAACCCTTCATCATCCGAGACAATGACGAATGAAGAAGCCATCAAGTTCATCATTAACGAGTATGACTTTGACGCCAAGTCAGTGGTTCTTGCTCGCATGTTTGCCATGGAGGACATCATAGAGTACGACGTACAAGAGTGGGTTGATATGCCCATCAGCGCAGGTCTGGCAGAGTTTGTAGAACACTGCCGTCACGCCAACGAGATGGTGATACCAAAGTACACCGATCGTGTGTCGTACAACTCCATAGAGATGGAGGCATCACTTCAGGATATCACAAGTAAAATGGAAGAGGTTATGCTTGCGATGCAGGTGTATGCTGACATCCAAGAAAAAATCAGAGAAAAATTTGCACAAACAAAAAAACCTACTTAAATTGCAGACCACAAACAATCTAATTGAGCAGTCAGAGGACTGCGTCCGAATGTTCTACGAGTCAATCGGACAACAGCCTGAATACAAAAGCAGGGACTTTGAGTACGCCATGCCCCGTATAGCTATCGGGGTAGCAATCGCAAAACGTGTCGGCAAGACAATCGCCGCGAAGGTTATGCGAAAGCACAGAACCACCATCCACCATCACGTCATGGAGCACGATACCAATATCAAGGGGTGGGATGGGTACGCTTTGTTCTACGAGACCGCAGATTACACCGTGAACTCTTACATGGACAATATATCACACGTCAATCGTATGAGGTACTTAGATACAATGATTCAACAATTTACTAAAGAGAAAAATAAAATTCAATCCAATATTCATGTCTAATTACAAATTCAAGACCACGAACATTCGTGGCAAGAAGTACGTCGAAGTCAACGAGCGTATCAAGTACCTCCGCCAGGAGGCCGCCCTCAAGAACTACAGCATCATGACTGAGTTCCCTGCCCTTGACAGCGACATGTGTGTGTGCAAGTGCACCATCGCCACAGAGCAGGGCAAGATCGTTGCCACAGGTCACGCTCACGAGGAGCGCGGTTCGTCTAACATCAACAAGACAAGCTATGTCGAAAACTGTGAAACATCAGCCGTCGGACGTGCGTTGGCATTCCTCGGAATCGGAATCGACACGTCTATTGCGTCAGCTAATGAAGTCCAAGAAGCTATTGCAAAGCAAAACTCCCCTGCTTCAACAGAAGCGGATGCCCCTGTGGAGAACATCATGGACAAAGCGGTAACGTACATCAAGTCACAGACGGATAAGCAGAAGGCGTTTGACTCCATCTACAGCAAGTACAAGGATCAACTGACCGAGAAGCAAGTTGCTGGTCTCAAGAAGTTTGTGCGATGAAAAACACACTACTAATTGCAGCATTCGTCTCAATGACAATGTCTCTGACTCTTTGGTTCACAGGACAACAACAGGCTGGTCTTTACGTCGGTATCTGGTGCCCAACTATTCTTTCACTTAATGGCTTCTTGCCTAAAAAATCATCTAAATGACATTTTTCTTAGGAGTAATCGTAGGTGCTTTAGGTTCTCTCGCCATCTCAAGTATTTTGCTTGAGATGCGTGAGAGGCGCCTATCCAGATCGGTCAAGTACAAGTATTCTAAGAGCATCACGAAGGTTCGAAACATGCGTATGACTGGCATGACTGTTCGTGAAATCTCAAAGCAAACGGGCATTCCGAAATCCACTGTACACAGATACCTGTATGTTGAACATTCCTGAAGCTTTACAAGAGCGATACAACAAGCCTCACTTGTCTTACTCATCCTTGAAGGTGGCACTCACCGACATGGCAAAGTTCGACCAGTACATGAAGGGAGAGCTGAAGTTTCAGTCACCTGCACTGACCTTCGGTACTCTCTACGACATGCTTCTGTTCGAACGTGACAAGGCGTTCGACACCTACTCGGTAGTGTCTGATGAGGCTGTACTCGACAACTGCTCTGAGAAGACCCGTGCTTCCAAGAGGCCTAAGCTTACGAAGGAATACAAGGAGATGCAAAAGCAACTTATCGACGAGGCTGCAGAGCACGGTAAAACGCTATGCTCCCCCGCCGACTGGAAGATGGCCAATCAGATGATTGATCGCCTCGAACGATGCGGCCTTGTAGACAAGTACTTGTCCTCTGGTAAGTACCAGGTAGAGTTCAATGAACAGCTTGGCCCAATCAGAGTAAAAGGTTTTCTTGACTGCCTCGGCGATGGATTCATCGTAGATAGCAAGTCCACCAAAGCTGTAGACAAATTTCGATACAGCGTTCGTGACTTCAGCTACGACATCCAAGCCTACATCTACTGCAAGGTGTTTGGTGTCAAGAAGTTCTATTGGCTAGTCCAAGAAAAGACCTATCCATATCTGCCTGCAGTGGTGGACTGTTCAGACGAAACCTTGTTTACTGGTGAGATGAAGTTCAACGATGCCATCGAGCGCATCACAGGCTTCCTCGAAGGTGGCAAACAACCCGATCAAGATTATGTTGAGTTCAAAGTTTAATGGGCTCATTAGAGCCGCTATTCCAGGAACAGTGTTGTTCCTTATCTATTGTTTTTCAGTAACTATTTTTTCTTATATCCTAAATTTTATTACATCATGAGCGATCAAAAGTATGATTCCGTTCTCGTTGGCTGGGCCGACGAACCCAAGTTGAATGACAACGGCGAAGTCCAAGCATGGACCCTGCGTCTCAAAGACCACGAGTTGAAAGACATGCTCGACCAGTATGTTACATCTCGTAACGATCAAGGCCACGGCGGCAACGTCTATGTGACTTTGTTCATGTCTAAGAACGGCAAGGCATGTGCTCGCGTCTTCAATCCTAACAGCGAAGCTGCCAAGGAGAAGCGTGCGGCTAAAGCAAGTAGCAGTGCAGAGCAAGAGTCTGCAGACCTGCCCTTCTAAACCAGCTGGGCTGTACGCAGCGATAGAGTGGGGGCTGAGGAACATCACGTTCCTTGGTCCCTATTCTTTCTGCGGAACTAAAGACAACGTGAATCTTACATTCTATTGCAACATGCAAGACTACGACGAAGACTTCGAGGTCTACATTCCAGAGTTTACAGAGAAGTACATCATGCTCATGATACCTAACAAGAAAGGAGACAACAGTGTGCTCTTGACTAAGGACGACTGCGCTGACGTAATGGGGGGAAAGGTGTCTCTAAAGTGGATTTCTAATAAACTCAAAAGAAAATGGGAAATGAAGGTCTCCCGAATATCTACTACATGAGCGCAGAGGTCGCCTACAAAAAAGGTAAGATCATACACAAGCGAACTGTTTGGGTGGTCAGCAGGTACACAACACCTGCTGACATCATGGCTCATGACATCAAGACGATGAGCAGGCTGGATCGGGAGCTATACGGTAAAGCATACAAAGGCAAACGTCAAGTAATTTTGCGCGACGTAAGTCATGTAAAAGCAGTAGGAAAAGTAAACCGAATAGCAGTATGAAACCATCAGACAGACAGGAAGGCGGAGAGCATTACAACATGCCTATCCAGCCCACCGAGTTCATCTTCAAGAACGGCATTCCGTTTATTGAGGGTAACATCATCAAGTACGTTACACGACACCGCGAAAAGAATGGGGCGGAGGACATCCTAAAGGCCATTCACTATCTAGAACTCATCCTTGAATACGACTACAATGAAAGTGACATTCTTCCAAACCGTCTTCGACAAGAACGCGCCACACCATGTCAGCGTATCGACTGCCCTCGACAGAATCAAGAAGGGCCAATCGAAAACCACGATTGATGCGGTACGGTCTGGAAACAAAGACGCCAAGAAGAAACTTCCTGTCGTATGCTTTAGCGGTGAGTTTGCAACACGTGCAGACGATGCTCTATTCGAGCACAGCAGTCTCCTTGTTCTGGACTTCGATCACATTGACGTTGCTCAGGCCAAGGGCGCGTTGGCTACGGATGATTACGTCTACAGCTGCTGGGTTTCACCGAGCGGTGATGGGCTCAAGGCTCTGGTAAAAGTCACCAACCCTGAGCGACACCGCGATCACTTCCGTGCCCTTCGAACCTACTTCCACAAGCAGTACGACCTGGAGGTTGACGAGTCAGGTGTCAACGAGTCACGGGCTTGCTTTGAGTCCTATGACCCAGACCTGATCCTGAACCCCGACTCTAAGAGTTTTGGTGCCTTTGCCTCTGAGAAGAGCGAGAAGCCACAGGAAGCCAAGGTTGGAGAGTTCACGGACTACATGAAGTTGAACCTCGCTTGCCGTATGGTGCGGCAAGCTGAGGAAGGGGAGAAGCACGCTGCCTTGTTGAAAGCATCTAAGCTGGTTGGTGGTTACATATCTGCAGGTCGTCTCGAAGAAGAGGAGGCTGTCCGCATTCTATTCCGTGAGATCTGCAAACGTGACATCGACAGTGAGGACGCAGCCATGACCACGATCCGTCAGGCTATCGAGGTGGGCAAGAGACTACCAATCCGTGCGATCATCGACAACGAGCAAGAAGCACAGCGCGAGCTGCTCATCAACGACGGTGACATGTCCTTCATATCTTCAGATGACGAGGACTTCAGGTGGATTGATGACTACGCCAACGGTAAGATCCCTGTGGGATTGGACACTGGCGACGACAAGCTGGACGAATACTTCCGTTACAAGAAAGAGTTCTTGATTATGAACGGCCACTCCAATGTGGGCAAGACTACGTTTGCACTATACATGATGGTGAACTCAGCCGTGCGGCATGGATGGAAATGGGTTGTGTACTCTTCGGAGAACCGTACCGCATCCCTGAAGATGTCGCTCATGCAGTTTGCTGTCAATCGCAGGATCGCAGACATGAACTACGATCAACGGAAGGCCGCTTACAAGTGGGTCAACGATCACTTCACAGTCATTAGCAATAATCAAGTTTACTCTTACTCTGACATCATTGTCTTCCTTGAGAAGATCGTGCGTCAGCAGGAGTGTGATGCTGTGTTTGTGGACCCGTACAACAGCTTAAAGATTGAGCTTACAGGTAATGGGAGTTCTCATGACTACCATTACCAAGCAGCTTCAGAGTTCTTGACGTTCTCTACCACTAACGACATCGCTGTGTGGCTTAACATGCACGCTGTGACGGAGGCACAGAGACGGAAGGGTGACGATGGTCTGCCTGTAGCACCATTCGCAGAGGACACCGAGGGAGGTGGTAAGTTCGTCAACCGAGCTGACTGCTTTGTTACGGTCCACAGAAAGGTTCAAGCACCAGACCACAACATCAAAAAGACAACTGAGTTGCACATCCGTAAGGTCCGTGAGACAGAGACAGGAGGACAGCCTACCTCGTTTGACGACCCAATCACCTTTACAATGAACACAGCGCACACAGCTTTTCGTATCAACACGACAGGCAAGGAGCTTTTTCAAAGCATTGACAAGGAGTTTGATAAGTACGAGAAGTTCAACATGCCCACTAACGAGTTCTTTTTCGGAAAAGAAGCTGTAACTTCACATAGTGAAGCGACAAACGAAGAAATCTTCTCGTAAGGGGAGTTCGAAGAAGAAGGACTTAGGAAAGTACAAGAGTGGTTTAGAGAAGACTTGCGGTAACTTACTCGCTGAATTGGGCCTAGATTTTGCCTATGAGGAACACGAGTACGAGATCATGCCCAAGTTCTGGTACCCACAGACGTATTGGAAGATGACCCCTAAATCAAAGGGGCTCATCGACAAGACAAATAAAGTGGTGCTGCCAATCAAATACACTCCTGACTTCGTAGCCAAAGACGGAAGCTGGATCATCGAGACGAAAGGGTACATCCATTCACATCATGATTTCCCCATGAGGTGGAAGCTGTTCATGGATTACCTGATTAAGAAAGGTGAGCCACTTCCAATGCTCTTCATCTGCCGTAACAAGCGACAGATTGAGCAAGCAATTTACATTATCAAACAAACTAAAAAGGATGAAGAAGCCAATCCCTATCGAAGAGCTAGGCAGGCTGTACGGCGTCGCGCAAGAGAGGATGCAGGAGACCATCACGAATTACTGTGAAGATCTCTACACATCTGAGGGCGCACCACGTACAGACCCAGGTGAAATTTCACGCGCAGTAGACTCGTTGATCTCTAAGCTCCGCCACGAGGCCAGCTTGATCAAAGACGCCTCTTACGAATATTTCGAAGCACATGCAGACGAAAGCCAGAAGGAGTTATTCTAACTCGACTGGCAGGATGGCAGAGGTGAGATTCAAGAGGGCCGCTGAGAAGTTAGGATTCAAGGTCATGAAGGCCAACGCGAAGGAGGACATGCACCAGCACATTGACTACTGGCTCCTGTATTCAGACAGGAAGCACGCAGTTGATGTAAAGGGGAACAATCTACCAGACGAGATCTGGTGTGAGTTCAAGAATGTTAGGGGAAACCCAGGATGGATGTATGGCAACGCGCACATCATCGCATTCGATATGCCCGAAGAGGGTGGGTTTGTCATTGTCGATAGACAAGAGCTTGCCTTCTGGTGTGAAAAGCACGTGAAGGACGAAGCCGTCACCGATAAACGCGATGCGTACCTCAAAAAGTACACACGTCGAGATCGCCAGGACGTCATCACCAAGCTCAACTTGATGGATCTCAATCTGTTAGAATCGTATCGCGTCTGGCCCTACGAAACAGATTATTGAGTATCTTACTCGTCCTTTCACCATTCATTTACAGCAACCCATGACTACCTCAATCTTTGAGAAGAGGCTGAGCTACAAGCCCTTTGACTATTCTGAAATCACTGACCCACTCATCAATGCGATGTGGGCAAGCCACTGGACTCACAACGAATTTAACTTCAAGGCTGATGTCCAAGATTACCACACCTCTCTCTCCGATCAAGAGAGAGCAGTAATCAAGCGAGCCATACTTCTCATTTCCCAAGTTGAAGTGGCAGTAAAATCATACTGGTCAAACATTGGAAAGCATCTGCCTAAGCCAGAGATTGCGGACATGGGGGCTGTATTTGGTGGCGTTGAAGTGATCCACTCCCGCGCTTACTCTGAGATCTTGAGTAAGCTTGGACTGGAAGGAGAGTTCACTACCCTCCTAGAGAATGAGCCTGTACTGAACCGCGTTACTTATCTGAACAAATACGTTGATCGCGTATTTGAAGACGACAAGAAGCAGTTCCTCTACAGTCTCATCCTCTTCACGCTATTCACCGAGAACGTCTCTCTGTTCAGCCAGTTCTACACTGTGCTTGGATTCAACCGCTTCAAGGCTGTGCTAAAGGACACCGCAAACGTGGTGCAGTACACCTCGAAGGAAGAGAACCTGCACGCTGAGGGTGGGATGGCACTGATCAATCAGATCCGTGCTGAACACCCTGAGTTGTTTGACACTGAGCTGGAGACACGCATCTGGGAAGAAGCCCAGGTTGCACTGGACGCAGAGAAGAACTTGATTAAGTGGATCCTGCAAGGATTTGAGAATGAGTTCCTTAGCGAGCCTATCTTAAACAATTACCTCAAGAACAGAGTGAACGAGAGCATGCGCCGCATCGGATTTGCATTCGAGTTTCCTGTCAACGAGGAGAAATTGAAAGTAACCGCGTGGATGGACGAGGAGGTATATGCCTCAGCCCTATCTGACTTCTTCCACAAGAAGCCTATCGACTACGCAAAAAGCACAAAAAGTTTCACAGCAGACGATTTATTTTAATGAAAGATTTTTACTGGGTCACAGAAGAGACCCGCCAGTTTATGGAGAAGGGCTACCTCGACCCTGGACAAACCGTCGAAGAGAGGGCATGGGAGATTGCTCAGCACGCGGAAAGCATCCTCATGAAGCAGCCGATCAATACAGATAAGGTAGGCCACAACCACACGGCATCCGTGGTAGCTCAGGGATTTGCAAAGACGTTCTACAGAGGCCTGTCTAAGGGCTGGTTCAGCCTCAGCACTCCAGTGTGGGTAAACTTCGGTAAGAACAAGGGCCTCCCCATCTCGTGCTTTGGCACAACCGTGCAGGACGACACCTTCGACATCTTGCGTGGAGCTGCTGAGATAGGAGCCATGAGCAAGGTGGGTGGAGGCACGGCCACATACTTCGGTAATCTGAGACCTCGTGGAGCCAAGATTAGCAGCGGCGGTGAGACCAACGGAGCCGTCTCTATGATGGAGCTGTTTAATACCACAACGAATGTCATCTCGCAAGGAAAGGTGCGGCGTGGCAGCTGGGCTGCATACTTGGACGTCGAGCACCCAGACATTGAGGAGTTTCTTCGTATTCGTAGCGAGGGCCACCCAATCCAGGATGTGTCGTTTGCCGTGTGTATCGGCAACGACTGGATGAAGTCAATGATTGATGGCGACCAGGAGAAGCGTGCAATCATGGCCAAGATTCACAAGAAGCGCAGCGAGACTGGATACCCATACATCTTCTTCCGTGACAACGTAAACGATCAAGCTCCCCAGTGGTACAAAGACAAGGGCTTGGAGATCAAGCACTCGCAGCTGTGCGCTGAGATCATGGAATACACCGACGAGGACAAATCATTTGTGTGCTGTTTGTCCTCAATGAACGCCCTACACTTTGATGAGTGGGGATACGATGGTGAGGGTGTTCGAGTGCTGACAACATTCCTTGACGCAGTCTACTGTGAGTTTATCGAGAAGGCTAAGGACATTCCTTTCATGGAGAAGGCTGTTCGCTTTGCTCGTGAGCATAGGTCCATTGGGATTGGTGTGCTTGGCTACCACTCATACTTGCAGAGCAAGGGCATTCCTTTTGAAAGCGTGCAGGCAAGGCTCATCAACAAAGAGATGTTTAATCTCATCAACATGCAGAGCCGTAGCCACAGCAGGTTCTTGGCCACTTTCTTTGGAGAGCCCGAGGTGCTAAAGGGATATGGTGATCGCCACAGTACACGAATGGCTGTTGCGCCCACGACATCATCGTCATTCATCCTCGGTCAGGTGTCTCCGTCGATCGAGCCGCTGCAGTCTAACTACTTCACCAAGGACTTGGCCAAGGGTAAGTTTACCTACAAGAACCCCTACCTCAAGGATCTCTTAGCTGAGAAGGGTAAGGATGACGCGGCCACCTGGAAAGACATCATGATGAAGGGCGGATCAGTACAGCATCTGGACTTCCTTTCAAAGGAGGAAAAGGATGTGTTCAAGACGTTTGCTGAGATCTCACAGATGGAGGTGATCCAACAGGCAGCTGACCGTCAGAAGTTTATTGATCAGGGACAGTCGCTGAATGTAATGATCAGCGACGAAGTCCCCTTAAAGGACGTCAACCAGCTTGTCATCAAGGCTTGGGAGTTGGGAATCAAGACGCTGTACTACCAGCGCGGGGTCAACCAAGCACAGGCAGTGGGTAGGGACATCCTGAACTGCGCTGTGTGTGAAGGTTAAAAGTCGCTCATCAAGATCTCGTCGATGGCTTCTTGGACATCGTCCTCGGTAGCCTCAAGAGTCATCATGATATTGGCTTGAAATCTCTTGACCTCTTCACCTTCGTTAAAGACAACGACTGTAGGTACCACAACAATCTTGTGGTCGGACTGCATGGCAGGGTTTGACGCAATGTCAACCCTTGCCGTGTTGCAGTCGCTAAGCTTTTCGATCCAGGGCACACTGTTTCCTGAGTTAAACGAGGCGTTAAACTCAATTACGCAGATACCCGAGTTGCAAACTTCTTCAGATTCCGCAACGACCACAGAAGTGGCCGCCAACCAGAACGCAGAGAGCGCAAACAGGGTTAGTGTTGCTTTCATTTTTCATTTCAGTTGATCTATTTTTTCTTCGATACGCTTGATGTCTTCTTTTATCTCGGTGATATCTTCTTGTGTGCTCATGATTGTCTGACGGACTAGCTGGTCTTTCATGTCAAACTCCATGCGCGTGATATCTGGCGCTAATGGAGCGGGAAGTTCCTTGGCTTCTGCAATGTCTGCCTGCAAGGCAAACCACATGGCCACGATTGTACCAATCCCCGCTGACGCCATGCCTATTGTCTTTAGGTCTAGCGTGATCTTAGTGTCCTCCCCTATCTGTTGAGCCATATCAAATGATTACATAGTTGATTCCAACAGAGAAGTCGTGCCAAGATCTATCCCAGTACTTGTGAAATTTGCCCTCTGCAAACACACCAAAACTCTTGTTGAATCTTTTTCCAAAGATAAGGCCTCCAGAGTAATCGATCCACTGACCGCTGTTCACGAACCTGTGGTACGAATACTCCCCGTCTGTGTCTAGGTGATACGGAATTACATTGCCCCAGGTGTGAACCCAGAAGTCTTTTGTGAAGTGATAGTAGTCAAACCCAACTACCAGTGAATGAACCCATTGGTTCGGAAGCTGTCCTCTTTTATCTGCTACATAGTCCTCAAGAAAGTCAGGGACAACGATCTCCTCCCACACCTCGTAACTATTTGCCACGAGCGTACCGTCTGGAGAAAAAAACTCTCCTGTGTTGACGTCGATGTCATACCCCTCCTGGATAGCAAGTGAAGTGAAGTGAAGCTGGTTGTTCTCAAGGAGCCACTCATTAAGAGGATCGTACCCGTATGGCTCTGACAGCCTCTGCATGATTCCAGCGTTAAGCGACAGCTTGCCAATCTTAGCCCTGATTCTTTGGGAAGCCTCAAAGTATCTGACATCTGCGAATCCATCCTGCAAGAACTCAACCTTGGTGATCCATTTGTCAGCCACGTATCTCAGGAAGTAGTCCTGGTCCAGGTAGTTAACGCCCTGCTGCCTTCTGTAGTCCCCCTCGAATAGAAACTCAAAGCCGCTCACCTTTCCGATGGTGGCGGCGTCTCCGTAGGACTTCTCTGTTCCGTTGTAAAACGTATTGGCTCTATTCTCGTACCCAAAGCGAGCGATCTTACGAACCCCTGCAGTAAGGGAATAGTCGAACGGAGTCTCAACAACATCTGTCTCCAGTCCGTTTGAAACAGAGAACACCTCTCGATCCGACAGAGAGTTACCTCCGCTAAATGCTGTGTAGAAGGTTGCGAATTTGAACGCTTTCTTCAGTGCTTGACCTGAGACACTGATGCTCAGTATCATCAGGATTATGGCTGTAATATATCT
>VMHT01120788.1_pt1 | contig 11420 bp, 11 predicted proteins | sample 4693611 | NCBI WGS metagenome assembly VMHT01 (sample SAMN12280063, study PRJNA550983) | marine metagenome | isolation source: seawater sampled from same location over 5 years 0.02-0.2 micron viral filtrate | place: USA: collected off the coast of southern California halfway between the port... ... | reverse complement strand
AGAAGTTATCAACATAGGACCAGACGAAGAACCTATAACAATCAATGAGTTAGCAGAGGCCTGCGCCAACGAAACAGGACTTAACCTAGATCCTATACATCACAAAGACAGACCCAAAGAAGTCAAACTAGCAGTGTGTTCATCAGACAAAGCAAGAGATTTATTAGGTTATAGCACAGCAACAAACATGCGACAGTCAGTTAAAAAAACAGCCGAGTACATAAGAACCAGAGGCACAAAAAAGTTTCAATATCATTTACCATTAGAAATTATCAATGACCAAACTCCGGATACTTGGAAGAACAAGTTGATATGATTTCTTTTTGTTGTCCATCGAGAGGCAGACCAGAACTAGCAAAGAGACTAGTAGATACTGCTACTGCAACACAAAAACATGATACAGAATTTTTATTTTATCTCAACAACGATGACGAAAAATTAGAAGAGTACAGAGACTTACTAGACGAAAAACACTATACAGTAGGACCAAATCAATCCACTTGTTTAAGTTGGAACTTGATGTGCGAGAAAGCATCTCATGATATTGTAATGCTAATGGGCGACGATGTGCAAGTGCAAACGCAAGACTGGGATCAGATGATGTATGACGAGTTTGAAAAATACGAAGACAAAATATTAATGATTGTACCTACAGACGGAAAGCCAAAAAGTATTGCAAAGTATGGTGATAAGATGAAGTTGTGGGGAGATCAACCACTAGCGGCTCCTCATTTTGCAGTTCATAAGAATTGGGTCAACACTCTCGGTTATCTTGCTCCTCCACACTTTTGGCATTTTTACGTAGATACCTATACTCAAAAAGTTGCACGAAAGATCAATAGGTGTTTGTATATGCCATCTATTGTGTTCAAAGCAAAAAAAATTATAAACGATGACGCAGGTCAGCAAGTTAGAAAAATGTTCAGCATCAACGAAAGAGATGATTTTGTATGGACAAAAGTACGAGATAGACATCTAAATGCAGATGTTGACCTTTTAAAAACAAAAATTAATTAGCCGTGATAGAATGTGTGCTTGTTTGGTTTCATTATAAACAAGTTGAAAGTGATCCTATTTGATGTTTGATCACTCTCGTATGAGTGCCAGGTTTTCCCTAATTCGCCACAAAATATAAAAGTACTGTTTGGTTTCCATTTAGCTTCTTTTACGAAACTGTTGGCATTGCCTTCTGTATACATTTTAGTACCAACATTTGTTTCTGGTGTAACGTAAGTTACTGCACTCCAAATTTTACCGGGACTTTCTTGATGGATATGGAATTTGTAAGGTAATGGAGGAGTTATAGAAATGTGAGCGTTCAATCCAAGTTTGTTGTACCATCGATGGCTTGGATTAATTTTCATACATAAATCTTTAGCTTTTGGTAGAACTTTTTTTGCAATATCTTCAACCTCGTCGTATAGATCAATATTAAATTTTTCAAAGTCTTTTGGATATACATGGAACGGAACAGGTCCGTCATACTCTAGATTTTTCTTATCGCCTGTTGCAAAGTCTTTGAAATTTAGAAGATGCTGACAACTTTGGTTAAACTTTGTAAAAAAATCTTCAGGGAAAGAATTTTCTATCTCTTGATACGGCCATGGGTCTATACCAGTATCTGTTGTCAAACATTTGTTTACAAAATAATCACCTATCATAATATTAGGCGCTGAATAGATTTATTGCTTCCTTCTTCCATTCATCGGAGTACTCACAATTTCTATATCCATCGAACCACGGACCTCCCTCAGTATAGTGCAATATTCTAGGCGATCCGTCCTCAGGTTCTCTATACCATCCAACTAACCAATTATAATTGTGTGGTAATGATCCTATGTCGGAATCTTCAAGCCAAGAAAATCTGTGCAGATATTTAGGAGTTTGTTCGTTTAAGAATTCAGGTGTCAGTATCTTATTTTTAGGATGTTCGCAATTCCAAAGCACCATACTGGACCAATTTTTTCTTGGATAAACTGTTTGCACTTGTCCGTCCATTTTGGTAGTTTCTTTGGGTGTATAGTCGTGCTGTACACAGACCACTGCCTTGCTAGGATCCATATATTTCGTAAGCATATGACTTGGTATCTTCCATAGGAAATCGCAGTCACAAAACACTGCCCACCCTTTATAGTCGTTTAGATAAGGTACAAAAAATCTTGTAAATGTAAATTCTGTTGTTGCGAGTTTGTCTCGTTCACGAGTGTATATTCCTTGAGCTCGCATATCATTTTGTTTTAATGGAATAACTTCGGCAGACGGGTCTCTACGTTTGATTGAATGTTCGCACACCTGATATGCTATGTCTTCTCTTGAGTCCCAACCTACGTATATTTTCATGTTCTTCCCGATAACAATTTATGAATGTCTTGCCAATTATTTACGCGAATAACGTCTGGATGTTCAAAGTCTCGATTGTAAGGATGGTCTATTAATATAGGCTTTAAACCGTATTTGAGCCCGGCTAGTGCGTTCTTTGGCTTGTCCTCGACCCAATATAGTCCGGTATCATGAAACTCCGCTAACGCCGAATCTTTGTCAGCCCCTGTGCCTAATATGTGATAATTTGTGAATACATGATCTCCAAATAATTCTCCCATTCTTCTCTTACGTAATTCTTGTGCTGGTATGTCTGATGTTTGCGATGTGATAGGAATGAATGTCCATCCCTCCGCACACAGTAACTTTACCCATGTTTGTGATTCCAACATAGGCCTTTGTGTTCCCATCCACGCACTTCTATTGAACTCTCTTATTTCTTTTCTAATTTCGTTTTTAGTTACTCCGAACCTTTCTGCCATTTCGTATGTGTTTTGTTTGTCTGGTAAAAGTCTATGTGGGTGATATCTTGCACCTCTTTCGTCAAACAGTGTGCGATGCAACATCCATTTTGTGAAATGGTGTTCCCATTCTAACAGTACGCCGTCTACGTCTGTTAGTATTATTCTATTTGATTGTAGCATCTTCCATACCCGCGACTCTCAGTTTTACAATATTTGTAATTTGCCATTGTTTCTGATCAAGTCCCTTCGTGATGCCTAGCCATTGGTTTCTTAATAAAGCAAAGTCATTTATTATTTTTGCCATGTCAACAACATCTGAATCTCCGTCGACATATTTTTCTGCATCTCTACTAGTCAATGCTCTATTGTAATTTTCAAAGAATCTTACGAATGTTTTTGATCTAAGTCTTCTTTGTTCTATATTAAGATATTCTAGTATAGCTTCTATTTGTTGTAATTGATTGAATCTGTGTTCAACTATTCCTGGCATAGATGCTGAAGCTTTTTCAAGATTGCCAAAAATGTAACATTCTTTTTTGGCTTCCTTATGTTCATTATCAAAGTATGCTATACAGTCGGGTATCTTATCTAAATTTTTACTAACTTCTGTATACCAGTTAACCATTACTCATCACCGTATGTGTTGTATTCATCCTCAGAATCACTGTCGTCATCTGGAAACACAGATTGTACTGCTTCTTCCAGTTTAGGATCGTAATCCGATGATGCTATTATTTCGTCCTGCTCTACATCTAAATCTTTTAGTGTATTAATAAAATCAACAGCGGCATCTGTTTTTGCTCTATCCGGTAGATAATGTGTAAACGCATTCCAAATACGTTCAATATCCTCGTGTGTCATTTCGGCCATGCTTATTCCTCTGGTTGTTCGTTATCTTTATCAACATCTTCTGTTGTTGCAGATAATTTATCAAAATCAGACATAAGCATATCTAATTTAGGTCCAACCCAAGCCTTACGGAATTCTATGTATTCTTTTCCTGTTGAGTCTACATATTTTAATCTATTACCTTGTTGTACTAAAACTCCTTTTTTCTCAAACAAGTCTACTAACCCACTATATGGATCCATTCCTGTATCATATGGAATTTTTACTTGTACACTTTCAAAAGGTTTAGCATATCTTGTTTTCATAACTTTACAAGCGGCTCTAATTCCTCTTACATCTGTGACTTTATTACCTTTTTCATCTTCTTTAAGTTTTAATTTCTTCATAGCAATAACAATGCTTGATGCATAGATAAATCCTTGTCCACCTGATATCTTGTCATCTGGGTCAAACATATCCTGCGATGCATATGTGTGATTGGTAGCAATAAGTCCTACATTCCAACTTCCAAACATGTTAACACAGTTTCTTACAAGTGCTGTCAAGGCCTTAGGCTTTCTACCCAAGTCACCTTTCATATCACCTGCTTCAAACTGATTTACGTCTGTTGGTGTAAGCATCATACCCAAACTGTCTATAACAAATAGCACTTTAGGTGCACCTTCTTTGTTGTCTGCGTGTTGCTCTTTGTAGCCTTTCATAAACTCTGAAACAGTTTTTGCAACATCATCAACCATAGACATACTTAATTTTAGAAGTTTGTCTTCGGATGTGTCCACTTTCAATGCTTGTAGCCATTGCTCGTCAAGTGCGTTCTCTGTGTCAATTAATATAACGAAGATGCCTTGTTCTTGTGCATTCTTGATAATGTTTCCTGATGCTATGTAACTTTTACCTGCTCCCGATTCACCTGCAAGTACAGTCACTTTACCTAGCGGAATTCCTTTGTTGAAATCACTGGTCATTAAATAGTTCAATGCGTAATTTCCTGTTGATATCCAGTCAGTTGGATCACTGAATCCTATACCTAATCCTTGTATAGACTTTGTTATACTTTTTCTAAATTTTGTTGCATCAAATACTTTTGTCATTTTTTTAGTTCCTTTCTATTATTATATTTGCCTTGCTGTCTTTTGTCAAATGTTCTATGCCTATTTTTTCTACTTTACCAATTGGCAATAATCCTATTCCGTGTGTTTTGTTATAGGGATCTATATCATTTTCTTTACACCAATCTATAAATCCTTGTTCAAAAATATTTTCTTTTTTTTCAAACGAAATTACAATATCCGGTCCTATGTAGTGATTATTTTTTGACGCTTCATACGTTATTGGTAAATTATCTTTCCAGAGATCAATGTAATTTTTTCCTAGTTCGTTATAGGCCAAGTATGCTTCGTTTTCATTTTGGTTGAATTGTATATGGCTGTATTCATTTTTTTCTAGTTTAATTCTTTCTACTGTTTCTCTTTTTTTTGTCCATTGTAAGTTTAATAGATTCATGCTTTCTTGTTTTTTATCATGCTCTAAACCATGTACACAGTAATTAATATCTCTAATTTTTTCTTTTATATGCATTGGTGCAATCTTCATTAACTTTGTTGGGTTGTCAAACTCACCCGATAATTTCTCAAACGCAACGTGAAGTGTATTGTAAATTTCTTGTCCATTCCAATCTATCATATCGGGCAGAACGATGAGTTCTTTTTTGAGGAATCTGTTGATAGATTCTATTGCATTTAAAAGCATTTCTTTTTTATCGGCTGTACTTCTAAATGGAAAAAATGTTCGAATATGATCTATGTCATCTCCGTCGCCAACATAAATGTTAGATATTAATTCTTTCCATTTGTTGGCAACAGAGTGATTGTAAAGATCTATACGAAATGCGGGTTTTCCATCTATCTCGTACAACATTCTTTAGTTTACTTTGCTTGTCTTGATCTAATTAACTTCAAGATATCTTCTGCTCTTTTGGCACTATCACCTGACGGTTGTGCTGTTGGAGTTACTGAAGGTGCTGTTTCTGTAGCTGGCATAGTTTTTACTTCTGCCGGAGCAACCTCAGAATTTGGAATATCTGATGTTTTCTCTGTTGCTACTGGTCTAGCCGCTGTTGGTACAGACACTTGTCTAGCACTCATACCTGCTGGTCTGAAGTACTGTCCGTACTTCTCTAGATCATAAGCCTCACCTTCTACAGATTTCTCAAATAATTCTTTAATTATTTTTACTTCTGCTTCTGTTGGTTCTTTTGGTCTAAAGTCAGACAAGTTAAACAAACCGTTTGTATCGATCGCGGCTCTTTCTGCCTCATCTAATGCACGTTCTCTTCGTGACCATTTAGATGTCGAGTAGTCTGCATAACCACCTTTAGTAGTTTTGTTAATTCTAAAGTCAACACCTTTTACATAATCAGTTGGCATTTCTTCCATCTCTGGATCCATCAATGCACTTCTAATGATGTTAAAGATCTGAGGTCCAATTATAAATCTTCTGATTGGATTCTCAGGTGTTGTGTCCTCTGCTAATGGGTTTGTTGTGACAAAACCTTGGAAAATGTAACTTTTCTTTTTCCAATATTTCCTGCCCATGTCTTCCATGCTCTTGTCTTTGAACCATGGTCTAACTTCTGTTAGAACTGGACAAGTCTTGCCATACATCTCCATGCATGGTACTTGTACCTGTACTGGTCTTGAATCAGTCTGACCTTTGATACCTGCGAAAGGTAGTTTGATCATGTTTCTTTCAGTCCAGAAAAACGTGTTGTTTGTGTCCTTATCTGGTAAGAACCTAACAACTGCTTCTGAGCCTTCTGATATGTTCCAGTGTGGGTAGATGGCGTTGTCTCCGCCTGTTGATGAAGTGGAGCGATTCACTTCTTGAGATTTTAACTTCGCTCTTATTTCAGCCAATGATGCCATAATGTAAGCCTCCTTTATTGTGCCTATGTTTGTTGTTGCCTAAATGTATATTAGACATATAGTACATAATATACAACTATATTTATCTAATGTCTAGTACTATTATTGGTAAAATTATGAGAGATTTGCTAAAGTCTTGATTCTGTCTAGTTCCGTGTTGATCGCTTCTGCTTCCGCCTGTGCTTGTTCTGGAACTTCCATTTCTTCTTCTGAGAAGAATTCTTCAAGTGGTAATCCTGCCATCTCTATGGCATCTTTTAATGTGTACTCGTCGTTGCCTACTTTGAATTTATCTCCCGCTTTCATGCCTGCCGCTTTGGCTTTTTGAACTGCCTGTGCAAACTGATTTCCTTCGTTTGTCTTGTCTGAGTATCCAGGTGTACCTGCTTTCATTCTTTTGTAAGCAGTTGTGTTCATCATTTTGTCTGCTTTGGTCACATCTAATTTGGTTGCGTTCTCTTTGTCCTTCTTTTCTATTTCAGGATCTTTTGGTCCTTGTGCATATTCGGTTGCTACTGATTCTGCCCACTCTTCAAACTCAACTGCTTCGCCTCTTGCTCTTTTGTCAAGTTTAGGATGTTTCTTAGGATTAAAATCTTCTGGATCCATTCGCACTTGTTTTTCGAATTCTGGATCTTTTTCCATTTTTTTGTAATCGTCAATATATCTTTTTGCTAATTGTATTGCTATTTTTTTGTTCTTCATGTAGTCAGGACTTGGTTTGAATGCGGCAGAGTTTTCTTGTTCCATTTCATCTGCTACTCTTGAAGCAAAGTTCGCCACCCTATCTTCCTCGCCTGATTTAGTTAATAATCTAGATGCTATGTCTGATAATATAGAACTTAACATTGTGTTCTTGTTTGTGAATTTTGTTACTTTCAACATTTTATCTGCACTGTCGTCTTTTCTTAAAACTAATTTTTGTTTTGGGTCTGTTAAAAATGATTGAACAACTGCGCCGTGATCTACTGGTGCTTGTACAGGTGCGTCAATTGGCTCTGCATCTGGCTCTAATTCGTTTACTTGTTCTGCTTCATTGTTTGCTTCAAATTCACTCATAATTTTATTGATAATAGGAAAGGCATCTTCAACTCTGCTATCCAAATTTTTCATTGTAAATTTTTCTCTTAATTTGTTTACTGTTTCATCATCTAATATTTGTTCTTCTGAAGTTTTGAAATCTTTTGATGCCGATTCATAATGAGATTGTTTTGCAAGATTTCTCATGTATCCTCTTAAATTTTCTAATTTTAGTTTTGTTTGCTCTATGATATCACCTGCATTGTCGTTCAATTGGTCTTTGTTTGATGCATATCTTGAGAATGAATTCAATTTTGCTATGTCTTCTGATGTTGATACAATGTGTTGTCCAAATTCATCATGTGGTCTTCCACCGTTTGCAACATGCCTTTGCATCGCTCTAGCACCTGCTAGGTGTGTTAGTGGATATTTGAATCTCTCACCGTCTTCGTTTTCGATGTAGAGTGATTGTATCTGTCTTGATCTTGCACCTGGCACAGTCTCATCAACTTTGCCTTTGTGTCTGATTATTAATTTTGTTTTATCTAAATTTTCAAATGAACTTTTAGAAGTACCTGTAAGTCCTTCTGCAACTGGTGCCTTTTCAACACCCGCTAATTTAGTGATTCTGTTAAGTTCTTCCGACATTTCATCAGTATTTACCGTTTTGTTCGTATCTGCAAGATTTTCATAATCCTGCTTTGACAGGTTGTTTTTAGTGATATCTCTCACGTCAAACCCCAGTTGATGCTCAACTGCATAGTCTTTAAGCTCTTTTAAGAATGCATACCATTCGTCTCTGCTGTCTTCGTCTATCTTGTTCACTAGATCTCTATTATAGTATACTTTCATATTTTCACCATCTGCAAGACTTACGCTTACACTTCCAAAAGTGTCGGCATCCTCTTGAAATTCAAATTCAAAGAAAACAGCACCTGCAGGATCCGCCGTTGCGGCTCCGTTTTCATCGCCTAAACGGACGTTGGAAAATTGTGATCTAATCTTGTTGAATAGGTCTACAGAGTTTTTTGGATTCATATAGCGTATTTATTGTTTGTTTAGGTGTTTTCTACAATCCTCAAGATCAGGTATGTAATCTGCTAGGTTTGAGCTCCTGCTTCTATCAAGCACATCGTTATATTTGAAAAATTTACGTAATTTATCGCGGTCAAATGTGTTTTGATTTTTTGGATCCCCATAAAAATTATACAGATCATTCACAATGTTAGTGGTGCCACTTTCGTTGTGCCAATAGCATTTAGTTTGTTTGGCTTTTTTCATTGACTCAAATACCAAACGTCGATTTGGATGATTATATGGATCTAAAAGATTATTTTTGAATGTCGCCCATTGTAACTGGATAGGTGCGTACGGAAACTCCTTATCAAACATCTCCATGGTATCTCCTAGGGTGGCAACATTGTATATGCTTACTACTGATATTATATGAACTTTGTTTCCCTGTTTGTGAAATTTGTGTATGTTTTCTTTCTGCTTTTTATCTATGGTTTTCCATCTTTGATACTCGTTTACTTTACCTACACCGTCTACGCTTGTTGATATACACATGTTGGTAAATTGTCTACAAAGATCGTAGAACTTTGGTTTAATATTGACACTGTTAGTTTGCATATTGAATGTGAAATCTGTTTTCTTTTGTTTTATGCACTTTTCCATGAATCTATACACAGAAGTCATTACGGAAGGATCACCACCTGCTACGTAAATTCTTTTTATCGAGTCAACATCTACTCTATCAAATGTTGAATTTATTTTGAAAGCCGGAGTTTTTTCTATAAGCGAAAAAAATTCCTTATCATTTATTGTTTCATTTTCTTTTTCAATTAAATGGCTGTAATTTGAATTACACATTCTACACATAGCATTACATTTAGAACTGGGTCGTATTTCATAATACACAGGTTTTTTAATTTTTTTTAGATCATCTATGTTTTTAAGTTTTAGTCTTGCTATCCAATCAAAACTGTAATTCCAACGTTGATCTCGTATGCCTCTATCCTCGTATGCATGGCATTCACGACAATTTTGTATTCTTGTGCCTTTGAGCATTGCATGTCTTATCTTGTTATATTCTTTGTTTGTTTCCCAATTTTTTAAGTCTTTTATTTTTGCAACAGGCTCTTGCGATCTTCCACAAAGAGAAGTGTATTCACCATACCCGTCGTGCATCAATAACCATGGGTAAACACATATGCTTTTGTTTTTCTCATACATATCTGTCCAGTAATAAAGATATTTCATGTTTTCTTCATTTAGGATTTCAACGTCAATTCCTGAGTCTTTCAAGTCGTTCACAAGTTTAAACATTGCTAGGAATATTCTGTGGTCAGAAAATTTATCTTGATCTTGATCTAAAAGCACTACGCTATCAAATTTTTTGCTGTGTTTGATAATGTCTTGTGTAGACATTGATAATGGTCCAGTATGATAATATCCATTTTCTAGTTTAGATGTGTCGGAAGGAACCATTCCTCTGAATGTTGCATTCCGTTGTTTAGCAAGTTCGCTTGTAAGGTGATGCCCCCAAGCATGTCGAGACGAGTTATCTCCTAAGCACATTACGTTCATACTGTTAATTATTGTGCCTATCCGGTGAAAGAGCCAAAAATTGGCATTGGAGTAATTTCAGATGTCCTATCGGTCCATTTCTCAAATATTTTAGGATCAAAGTCAGCAAGTACTTTCATCATACGAGTCATAAGCAAACAACTACTTACAAGGTCGTCGTGCTGTCCTGGTTTGGCTTTGAAGCTCAATCCGGATGCCACAAAGTCTTTCATTTCTGATATCAGTAGTTGAGAATTAATTTTCATTTTGCCACCTTCTACAAGTTCTTTGAATTTTGTACATGCATCAATTTTATGCTTTGCGGTTGTGTTGAAACCTCTTCTAAATTTTCTTCTGTGTCCTTTACGTATTGGTTCGCTCAAAAACATACCCATTATATTTTCTTCACCTATGTCCATTACACGCATAAGAGCGGCTTCGCCTATTGTGTTGTTTTCCATGCTGTAGAATATTTGTGGTGTGGCACTAGAATCTCTTTCCATGATTGTGTCGTGTATGTGTTTGTTAATACCTTGCAGTATCCTCACCTGTTGATTCATTGGTGTCATGTTGTGATGCCATTCGCCTATCTGTTCGAAAGTAGGCAGTTCAAAAACCTGTATCGCGGCAAAGTCTCCTCCTGTACCCATGCTGGGATCTAATGATACCATGTATGTGTGTCCTGGTGTTGGACGTTTGAACCAACGCACCTGTCCGGTTGTTTCTACCGGTGCTGTACCTTCCATGTCGGCAAGTGTCAAACTTGATATCAATGTCTCATCAAATATCAAGAATTCACACTCGTGTTCCCTTCTAAATCTTTCCTCCCCTATTCTGGCACGTTCCGCATCGGCCCAAGCCTCGTCTCTGTCTGGGTGTTCTGACCAGTGTGCTTTCATGGCATAAAAACCGTTTGTGCCAATCACTTTGTCATTGCCGTATTCGTCAAATCTTTTGTTTGCTTCTTTCCAAATCATGGCAAACTGGTCTTCGTCTGAATTGGGTGTACTTGTTATCATACACTTACCACCTGTACTCAATGTTGGAGATAGTGATGTCCAAAATTCTTTCGCTTTTTCCGGCGGTTGCACGAAAGCAAACTCATCACAATATATCAAAGTAAGTGACGTACCCCGCCCTGTGTTCTCAGTTGTAGTGGTTGCCATTATTTTAGATCCGTTATCAAACTCTATACTGTTTCTAGTGTATTGTGTTACTCCGGCTTTGATCCAACTTGGAAGCATTTCATAAGCATAACGCACCCTTGACATAATGT
>VMHT01101507.1_pt1 | contig 11420 bp, 8 predicted proteins | sample 4693611 | NCBI WGS metagenome assembly VMHT01 (sample SAMN12280063, study PRJNA550983) | marine metagenome | isolation source: seawater sampled from same location over 5 years 0.02-0.2 micron viral filtrate | place: USA: collected off the coast of southern California halfway between the port... ... | reverse complement strand
TATGACCAAGTCCCCTTTGCGCGCCACGATGGTGTTCACCGATTTGGATGGCACCTTGCTAGACCATGACAGCTATTCGTTTGAGGCGGCTGAACTAGCGCTCGCCGCCTTGGAACAACGCAATATTGACGTAGTGCCGGTGACCAGCAAGACAATGGTCGAATTAAGTCCAATCATGACGGCGTTGGGGCTATCGGGAGCGGCGATTGCAGAAAACGGTGCGGTGATAAAATATGCTAACGGCGCATTTGACCGGGCCTCGACGCGAGCCGTCTTGGTCGCCGCATTGGACGCTCTGCCTAACAATTTGCGCCGGATCATGCGTTGCTTTTGTGATATGAGTGCGTCTGAAATAGCCAAGGAGACGGGTCTGGATGAAGCACGAGCGGCGTTGGCGGCACAGCGAGAGGCAACCGAACCGTTTTTATGGGGAGGCAATGCAACTGAACTCGCTGTTCTGGGCGATGTGCTGGCGGCATCGGGCTTTCGCCTAACCCGAGGCGGACGTTTTTACCATATTATTCCGTTGCGCGATAAAGCCGACGCAATCGCAGTTCTGTTGGCTAAGAAAACGCCGCGCCCTCAAACCTGGGCGTTGGGTGACGGCCCGAATGATATCGCTATGCTGCTGGCGGCCGATCGTGGTGCGCTCATCTTCAATCCGCATAGCGACGCGAAAAACTTATTACCGGTCGACCATCGGCTATATCTCAGCGACAGAACCGGACCAGCCGGATGGAGCGACGCAATTGCCGCTTTCCTTGGCGATGTTTTCGAGTAAGCTAGATCCAGTTTCAGAGATTGAGAGTAGAGGACACCCTCCCATGTCCGATTTTTTTCAAAACGGCAATGTTTCGACATTGCATAATTTGACCCGTCGCTCCGTTGAGGAGTTGGAGGTTGAGCTGAGCAATTTTGCCAGCGCGTGCCCCATTGGTTTGGTGCTGCCCAGCCTATATTCCGAACTGGAAGGGCCGGCGCTGGAAAATATTGTCAATGAATTGACCAAAGTGCCCTATCTGAACCGCATCACCATCGGCCTCGACCGCGCCGATGAAGCCCAATTTGCCCATGCCAAACAATATTTTTCGCGCCTGCCGCAAAAACATACAGTGCTGTGGCATGACGGGCCGCGCCTGACGGCTTTGGATGAGGAGCTTGGGGCTTTGGGATTGGCTCCGCCCGAACCCGGCAAAGGGCGCAATGTTTGGTATTGTTTCGGCTATATGCTGGCCATGCGCGATGTCTCGGCCATTGGTCTGCATGATTGCGATATCATTACTTATGAACGCTCCATGCTGGCGCGCTTGCTTTATCCGGTGGTCAATCCGGTTTTTCCTTATGTGTTTTCCAAAGGCTATTATCCGCGGGTCGATGGCGACAAGCTGGGCGGTCGCGTGACGCGCTTGCTCGTCACGCCGCTTTTGGCGGCGCTGCGCAAAGTATGCGGCGATAATAGCTATTTGCGGTTTCTCGACAGTTTTCGCTATCCGCTGGCCGGAGAATTTGCCATGCGCAGCCATGTGGTTGCCGATATTCGCATCCCCTCTGATTGGGGGCTGGAGATTGGCGTTTTATCTGAGGTGCGTCGCAATTATTCCAACCGCGTCATCACGCAAGTGGATATTGCCGATAATTATGACCACAAGCATCAAGAGGTCTCACCCGAAGATGCCAGCCGCGGCCTGTCGCGCATGAGTGTAGATATTTCGAAAGCCATTTTTCGTAAATTGGCTACCGATGGCGAGATTTTTTCTTCCGAAAAATTCCGCACGGTGAAGGCAACCTATTTCCGCGAAGCGCTCGACCGCATTGACAGCTATTATAATGACGCTCTGATGAACGGGCTGACGCTGGACCGCCATGCCGAGGAGGCGGCGGTCGAATTATTTGCCAAAAATATCATGCTGGCCGGTGAAACCTATCTAACCAATCCGATGGAGACGCCGTTTTTGCCAAGCTGGAATCGTGTCAATGCGGCAGCGCCCGATTTCTTGGCGCGCTATGCTGAGGCGGTGCGCTTGGATAATGAGGATTAGGCGCCCCCACTTTTATTGGTAATCCAAACCGTCTGATAGGGCGCAAGGTCAAGCTCTTCATCATCGGGATTCACGGGCGCGCCGCTGAGCAAATCAAACCACTGCGTATCTGCATAAAGGTTCATATCGCGCAAGCTCAGGATTTTCATATACGCCGTCATATTGGTGACGACAAAAAGCGATTGGCGTCGGTCAAGACTGAGCCGCCAAAAACCGAACATGCCGGGCTTAATATGCAAGGTGAATTGCGTGGCATCGGGGTGAAAGGCTTTTTGTTTTTTGCGAATGCCAATACGCCGCCGCATTTCAGAAAATATTTGCGCCATGGGCGTATCACCGGAAGCTAGCTGGGCGTCAATATCCTCCATGCGCCATTGCGTGCGATTAAGCGAGCGATTACGGCCGGTTGTCGCCGCGCGGGCCTCGTCATTTTCACTGGCCAAAAAGCTCTGCACATAAAAAGCCGGTATGCCTTCCAGCGACATCATTATGGTTTGCGATGCCAAGAAGCGGTCAATCTGATAGCCATCCGGCCCGTCCACCGTGCCGCGCAGGGCCGAGAATAAGGTCGTGTTCATCTCATAAGGCACTTGTTGCGCACCATAGCTGCGCATGGTCAGGCGGCCGCCAAAACCCTGCACGGTCTCGCTCATGCGCGCTATTTCTTCGGGCGGCAGCAAGCCCTCAACCGGTCTCAGGCCAATACCGTCATGGCTGGCTGAGAAATTAAACATGGTGCAGCCATCCGGCGTGGGCGACGTGCTCATCATCCAGCGGCGCAAATAAGAGGAGCGTCCGGTCAAAAGCGCGTGCACCAGCAAGGGCGGCAGCGCAAAATTGTAAATCAAATGCGCCTCATTACTATTACCGAAATATTCGAGATTTTCATGCGCCGGAACATTGGTCTCGGTGATGAGCCATATATTATCGTCCAAATGGTCAATCAATGTGCGCATCAGCTTGACGATTTCATGGGTCTCTTGCAGATGCAGACAATTCGTGCCGGGTTGTTTCCATAAAAACCCGACCGCGTCGAGCCGGAACACGCGCACGCCCTTATTGATATACAGGCGCAACAGCCGAATAAAGGCGCACAACACATCGGGATTGGCGAAATCAAGGTCAATTTGGTCCGGCCCGAATGTGCACCAAACCCATTTATCACCGGCCTCGGTTTCATGGGCGTAAAGCAAGGGCGACGGGCGCGGGCGCGTCACCTGACTTAAATCCTCATCCGGCGTGGCGGTTTTGATGAAATCGCGCCCGGGCAGCTTATCCTCAAGAAATTGTTGAAACCAATAATGTCCGGCCGAGGCATGATTAATGACGACATCCGACATCAGCCGATAGGCCGCGCCAATCGCGCCAATATCATTCCAATCGCCCAAATCAGGGCGCACGTTATCATAATCGCTAACGGCAAAACCATCATCTGAGGTGAATGGAAAAAACGGCAAAATATGAACGCCGCTCACTGTATCCTTCAAATGGCCGTTTAAAAAATCCAGCGTATTTTGCAAAGGGCGACGCGCATCCGATAAAATCGTATCTCCATAGGTGATGAGAAAACTGTCTTCTTCAGACCAAGACGGGGTGGCCCGCGTGCCGCCCTTAACGCGCGGCATGGGCGTGTCAGGGGCCAGTTCAAAGGCGGCGCAAAATTGAGCGACAAGGGCTGCCGCATCTTGGTCGGGATAGATGAATTCAATATGACGCGTGAGGATTTCTTGCAGCATGAAACGGCCTTACCTAAAACAAATCATCCCCTCATGGAATAATAGTCATAGGCGGCATCGCGGCCAATAACAAAATCGGCGCGCGGTGCTAAATCTTTCCATAGGCCCAGCGTCCAGCTTTCATAATGGGCGCAAAACGCGGCCACGGCGGCGCGGTCGGCAAATTGCCAAACGCCGCTGGCGGCGGCATTGTGCTGTTCTTGTAGCCATCGGCTTTCAATCACCGCATCAAAATCCTCTTGGCGCAATAACATCATGGCCTGGCAGGCCGCCCATATGGGCTGATAGGCGGCGGCTTGGCTTTGCGACCAGCTTTTCCAAATAGCGTCCGGGTCATGGGTTTTTTCCCATTCATTTTGCGGATGCGATGCGATGCATGCGCTATGGCCGCCAACGCACCAGCCCTCAAGAAACACAAAATCAGGGCAATAATCCAAAACCGCCGGCGCGATGCGGTCGTCATGGCTTTTGCTGAAACGCGGCAAATCTATCGGTCTCTCGGTGCTGGCCTTGGAAAGGTTTTTTAACGTCTCGGCCAGCAAGCCCACATCATGCGTGCCCGGCACACCGCGTGTGGCACAAAGCGGATGCACGCGGGTCGCGAGTTCTTCTCGCGCCGCTTTTGATAAATAAAAATCATCTAATGACAGGGTGAGGGCAGTTTTATCATGCCGCGCCAGCCGTTCACCCAAGGCCTGGCACAGTGTTGATTTACCGGCTCCCTGACCGCCCGATACGCCGAAAATGAAAGGCGCGGTCGTGGCGCGCGCTAATAAAAGCGCGCTGAGAGTCTCGACCAATTGCTGCAAGTTCATAAGGGCTAGACTAAAACAAAGATTAAATAAAGTCGCGGCTTTTCAACCAATCGCTGACATGAGCCACTGCCTCGCTCAATAAATCGCGCCGCTCAATATAATAATGGTCGGCGCCTTTTATATTCATATGGGTTTTATCGCTGCTGCCCAGCGCGTCAAACAAGCGTTGCGCGTGGCTGGGCGTGCAGGCGAGGTCAGCCGTATTATTGATGACCAAAGCCGGGATGGTGACTTGCGCCGCATTGCCCAAACCATTGGCGGGCGAGTCGTCAAAACTCCATTGCGATAACCAAGAACGCAAAGTGGTGAAGCGGGCCAGCCCCACCGGCCCATCATTGGCGACGATTGGCGTGCCCAAATAACAGCTATGCGGCGCGCGGTCTGACGGGTCTTGTGTCGGGTCGGTCCATCGCAAATCGGCCATTGTTCCATGCACACAAAAAGCGCGCTCATGATTGTCGCGCCCATTTTGGCGCAATTCGGCCAGCGTATCTTTCACCCAAGCGGTGATGCGCCGATTGCGGGTCAGTTGGGCGGCGCGATAGTGGGTGACATAAGCCTCCGCATAGGCCGGTTGATTGGGATTGTCGGGGTCGTAAATATTCAATTGCGGGTCGCGGGTAAACGGGTCGGCCTCATCGCTGATAGAGGGGTCCATCCATTCCGTGAGCGTTACCGCACGGCTGACATGCGCGGCCAATAATAAAATGCCATGAGCGGCGGGCAAATCGACCTTGGATAAATCATACGGGTCTCCGGCAGCGGTTTGTGTCAGTCGCTGGCCGGTGGCTTGGTCTTGATAAAATAAAGCCAGCGAGCCGCCGCCCGACCAACCGCCCAAAATGATTTTCCGATAGCCGAAATTTTCTTTCGCATGGGCAATGACCGCGCCCAAATCGGTGACGCATTTTTCCATCAGCAGCGCCGTATCATTGCCGCGAAACCGCGTATTGGCGTAAATCACATGATGACCGGCGCGGGCCAATGCCGTCACCATAGGCAAAAAAGACCCGCCCCCCACCGGATGGGAAAACACAATCGCCGTATCTGAATTTTCTTCGGGGATGATACGCATGGCTTCCACCGCCACCATGCCAACCGTGCCGCCATAGACGTCTTTAAAGGCCGTTTTCTCCTCAAAAACCACCATATAGGGCTGGCGCTGCACCGACATATTGCTCTTTTCCCTCGCTTAAAATAGGCTTTCAGTCTGACATAAAGCGGAGGCATTGCAAATGATCAAGGCGAACGGCATTCACCATATTGCGATTATGGCGGCTGACATTAAAAAACATATTGCGTTTTTTTCCGATGTATTGGGATGCCGATTAAGCGCGCTGTTTGACATGCATGGCGTGCCGGGCGGCCTGCATGCGTTTATGCATCTCAATGACCATTGTTATTTCTCCATTGTCGAATTGCCCGATGTGGCCAATGTGCCGATTGAACTGGGCGTCACCCATGCCGGCACGGGCGCCGGCATCAGCGCGCCGGGCACTATGCAGCATTTGGCTTTTCGCGTTGACACGGGCGAGGCGCTTTTGGCGATGCGCGACCGCATTCGCAAAAAAGGCGTGAATGTCATCGGCCCGCTTGACCATGGCATGTGCCAATCGATTTATTTTGCCGGCCCCGATAATATGGCGTTGGAGGTTGCAACCCCCGGCATGGCGCTGGATACGGCGCAATGGGTTGACCCGGCCGTGCTTGAAAAAGCTGGAATTTCTGACGATGAAGCGCAAGCCTATATGACGCCGGATGCTTATGCGGGCGAGTCGGGCAGCGTCGCCCAGCCGCCCTATGATGCCAGCAAGCCGCATATGCCCTATCCCGATGCGATATATCAAAAAATGCTCGAGACAGATGACGCGCTGATTATCGCCGCGGGTTCTTATGCCGAGCCGCCGGTGAAGGCGAAAAACTGACACACCGCCTTAGGGGGCTTTACGCGATTATTTAAAGGCGTTAGCCTTTTTTCAAATTTGTTTGGGAGAGAGACATGAAACTGGATTTTGCAACGACATCCATGCTGGCGAATATGATGCTGAATGAAGCGCCACCATTGCACACACTGAGCGCTGACGAGGCACGGCTGGTTTTTTCTGAAATTTATCGTTCCATGCCGGACGGGCCGGAAAGCGTCTCATCGAAGGATGTCACCATTGCCGTCGACGGCGGCGAGATTCGTGGCCGTGTTCTGACGCCATCGGGCGAAGCGCAATCCGTGATGGTTTATTATCACGGCGGCGGCTGGGTTATCGGCAATATTGATGATTATGATTTGGTCGGTCGCCATTTGGCGGAAAAATGCAAGTCAATTGTCGTCATGGTCGATTACCGCAAAAGCCCTGAGCATCAATATCCAGTGCCGATGCAAGATTGCTATGCGGCCCTGAATTGGGTCGCGGCCAGTCGCACGGAAATCGGCGCTGAAAATCTGCCGCTTATCGTGGCGGGTGACAGCGCGGGCGGCAATTTGGCGACCGTGATGGCGCAAAAAACCGCGGCTGAAAACGGCCCGAAGATTGACCTGCAAGTGCTGGTCTATCCGGTGATTGATGGCCGTATGGAAACCGCAAGCTTTGCGGCTGAGGATAATCAACTGTTCCTCAATGCCGAATTGATGAGCCATTTTTGGGATCAATATTGCCCGCCCGAACAACGCCTCAATGCCGATGTCTCGCCCATTTTGGCCGAGGATGTGAGCCAAATCGCCCCGGCCATTGTGCTGACGGCGGCGTTTGATATTTTGGTTGATGAAGGCAAAGCCTATGCCGATAAGCTGGAAGCCGCCGATAGGTTGGTCGCTTATAAAAACTTTGACCAACAAATGCATGGCTTCTTCGCCATGCCCGACGCCTTGCCGATGGGTTTTGAGGCGATGGATTGGGTGGCGCGTGAAATTGACGGTCATCTTAACCCGACACAAACGGTTGATGCGGTGGTTGTCGGGGCCGGTTTCTCGGGCATGTATCAACTGCATCGCTTGCGCGAAATGGGCCTGTCAGTGCAGGTATTTGAGGCCGGTGAAGATGTCGGCGGCACCTGGTATTGGAACCGCTATCCGGGCGCGCGTGTGGATATTGAGAGCATGGCCTATTCCTTCTCCTTCTCAAAAGAGCTAGAGCAGGATTGGGTCTGGTCGGAAAAATATTCTCCGCAGCCTGAATTGTTGCGCTATGCCCAACACGTGGCTGACCGCTTTGAGCTGAAGCGTGACATCACCTTTAACACACGGGTGAAAAGCGCGCATTTTGACGAGGATAGAGATGAATGGTTGGTCATCACGGAATGTGGCAAGCGCGTGCGCGCCCGCTATTTCGTTATGGCCACCGGCGTTTTATCGGCGGCCAAAACGCCCGATATTGCCGGACGCGACAATTTTAGAGGCGAGACCTATCAAACCGGCCTATGGCCAAAAGAGGGCGTCGATTTCACCGGCAAACGTGTTGCCATTATCGGCACCGGGTCGTCTGCCGTGCAGTCGATTCCGCTGATTGCTGAGGAGGCCGATGAATTGGTCGTCTATCAGCGCACGGCGGCGTTTTCGACACCGGCCTTTAATCGGCCTTTGACCAATTCTGAGGTTGATACGCGCAAAGCCAATTACGAAGAATATCGTATGCAGCAGCGTTTGACGCCGGTCGGCATTGTTGACCCTGAGCGCATGCCCGAGCGTGTGATGGATGTGCCGAAAGAGGAGCGCCATCGCCGTTTTGAAGCGGCATGGGATGAGGGGCTGTTGACCGGCCTTTTGTCCACTTTCTCGGATTTGCAGATAGATGAGGAAGCCAATAATGAGGTTTCTGAATTTATTCGCGACCGCATTCGCAATACGGTTAAGGATAAGCAAACGGCGGAAGATTTGGCGCCCACGGCTTTTCCTTACGGCACCAAGCGGCCTTGCATTGATACGGACTATTACGAGACCTATAATCGCGACAATGTATCTTTGGTTAATTTGCGCCGCACGCCGATTGAAACGATTACCGAAAACGGCATTGCCACCAGCGATGGCGCGCATGAATTTGACGCCATTATTTATGCCACCGGCTTTGACGCCATGACCGGCCCGCTTTTGCGGGTTGATATTCGCGGGCGTGGCGGCAAGCGTTTGGTCGATGCGTGGATTGACGGTCCGCGCTCTTATCTCGGCATTGCCATTCACGGCTTCCCCAATATGTTCACCATCACCGGCCCGTCCAGCCCGTCTGTGCTGTCCAATATGTTGGTCTCGATTGAGCAACATGTTGACTGGGTGGCCGATTGCATTGGCTGGATGAATGAGCAGGGCAAAACCGCCATTGAGCCGTCCGATGAGGCGGAAAAGGAATGGGCCGAGCATACGGCGCAATTGGCGGGCATGACCTTATTCCCGAAAGCCGATAGCTGGTATATGGGCGCCAATGTGCCCGGCAAGCCGCGCATGTTCCTCGCCTATGTTGGCGGGGTGGGGGCGTATCGCCTGATTTGCGATCAGATTGCCGCCACCGGCTATCACGGCTTCGACGTGCATTAAACGAATTTTGGATGGGTCGGTTTGGGGTTAACCCATCACCGGCCCTCCGGCCTCTTGCCATTCGCTAAACCCGCCAATATTGACGACATTTTCAAAGCCCATATCTTTCATGGTCTTGCCTGCCAAAGCGGCCATGCCACCGGCCCCGCAAATCAGATAAAACGTCTTCGACTTATCAAAAAGCGGGTTGAACATCGGGCTGTCTTCATCAGCGACAAATTCAAAAAGCCCGCGCGGCACATGATGCCCGCCTTCAATCGTGCCGCTTTCGGCAATCATATATTGGTCGCGCACATCAATAAAAACCGCATCTTCATCGCCCATATGGCTCACCGCCTCGGTACCGCCAATGCGCGGCACCACGGCATTGGCCTCTTCCATATAATCCATCATTTTTTTCATCTTCGCCTCCCTTGCTGCTCCCGTTACTATATCGCAGCACATTTGAATGGGTAGAGGAATTGTCGCACCCGGGGAGGCCCGTCTTGGCAAGGCGCGTGGTTTATCCCATAGTATCGCCAAAGGGGATTTTGCTATGGCTGATACAGCACCAGATTTTGACCAACAGGAATTGCGCGACTTTACCGAGCAGGCAAAGGCTTGGTTTCAAGAAAACACGCCGCGCGAGGTGGATTTCATGCTGCCGCTGACCTTTATGGAGGTTGGCACGGATCAGCAATTTGATTTTCTGCGCGACTGGCAAAACAAGGTTTATGAGGCAGGCTATTTGGGCGCGCATTGGCCGAAAGAATATGGCGGCGGCGGCCATCACCGCGCCTTTCAAGATGCCGCGACCAAAATTATGGCGCAGGAACGCACGCCGATTATGCTCAATGCCATTGGCCTGAACTGGACCGGCCCGCTGCTGATTGACCGCGGCTCTGAGGCCGAAAAACAGTCATATATTAAAGGGATTTTATCGGCCGAGACGATTTGGTGTCAGGGCTTTTCCGAGCCTGAACATGGCTCTGATTTGGGCAATGCCCAAACCCGCGCCGTGCGCGACGGCGATGAATATGTGATTAACGGCTCGAAAATTTGGACGACGCAGGGCAATTATGCCGATTATATGATTTTGCTGGCGCGCACCAATCCGGATGCCGAAAATAAATATAAGGGGCTGAGCTTTTTCCTCGCGCCGATGAAAAATGACGGCGTTGAAACCGTGCCGATTAGAAAACTGACCGGCGAATATGGCTTCACCCAAACCTTTTTCACCGATGCCCGCATTCCGGCTGACTGCCTGATGGGGCAAGAGGGCGAGGGCTGGCTGATTGCCATGCAGACGTTGGAATATGAACGCGGCGCGCGCTCCGGCCAAGCCGGTGGTCATGTGATGATGATGGCCGACCCGACCGATATTTTGGGGCTGGCCCGCGAGGCCAAGCTGAACGGCAAACCGGCCATTGAAGACCCGGCCGTGCAGGAAGAACTGGTTGCGCTGATGACCGAAGCGCGCGCGCTGGGCCTGAACAGCCGCCGCGATAAGATTCAGCCCTTGGCGCAAGACCGGCCCATGTCGCTGGCGCTTGGCTCTAAATTGGCCAGCACGGATTTTTACCAACGCCTCAATGCTTTTGCCATCAGCCTGCAAGGCACACGCGCCGCCTATTATGTCGGCGATGACAGCGCGCATGATAATGGCATTTGGCAGCGCGGTTATTTAAACTCTTTCTCAGCCACCATTGGCGGCGGCACGTCGCAAATTCAACGCAATATTATTGGCGAGCATGTGCTCGGCCTGCCAAAAAGCTAGGAGCGCGCAAATGTCTGCAAGTAATGCCACATCAGATTGGGCACGCGCCACGCCGCGCATTGGCCTCAGCGAAGAACAAGCGCAACTTTTGGAAGTGGCGGAAGCCTTTTGCCGCGACAAATCCCCGATAGATAAAGTCCGCGCCTTGATTGATGACGAGACCGGTTTTGACGCCGCCCTATGGCAAGAAATTGCCGAGCTTGGCTGGCTGGGCATTGGGGTGCCGGAAAATTATGGCGGCATCGGGCTGGGCATGGGCGAGCTGGTGCCCTTGGTTGAGCATATGGGACGCCATTTGATGAACACGCCCTTTATGGCGACGGTTTTGGCGACGCAAGCCTTGGTGCGCGGTGGCTCGGAAGCGCAAAAGGAAGAATATTTGCCGCAACTGGCCGCAGGTGCTGCCGCCAGTCTGGCTTTATGCGAAGACCATGCGGATTGGAATCTGGAAAACCTCACCGCGACGGCATCACGCGAAAATGGCAAGCTGGTGTTGAGCGGCAAGAAATATTTGGTGCTGCATGCCGCCAGTGCCGCCATGGTGCTGGCTTCGGT
>VMHT01023304.1_pt1 | contig 11420 bp, 5 predicted proteins | sample 4693611 | NCBI WGS metagenome assembly VMHT01 (sample SAMN12280063, study PRJNA550983) | marine metagenome | isolation source: seawater sampled from same location over 5 years 0.02-0.2 micron viral filtrate | place: USA: collected off the coast of southern California halfway between the port... ... | reverse complement strand
CACGTGAATAAACTACTGTTCTATCTAAAGATTCCGCCATACTAAAGGAATCTTCTAATAAACTAGATACATCTAAAACTTGAGAGTCACTAAAAGCGTAGCTGTCAGTTAATACGGTGCTTACGTCAAAAACCTGTGCCTCACTAATACTTACAGAATCAGACGAGTTCTTACCAAACGCATATAAATGGGACTCTGACACACTAGTGGAGTCTGTAAAATCTCTAACAAAAGTTACTACTTTGCTTAAACTTTCACTTACAGAAACAGATTCTGTCACGCCTTTTTGCATAGCGTTAGCTAATTGTTCTGTAATTATTGGCGTGTCGCCTAGCCCTTTACCAAACTCAAACGCGTCCGAATCAGTAAAACCAAAAGACTCCGCGTTAGGTGAGTTGTATTGAGTGCTAAAGTAAAGGTTTTTGGTGTCTGCATCTATAAAGACATCTGCAGCTGTAAGTTGTTGGAATGCAACGAGTTGTTGCATGTCGATAAATTGTACTGTACTTTTTAGGTGCTCAAATGAGTTTACAGCTTCTGTAGAATCTGTCTGTATTACCAGCTTTAGTTGCTGGTAGTCTACTGTAAACTTGAATGCCATTAATCAAAGTCGTCACGTACTTTAAATTTTATTAGATCTTGTACTGTCTGTATGTTTCCGTCCGATTTTGTAAACTCAAGTTCTCCTTCAAAAGTACCAGCAGTTGCCCATGTTCCTGACGGAAATATTAAAATGCAAGTGCCTGCGCTAGGAGCAGAAATAGTAGCTGTAATAGTTGATAACACTGTAGTTTTACCTACTTCTCTTATTCTTAACTTTACAGAACCGCCTGTTAGATTAACTGCAGCCCACGTCGTGCTATCTTCAGGATCTAACGTAAGGCCAGAGCCCGCAGTATTGCTGTCTTTTAAATTAAAAGTAAGTTCAGGGAGTGTATCTCCTACTACTAATTTTATTGTATCTGAATATGCCATAATTAATTTTACCTTCCTAATGCTCTAGTGTCGAGTTGGCTATACACAGGTACAAAATCTGCAGCACGCCAATCCCAAGTTATACCATCATAAACTCTTTCTGCTGTAGGACCTAAAGGTGATACCCAAAAAGGTTTACCATATCTGTGGCTTTCTAAAAATACAGGTAAAGCTAGAGAAGCAGGGCCTAACATGCCACTCCTATCTACTATTTCAGTCATATACTGCCCCGTACTCATGTTGTTTGTTTTAAAATAGTCTACTCCTGGGTCATCTGGACTTACTCCAGGTAACACCCATGCTAAGAATGCTTTAAATAATTCTCTTATTTCTAAGCCTAACATTGTTATTGGTAACAACATGCCCGCCATCATAAGCAATGGCATAGCCCCTGCACCTGCACCTTGGTTAACAAAACCCGTGTGGGCTTCTTTTATTGTTGGGAAAACAATTGTTTTGCCATAAGCATAAAAGAAGGATTTAAGTTGCCAAATAAGAGCATACCTAGGGTCGTTTGCGTAAGTAGGTCTTTGTGCTGGGTTTGGCCTAACAATAGATTCATCAACAAATTGTGCTAATCCTTCGTTGACTTTTTCTCTAGTGACTTTGTCTGCTTTGCCTTTTTCCCAAGCCAATACTTCGTCAGCAGTAACATTAAGTTCCTTTAAATATAGTTGAGAAGTGGTATCACCTTTTTTAGCTTTTCGTGCATGATTACGTAAAAACTGAGCCCCCATGCCCGAAGCAAAAACCCTAGTAAACCTAGTATAAGCCTCTAAACCAGTTGCTCTAAACCAAACATCAGAAACATCTTTAGAAGTTTGGTTCATAAAATCTTGTTCCCCAGCTAAAACAAAGAAAGTAGACATAGCATCTACTCCTATAACCCCTATCTCTCTAGCGATATCTGCTGCCTCTTGTGGGTTTTTAATCATGTTTTTTATAACATCAGTGACGTCACTTATTTTAGCAGTGCCTCTGGCCCTTAGCACTGGTCCAGCAGTATCTTGTAAAGAAGCTATAACTGTAAGGCCAAGCAAAGTTACAACGTTAAGAACTAAACCAATATTATTAGCTGTTTTTAACCAACCGTTTTGTATTGGAGGTATTTTGCCAAACATAGAATCTATTATGTCTCTTGCTTCTTTTTGTTCAGCGGGTTTTAATTTTCCTAAAAGCCTATTGAATTCACGCTTACCACCCGACTGTTCAAACTCATATTTTAAAGAAACCTTATCTAAGTATTTTTTTAAAGATACTTCTGGGGGATCTACTAATTTTGCATCTATGAGCTGTTTATTAGTTATATTTTTAAACAGAGGTTTTCTCTCTTTCATCATACCTATGTCTATCTCTTCTTGCGCAGTAAACTCTATATCACCGTTGTTTTTATTAATTAGATTTGTAACAGCTTTATTAATCTCTGTATCTTTTACAGTAGGATTTGCTTGTTTTAACAGCTCTTTAAGTTTTTGTTGTTTACCTTCGTCACTGGCTATTTCAGCAATAGCTATAACACGAGGGAAGAAATTTTTTCTAAAGTCTACGTCATACTTATCTAAGTTAAGCTCTTTATATATAGCAGTAAGGTAGTCCCTAACTTGAGCAGCTTGTGGGTTAGTCAAATCTTTTGTATCTATAGTGTCATCAGCTGCTTCTTCTAGTATAGCTTTTTGTTCTGCGTTAAAACTAGAGTAGAACCATCCGTCTTTCACTCCTAAGACTTTTGCAACGTCGTTTAGCATTTTATTAGCTCTTCTGGTTTTTAAAGTCATTATTCCTGCTCTACCTGTAGCAGACACACTTCTAGGTTCTTGATATAAAAAGTTAGCGACTGCCTCTCCTGGAGGCCCAAAGTGTCTAAGTCTCGTATCAGAAGTTAAGAAAATTTGCCTTATAAATTTAGGCATATTTTTTGTAGTTAAAATTTTACGTGTTTGTTCTAAACTTTTTCTAAGCTGTTTATCCGTAAAAGTTTCAGGTCCTAATATGCTTTCTATCTGGCTTTCTATTTTTGCTTTAACTTGATAAGGGACTTCTTGGTTAGCAGGGTTTCTTAGAGTGTCTTGTAAGTCTTCTGCATATTCATCAAATGTTTCATTTATTTCAAATCTTTTTCTTTGTGCTGGGTTTAATTTTTTATATAGTTTTTCTTGAGACTTGGCTAGTCTTTTAAACCAAGCTTTTGCAGGGGTGTTTAAATTACTGTAAGTAGTTCCGTCTACATCTAAACCTAATTTTTCACGTATAGCTATAGCATTTTGGTCAGCTAAAAAATTATTAAATCCAGTCTCATCATCAGTATAGGTAGCAGGTGCATTATCACTTTCTCTTATCTTGTTATATGCTTCTAACAATTTTTTTCTTACTGCTGGCACTTTTAAACTTTTTTCTATCTCTTGAAAAGTAAAAGAATTACCTAGTTCTTTTAGGTAAGCAGTGTAATAAGCTCCTTCATTTACTTGGCCTCCTGTTTTCATCATGATTATATCAAAATGTTTATACTGCAAAGTCATAGCTCCAGCGTTAGGATTATCTAAAAGTTCTTGTCTTTTAGCTTCAAAATTAGTTTCGTCTATTGTATTTCTAACTGAAGCAGGTAGTTGCGAATCATTAAAAGTTTCTTCTGCGGTTATTACTTTTAGATTTGTTTCTAAACCTAACTGTCTCGCTGCTGTAGTTAATCCAGTTAGTATTTGTTTTCTAAAAGGTAACTTGGCTCTTGTAGGGGGTGGAGAAACAGCATCTTGTCTTTGTTTTAAAACATCTTGTAATAAAAAAGCTGTTCCGTTTTGATATTTTAAATTGTTTTTAAAAGTGGGTTTAGTAGAATCATTTCTAATTAGCCTGCTTAATTCTGCATATTTGTCTCTGCCTCTATATTCTACGCCATCTTGAGCTTGATAACTTTCAAATAAAGCACGATCATTTATATCCATTTTTACAGCACTAGTGTCTACTGGAGTGCCCATGGTAGGGTCATCAGTTTGGAATAACCCACTATCTTCTAAAAACTCTGTTTGTCGCTCTTGGGCTATAGTTTGTATGTCGTCTGCATAAGTTCCAATTTTTGCTTTTGTATCTATAGTGCCACCTGTACCTCTGAAAACTTGGTTGGGTTTGTACCGAACAGGAACATTAGAAGTTACATCACGCACAACTGCATCGCCACCTGGATCTACAAAAGCTATGCTTGTTGTGCTGGGTTGCCCTAATGGGCGGTCAAAATTTCTTAACTCACCAGGGTTATTTCTTATATCTTGAGCTTCTATAGACGATATAACTCCTGATATGGGCCTAAGAAAGTTTAAGTAAGTTTTGTCTTGTTGAGAAAGTTCAGTAAACAATTCTTTTGCTTTTGTTTCTACCTCTGTTCTTGTTCTAGCTTCCCTCATAAGTCCTTCCCCTACAAAAGGTGCGGGGTATCTAATAGCAATAACATTTTCTACTTTTTCTTTTAAAGCTGTAAGTTCATCTAAACTCATTTCAGATATGTTGTTTGCTTCTAAATCTTGTACAAAAGGAGCAATAAGAGCTTGATTTTCTGCAGTCTCTTTAGATCTTTTTTCTAAGTTTGAGTTTTTACTTCGTAGTTCTTGAAATTCTAAAAAAGGAGTTTCTATTTGTGCAAAAGACTCTGTAGTTATTCTGCCTGGAGCGTAGGCTAAATTAGTTAACCCAAATTTCTGTTCTAACTCAACAAGTTGCTGTTCTACTATTTTTGGGTCATCTGATAATTTTACTTTTAAAATACTTGCGCCAGCTGGGCTTGTCATAATATCTTGTATATTGTCTCCAGTTATTTCAGTGTAGGGGGTATTTACTTTTACTGTATTTGGATAATACTCTAGTCTAAAGCCTTGTTCGGGCAAAAGAGTAATTGCATCTAGTAATGCAGCTACTCTTTGTGCAGAAGTGTCTGCTAATTCAACCACGTCTCTTCTGCCAGTACGCCTAGTTATCGTAGTAATTCCTTCTAATAGAACAGATATATCTATATTACCAGCAGGCACACTTTCGGAGAGGCCTGCCTTTAAATCTTTTACTTTAAAATAAATGGGGGTTTGATAATTGCCGCCTTTTGTTCTTTCTTTTGCTTGAGCTACCCTAGTAACTAAATCTTCTCTTATGTTTCTAAACTCACTAATGTTTCTACGTGTTGCTTGTTGAAACTCTTTCTCTTCGGGTTGCATTCTAATAATGACATAACCTCTGTTTTTATCTGTGTCTGGTCTTTGTGGGGCCTCAAACACATCTCCTTTTTTAGAAGCATTTCGCAAAGCTTTTATATCTCTTCTATCTACAAACCTTACAAACCCTACACCTTCTGTATTAGACTCTTCTTCTTTTGCCCTTCTTTCAAAATTTTCCACCGCGCTTTTAGATAAGAAAGGTTTTTGCGTATTAAATTCTTGTTTTAGTGTATTTTGTACATATTGATTTAAACCCTCTACTTGCTCTGGAGTAGCCTTTGGGTCTGTTTTACTTATTCTAAAAGCTTTACCCGTTTTAGGGTCTACATAAGGGTTTTCTACAGTACCAGAGCCAAATCTTTTCATAACTAAAGGATCTGCTTCTGCAACTGGAGCCCTAACGCCTGCTTGGTCTGCTGCCTCGGCTGTTTTTACATTTGTTCTTTTTAGTATTTCAGTGACACCTACTAAAGGTATACTGTTTATATCTCCACCTTCTTCTGACAACCTATCCATACTACTGGAGATGGCGTCTTGTGGTTGTACGTTTGCTCCAGCAGCAACAATCTCATCTAACAAACTAGACATTTCTTCAAAAGGTTTTTTTGCAACCCTTGCTAAATAATCTCTATCTACGCCTTGTAAAGGGCCTGCTAATTGTTCTGCTTTTACTAAGTCGTTGTAAATAGAAGACAGTCTCGCCCTTACTTTTGGGTCTGCTTTCCTTACTTGAGCACGTGCTTGGCCTTTATTTTTTATCTTGCCTGTAGCAAGTTTTTTACCTTCTTTAACAAAAAATACTAAGTCATCATAATTTATAGGAAGTTTGTAATCGTTTTGGATATAATTAGTTAGTTCGCTTTTTACAGCAGAAGTAGCTTTACCTTCTTGTAAATCTAAAACGTTTGCTCCTACCTCAATATCTTGCACGCCTCTATCAGATTCATTTATTGTTTCATCTTGATCTGTACCCATGTTTTCTGTTTCTTGAAAGGCTTGCCTAACAACATCAAAAGGAGTAGTGCTAGTGTCCGTCAATCCTTTTTTTCTATACTCTCTGTGTTCTGCTAATGATTGGCTTATTATTTTGTAACGCTTGGGGTCAGCGGTTCCTAAAATTTCTTGCATCTTAGCTTTTGCTTTTTGGAAGTCATTTTCAAAAGTGCTAGAGGTACTTTGATAATGTACAAACTCTTGGGTTTGGGTATCAAAAATACCTACCACCATATCATCCCCCATCTGTCTACTTCTGCTGTACCCTAAGCCCCTCTCTGCCAGCCACTGATCTTGTATTTCAGTATTAAAAGGATATACATTAACTAAGTTTTGAAATTCTTGGGCTTTTACTTGGTCTGTTGTAAAAAAAGCACCTTTTGCTGTAGCCACTGAAATAGCGTTTGGTACAAGGTTTTCTAGTTTTTTTAAGTTTGCTTCATTTTTACTATCTATATCAATAAAAGCACTATCTTTATTAGAACCAACATTAGCTAAAAAAGCGAATTGGGCTTCAAGAGCAGAAGCTCTTTCTTTCATTATTTTACCTAACTCATTTTCAGCAAAACGTTCCTTAAACATTCGTATACCATCGGTTTCTGCTACGCCTCTGTTTGTATATTCTCTTAGCTTATTCATTGCGCCTGTACCAGCACCCAAACCTGCACCAACACCAACACCTCCAAAGAAACCAGCAAACAAAGCGTTTAGCCTATCTACTCTTGCATTTGCTTTCGTGTAAGTATCATCAATGCTGGTTTTTTGTTGTATAGAAAGTTCTTCTTGTAATCCCTCTGCTATACCTTCTGCAACAGAAGTTACAGCCACACCCGTACCTAAATCTCCAAAAAAAGTAGAAGTAGGACGTAAATCTGGAGTAAAAGGGTCAGCTCCCGTGCTTTTTCTTAATTGGCCGCCTTGTCGTAAACGTTTTCCTATGGCAACTGCAGTAGCTGCTTCTGCTCCTAGACCTATAGCACCAAAAACTTGTCCTTGCCCTAATGCTTTAATTGCATCTTCTGGGGAACGCATGTCTTGATCTACATAATCACTAAAAGCAATACCAGTACCCATTCTTTGTTCTTGGCTATACGCCCCCGCAAGAGCTCCTTGTGTAAATCTTAAATTACGTTTTTGGCTACGGAGCTGTGCGTATATATCATTTAAATCTTCGAGTTCTTTTGGATTAAAAGTAAAAGGTAACTCTTTTCCTTTAGATTCAGCTAAACTGTTTTTATATTGTTTATTTAAAAGTTCTTCTGCTTGTTCTTTTGTAACGTTGGGCCTACGTCTTTGTAAGTTTGTGGGTATTCTTTTAAGACCTTGCCTGCCAGCAGTCTGTAATGCCCCCGCCCCAGCAATTAAACCAGGAGTTGCAGTACCTCCAGATAAAAATGTTCCCCCAGCTACGATACCACCTACAATAACCGCTTCAGTTAAGCTAGCTGCTAAAGAAGGTATAAACTGACCTGTAGCAGAAGCAAATTGCTTAAAGAAACCAGAAGCAGTAGGTTCATTTAAAAACTCTTCAAAGCTTTCCATACCTGCTAAAGGTATAGCTGCTTGGTCTTCTAACCTATCTCCTTCTTTTAAAAAGTTTGCTGCGTCCTCATCGTTACCACGTAAAGTAGCAATGGTAGCTCTAAAGTTTTTATTTTGGGCAGCTATATTACGGGCCCCAGAAACTACACCCGCACGCAGAGCTTCTATCGGACTATCTATACTTTCTACTCGAGTTGCAGCAGGAGCACCAGATATAGTAGCTCCTTGTTCTAAACGATCAGACTCTAAATTTCTACTTGTGGGTTGCCCAGCAATACTGCCTGATCTAATTTTTTGAATAATATCTTGTTCGTTAACTGCCACATTTATTCTCTGTCGATTACTGACATAACTAGTCCTGAACTTTCTGCATCTGCGAAGTAGGATCTAAATTGGTTTCCAGTCACAACTGGTACATATTGACCCCCATTCGGGTCTTTAACAACTATCTCTTTTATTTGTTCTCTACCATTCACGGTTTCGGTTCTTATTCGCATACTAGTGCTTATGTCTCCAGCTATTAGATTTAAATTTTGATTGCCTCCTATAACCCCAAAACCGAGAGCCCCGCCCCTTTGTTGGTCGCCTTCTGTAATTGCAGCAGCAGCAACAAATTCTCCTACTTGTTGTCTTAAAACAGTTTTTGCTCCAGCACTTATACTGCTTTCCTCAACTAAACCAGTAGTTGGGTCAAATTCAATGGGCGTACCAGCAACACCGCCTTTTAATTTTACTGTTTGAAGTAGTCTTTGGAATTTGTTTAAATTTTCTCCTATAGTAGGGTTTTGTACGGTCTTTCTGTCATTACCCTGAAAATCTTTAAAATAGTCTATCTCTTCGCCTAATTTGAGTAAATCATCAGTTACAGCAGCCTCTGCTTCTCTGTTGTTTCGCATACTTTCACTCATAAGTCTATTGACACTTTGAACATAAGTATTTCTTGATTGTTCTAAACTTGTTCTTCTATCTACTCTGTCTAAGACACTTTGGTCAGGATCATCTGTGGTCATAAGTCTATACGCAAACCTAAAGTTGTCGTTAAATCTAACAGGATCTCCAGCTGCTACTGCATAAGCTACTGCAGCTTCTTTTATACCGAAGTCTATTTCTGGGTCATTATTAGGTATTTTTCTAAGGTCTTCAGGGTTTTGTATATCGTATTTATTAAACAAAACTTGTGCATCTTTTAAAAATTTATCTTCAACTCCTATTCGCAGTAGCTCTGCCTCATTGTCAACTAAAAATTGATTTATTTGAGCGATAGAAGGTTGTCCGCCATTTTCTCCAGTAGGAAATACAAGATTAGTACCTTTAAAAACCTCTGGCTCAGGAGTAGTTCTTTGAAACTCTACACCCCCTTGGGTAATAGTGTCTGGTTGTGGTTGAGTTAAAGTTACATTCGTTACTTTTTTTTCTTGGCCTCTTTGTCGCGGCACATTCCCACCTGTTCTTTCTGTGGTTTGTGTTTGAATTAACTTTTGTTCTCCTGAACTATTACGCAATGCGTCTTGAGTATTTTTATCTACACCTGTTCTAAGACCAATTTCATTGCCTGGTAAAAGATTTACAATTTGTCTTTGTATATTTCCTGACTGATCAAAAAATTGTCCGTTATTAACTATTTCTCTTGCCTGTGCTTCATCTATAGTGCCCGCTTGTCTATCAAATTCTGTAGCTGCTGTTTCTGTTTTTGTTTTTGCACCAAGATTAAATTCATCTATTTCGTCTTGTATAGTTGAGTTTATGAAAGACATTTCTCCAAAAGCTGCACTGGGAGCCATCTCTCCTCTAGCTACTTTATTATCTAGCTCGTTACTATATTCAACAGGACCTTCTTCACCTAAAACATTTTTATCATATTTTTTATTTCCTGCTAAAAGACTTGCGCCCTGTCTTCTTAAAGCCCCAGCCCCACTGTCGGCATTAACTTTTCTGACTGCAGTATTAAAAAGAGTCCTAAGCCCTGGTAAGTCAGAAGACATTACTATATCTTTTGGGTCATTACTAAAACCAAGAGTCTTAGGCACTAGGCCCTGGTCTGTCTTTAAATCATAATGAATTGCGCCATTGTTTTTGTTCATTCTTATACCTACTACCTCTCCTTCTTTTGTTTGATCGCCATAGATATCTGTATAAGATCTAGCTGTGCTTAAACTGTTAACAAACTCTAACATCAAATCGTGTTCTTTTGGTTTAACAAAATCTTTACTGTCTCCATAGGACTCTAAATCTGCTAAATCACCCACTTCCTCTGTACCAAAGATTAGCTTGTTAAAGTTAGCTTCATCTACATTTGCAAAGTCTGACCCTTCATCAAGAGATACTTCTTGTAAATAGGGAGAAATCGAACCCATAAGAGTATCTGCATCTCTCTTTTTTCTTTCCTCTCTTTTATCCTTAATGGTCTCAGCTGCATTAACTTTTGCTAAATAACTACTCATATCATTGACGCTAATATAGCGGTTCCCATACCAATAATATTATTGGCGTATCCTGTTTTTGCTTGTTTATAGGCGTTTCTTCGTGCTACTGCGTTTTGAGCCCCTGATCCAAGGCCCGCTAATGCTTGGCTATTTATACCTTGCCCAATACCTACTAGTTCTGATAATAAAGCTTGATTAACTGTTCTTTGTCTAAGTCGTGCGTTGTTAACCCCTCCTGCTAGGGACAACTGTCCTCCTCTTTGGGTAGCTCTTTGTTGTTGTTGTCTTTGTGCTGCAGACATACCCATACCATATCTTTCTTGATTTCTTCTTTGTACTTCAGAAGCTATTCTGGTTTGTGTAGCTGCATTTTCTTTAGCTCTATCCATCAAGGTAGTATCGTCTGTCATATCCAAAAGCCTTTTTTCAAAGTCCCTGAAATTACCTATATAGTCGTTATAATCTTGTCGCAAGATATCTGCAAAAGCCTTATCTGGGTCCTGTACACTAGGTAAATCGGCTGCGTAATCTTGACTTGTATGTCCTGTATAATGTGCCATTATTCAGTATTTCCTCCAGAATTATCTGGTTTCAGTAAGTTTTCTCCTGTTATATAATCTCCAATTGCTACCCCTAATTTAGTAACACCTTTGAAAATACCTGAGGCTCTAGCACTTTTGTTTTTAAGTTTATTAAGGGAATCTACAGTTTCTATCCTAGCTAACTGTGAAAACCCTGAGGCTGTTTTATTTTCCAAACCTTTAACTGATTTTAAACCGCTTACTTGGTCTGATCTAGCGCCCACTAACCCTTGATAAGTACCTTGAGCTACTTGGTCTACCGCCGCAGAGCTTAAATCTGCATATAAATTTAAGTTTGAAGTTGGGTTTGCTATAGGCCTATCTCCTAAAGACTGATAAACATCTGCATTAGCTCTACCTTCTCCTGTATCCATTAGAGTATCTTCTTCTGCAAATCCAGTTGCTACTCGTTCTTTTAACTTTGGTAGGTATTCTTTCCTAAAATGGTTTTTATTAGCTATGCTTATACCAACACTAGTTTTATCAGCTTCACTCTGTTTTGGTTTATCTGGTTTACTCATTTAACTTTTCTCATATATATTCGTGTATCTAAAACCCAACCTTTGTCTATTGCGTACGATTCTAATTCTGGTACATGAGACTGCGCCTCTATGTATTTACAATCAGACTCTTTAGCCAACGCTTCAATCCAGTCTTCGTGGGCTAACCATTCATGCCCGCCCTTTTTATAAGTATACGCTATCCACATATAC
>VMHT01204096.1_pt1 | contig 11421 bp, 15 predicted proteins | sample 4693611 | NCBI WGS metagenome assembly VMHT01 (sample SAMN12280063, study PRJNA550983) | marine metagenome | isolation source: seawater sampled from same location over 5 years 0.02-0.2 micron viral filtrate | place: USA: collected off the coast of southern California halfway between the port... ... | reverse complement strand
GGTAGACCCCTTTGTCAATTACAAATGGAAAAGATGGGTGCAAAAGCAGAGACTCCTTCTTACAATTCTAAGATGAGATTTATATTAGGCGATTTAATAGAAGCATTAGCTGTAGCTGTCCTTAAATCTTCTGGCATTAAAATAGATAGCATGCAAGAAAAAGTAACGCATGCGTTTAAAAATAACTCAATAAATGGCACTTATGATGTAGAGATAATGGGTAAGATATGGGATATAAAAAGTGCGTCTCCTTATTCGTTTCAGTATAAGTTTGGAGAGGAAGCAGGATATGAAGCTCTTGCTAAAAATGATAGTTTTGGCTATCTTGCACAAGGATATCTGTATGCAAAAGCTACAGAAAAAGATTTTGGTGGGTGGATTGTAATTAATAAATCTACAGGAGAATGGTCAGTATTAGAAACGCCAATTAATAATGAGGCAGAATCTAATAAAATATTAGAACAAGTAGAAAAAGATTTGCATACACTGAATAGTGATGCACCATTTAAAAGATTGTTTGAAGATGTAGAAGAAACATTTAATAAAAAACCTACAGGTAATAGAGTGTTAGGTAGAGAGTGCACGTTCTGTGCTTATAAAAAAGCATGTTGGGAAAATTTAGAATACTTGCCACAACAACAATCAAAAGCAATTAATCCAAAATATTACTGGTATACTAAAGTTGATAATAGGAAAGAAGAGCATGACGACAGTTAGAAGTAGAAAAGCAAAAGGTAGAAGATTACAGAACTGGGTTCGTGATATGTTATTAGAAATATTTTCTAATGATGGATTTTTAGATAGTAATGATATTAAATGTGCTGTGATGGGAGAGACAGGTGCTGATATAAAACTGTCTAATACTGCAAAGAAAATTATACCATACTCTTTTGAATGTAAAAACAAAGAGACATTTAAAGGTATTTATGATATAATAGACCAAGCAAAATCAAATTCTGATAAGAGAGAGACTCCAATTGGAATAATTAAAATGAATAAACAGCAACCATTAGCTATAATAGATGCCGAATATTTATTAAAAATGATAGGAAAAATATGATAGAGAATGGAGAAGACAGAGAGGCTAGGATAACTATAGCAGTATACCCTTCAGAAAAAGGATTTAGTTGTTCTATTACAGAACCTGCTACACCAATGGTTTCACATGATTACAGTATTGCTTTAACAATAGCACATGGGATGGTTAAATTAGCTTTAGATAATCCAGATTTAATATTTGATGCAGGAATGGATTCATTATCTAATCCTAAAGAAGATTTAGTTGCTGATTTAGTAGACTTTTTAGAAGAAAGAAAGAAGAGGTTACATTGAGCAAGACACAGATAAAAGAAAATAAAAGTGATAATATAAAAGAACTACGAAAAAGTGATTTTTCTGTAACTAAATTTGAAAAAGATTTATCTTATGGAAAGAAACATGAAAAGATGGTAATGAAATCTCTTGAGAAATATGAATTAAAAACAGATAGAATGGCACATAAAACAGGCAATGTTTATGTAGAGTTTCAATCAAGAGGAAAAGATAGTGGTATACGTACAAGTAAATCTAATACTTGGATATTTAAAATTGTAAGTGCAAAAGATACACATTTATTTTCTGTGCATATACCTTTATCAAGATTAAAAAAATTAGTTAGTAAAAACTACAGAGTTATGCCAGGAGGAGATAATTTAACATCAAAAGGATATTTAGTTCCTATAAAAGATTTAATTACAGTATGAAAACAAAACAATTTTTATCTGAAGCTATTCGGTTATCTGGTACAGATAGACAAAAGGATTATGGCGACAAAACTAAAAACCATAATAATATAGCTAGGCTATGGTCTGCCTATCTAGATATAGAAATAGAAGCTCATGATGTAGCAATTATGATGGCGTTATTAAAAATGGCTCGTACTAAACTGGGTGCAGTTAGTAAAGATACATATGTTGATATGGCGGCATACAGTGCTATAGCAGGAGAAATAAAATTTAAGGAGAAAGAATGAATAATTATTTAATTACACAAGAGCAAGTAAATACAGTATTAAAGTATTTGTTTACTAAACCTTATGGTGAAGTAGCACAAGGTATTGCTGTTTTAACAAGTCTTCCAAAACTAGACCCAAAAATAAATCCTACTTTTGTCAAAGAATCGGACAAAAAAAATGACACCAAGCAGTAAAGAAGCAATATTGTTCAGTACTGTGGTGTCAATAAATAATGATGGTAATTTAATTACAAGGCATGAGTCATTACCTGTGCAAGCTGTTCAAGAAGAGCTAGGTGATGACTACTATGCTCATTTAGTATCTGCTATTGTAAATCATTGTAAGGCAGACTCTCACAAATTTGATATAGATTTACGCAATTTGTTGCGTAGTATTTGACATTAATCCTGTATTTTGTTCTTGAACTGTTCCTGTTGGAGACATAGTTTGATTTGCCATAGCATCTGCCATAGGTGTTGGCACGCTAATAGGTTCTGCAATCTCATCTACAACTGGAGCTTGTGCAACTCTTTGCATTGAATCTGTTCTATCTTTTGGTGATGCAGGAACTTTAGGAGCATCAGCCATTAAAGATTTTGTCATAGGTGTTGTTTCCTCACTTCGTATTCCTGCCATACTTCCATACTCACTAATTAACTGACTAAAATTTACATCACGCATTGCTTTTAGCAAGTCTGCTACAAGCATTGGTCTTGTAACATTACCTTTCATTGCTACTGATGGCTGTTCTCTAACAGACTCATTTAGCATTTGATTAGTTACATTTTCTATAGTTGGTAGTGCCATTTATTCTCCTCTAGATTTTGGGTCTGGAACTAATGTCTTTAATGGTGAAGTAGTTGCTTCTGAAAAAAATTCTTTTAAACTATCAAAAGAAAAACTATCTAAATTATTCATAGCGTTTCTAAAATTACTACCCATTACTTCTGCTTTTGATGTAAAAGGTTGTGCGTAACTAGAACGTAATGTTTGTGGATTACGACCAAAATATCCCATTCCATAATCAAACGCTATTCCAGTAAGAGAGGGGTAATTAGTTACTGGTAAATTTTTAACTTTTTGCACATACTCATCTTCTTCTTTTTGCATTTGTTGTGCCATTAAACTTTCGTTTGCCACTTAACCCCCTAATGGATTTTTACTTTGTAGTTTTATTTCTTCTATTTCTGCATCTTGCACTTCATTTTCTTTTAATGCAATAGCTATTTGTTTAGATAGTTCAGATACTAAACTTTCTAAAGTTTTAATAGTTTCATTAATAGGTGCTATAAAAGGTTGTATAATAAAAGGTTCTGGAATATCTAGCATAGCTATTTGTTCTTTTACTTTTCCTATTTCTTTAAATACTAATGTTAAATCTGTAGGTACAATTTTATCATCTACCTTTTTAATTCTATCAATTAAATCTACTTTGTATTCGTTTGCATACAATAAAGCATCATCAATCTTTGCTTCTAGTTCCTTATCTTTTTCTTTTAATGGTGATAAATTTACTGGAGGCGTACCTTCAATTGCATCAAGTCTTGAATTAAACTGGCCCCACGTATAAAAACCCCCACCTATTGCACCTATAACTCCTATCAGTGCCGCATATGTACTAAGTTTTTCAATTATTTTCATTCTTCATAGCCTCCAACTCTAATTTTAATTTATTAGTTTTGCTCTGTGCTTTTTGTAGTTGTACCTTGTGTACTTCTACAGGGTCATTCTGTGTGTAACTTGCAAGAGTCACACTACTATAAATCTCTTTATCATAGACGCCTAAATCTAACTGATTAAATAAATCTAAGTTTTGATTGTTGTATATATCTTTTGATTTATAAAATTGTGTTTTATTGTAGGCGTCTAATGTATTGTTCTTAAAAAACAAATCTTCTTTTGTTAAGTTTTGAGTCGCTTCTTTTGTAACTTTAGCTATTTGTTTAGCTATATTCTTTAAATTCTTCTTTAATTTATTTTCGGTATTTCTAACATCTGCAACAACCCCGTCTTTGGTGTCCACTTTTTCCGACTGTATATCTTCTTGCTCTCCACTATCTTCTGTTGATACTTCGGACTCCTCAGATTCTGTGCTATCGGGTTCTTCTTCTTCTGTTGTTTTGTTTGTTGCAACTTCTTTTTCCTCTTCTACTGGTTCTGACTCAGTAACTTCCTCCACTGTTTCTGTTTCATTTTCCTCAACCTCAGAAATGCCTTCTTCCTCCGTTGAGATATCTTCCAATGGCTCCTCAAACTCTTCAAAAGATTCTTCAGTAAGTTCATCATCGAACTCCTCCTCAGTTATCTCTTCAAAAAATTCTTCGGCAGTTATGCCTTCGTCTTCAAGAAACTCCATGAACTCTTCTTCCATGCCAGTCTCTTCTAAAAATTCAGTAAAATCCTCCTCAAATTCTTCTGTGAATATTTCTTCTGTTACCATCATTGGTTCAGAAAATTCTTCTTCAAAAAATACCTCTTCCATAGTAGGCATTTCTTCAAAAACCTCCATATCAAATTCTTCAATTGGAGGCAGTTCATCTATATAAACTGTTTCAATATCTTCAAAATAAAATGAGTCATCAAATGTAAACTCATCTTCAAATACTATCTCTTCTTCTATTGGTATCTCATATATAGGTAAGTCGTCATTATACCAATCAAAATCTTCTGGGATGTCTTCTATTATATCTACTATATCTGTATCAATATCATCTATAATATCTTGTGTATCTTCATTAATAGGGGGTATATCTTGATACGATATATTTAATGTAACATTATCTACATCTGGCCCACGATGATAATTATCATAAGTTGTACCTGCAGTTTCATTATACAACTCCGCCCTAATTGTAATATCTGTTTGTGTATTTGAGCCTTGAGTATAAACATTTGTGTAGTTTGTAAACGTACCCTCATTAAAATTTCTATTAGGGTCATGGTCATTTATCTCTCTAACTTGTGTAGATACTGAACCATCAGAACCTGTAACAGTTTGTTTAAGAGTAAGTGTGTTTTCAATGCTGTTCCAAAACCATACATCTGCTTCCATGGTTGAGGTAAAACCTTGATTCATTTGATGTTGTGTTAAATGGCCATCATCAACTAAATCTACATCTTGATATACATTATCTTCTTCATGACCTTCAAATGCTAATACACCACCACTATCATCCATGCCTGTTTGATATGGAAATCCATTCCAAGCACCATGAGAGTGAACGCCATCATCACCATCTGTTGACCAACCAGTTGTACTTGTAGTGTTACCCGTTCCAAAAGTAGAGTTAGAAAGAACGTTTCCTGTATTTACTGTTTGGGCATTTCCTATGCTGTAGATACAAAGAAATGATATGGCTATTGAAAACCATATCCCATAGTATAAATACCTCATTCTCCGTGTACGTTAATTATTTTTATTTCTTTTGTTTCAATAATTATATCGTTAAGATTTTCTTCTTCTTTTAGTGTAGCAAGTTCAGCTTCTTTCCTAGCTTTTTCTTCTGCTAGTTTTCTAGCCTCTTCTTGTCTTGCTATTTCTGCAAGTTCAGCATCAATACGAGAACGTGTTTCTAATTTAGATACATAGGAGTTGTAGTCTGGTCTTTCTATATCATACTTGTTCCATTGGTCTAAAGCTTCTTTACCAATCTTGCCTTCAAATGGACAAGGTGTTCCTGCCATTTCCATTGCAAAAAATACTCGCTCATCTTGACACAAAATTGACACAGCCGCTACCTTCATTCCGTAATCATATAATACTTTAGATAATTTTATTCGTTCACAATTAAGGTCACGAACATGCTTACCAAAAGAACCACCAAAACCAAGAGTAGATACAGAGCCACTAATCCCCATGCTACACACATCTTGAGACATAGCCGAATAGGAAGGGGAGTTTGCAGAGTTGACAGGTACATCTGACCCATTGGTAGTAGATGAAGTGGTGCTCGTTGTTGTGTTTGTTTGTCCACCACTGTATGAGTTAGTTGTAGTCGATGTATACCCTCCTGTGATTTGCGTGTTGCTACCCGAGGAGTTTGTTTGTGCATTGTTGTCATTTGTTGAATCCCCTAATGCTGTTGTTGCAAGTAATACTAATAATATAATTAAACTATTTCTTAACAAGGCTACCTCCAAAATACAATCCTACTATTGCAGACATCAAGTGAGTATCTAGTGGAGTTATAATTACACCTGCAAAGGCTTTATCCATTAACACTTCTTTTTGGTCTATTAAAAATAAAAATCCACTTTTAAATTCTGTCCATGTTAAGATAACAGGAACGTCAAAAAATACAGGAACTAATTTAGGATATGCAATAACCATAAACACAGCAGTTAGTGCTATGATTCTTCTAGTCCATTGAAAACCTTTGTTCTCATATGTTCTTGCTTTTTCTATATGTTTCATTTGGTTATCAGCTCTAGCCAATAACATTTTTTGCTCGTCTTGTTTTGCTTTGATACTTTGTGACCAGATAGACATTACTCCACCTAATACACTAGACCCTAGCATTGTAATCATTTCTACTGGTAATCCACCTAACATACTATTTGTACCTCCGTCTTCTGTTACGTTACTAAATAAATTAAAACCTGTTATCGCTAGTAATAATGTCTCCATTAATCGGATAATTTAATAAATGTCCAAATTGCTCCTAATATACCGCCTATGAGTAAAAGCACTTTGATACCTCCAAGCCCCATATTACTAGTTTTATTTAAATCTCTTATTTGTTTTTGCATGATGTTAACATCTTCTCTAATATATTTAACATCCGTTTTGAGTTCGGCAATCTCTTTTTCCCATTCAGCCATTATTTGATAAACTCCTTTAATGAATAGTCATCACTTAAAACATATTCGTATGCTCTATCTAATGCTTGATTAATTGTTTTATCTACATTTTTTAATTGGCCATATTGATTTGGCCCCATCTCATGATTAGAGATAAATTTAATTAATTCTATCATTTTACCTCTATCCATAACATCTATAGTATTATTTTCAGATATACCTTTACTCATTGTGTCCATTTTGTATGACTCTTTATCTTCTGCCCATGCATCGTTTTCAAAAAATATTTGATTAATTGTAAGCTCTGGCTTATTGTTTTTTCTTATTGCTCTTGTAATTAAACTTATAGCACCTGCACGCACACCATCTTCTGCATTGTTAAATGTTAATTGACGTGGATGTATTTGTTCTTCTGCTAATCCTTCCCAGTCACCGCCACCCTGTATGCCCATCCAATTATTTGTTCTAACAGGTAGATTAGGTTTTTCTTTGACAATAACTAAAACGTTATCCATTTGCTGTGCTAAGTTATCTTTTGTCATAAGAAACCCTACGCATAGTATAACTATTACCCATCTCATTCTTCACTTACAGGAGTAAATTTAATCATTGGCTCAAATACTTGTAAGTCCATGTTTTCTAATTCGTTCATAATTTTATCAAATATTTGACCAACTTGTTTTTCAATTAAATCAATGTTTACTTTTTTTTGTTCTCCACTCATATCTGGTAAATTTTGTATTCTGTTTCTTTCTTTATTATATTGAGATATTATTCTAGAGTATTGCTCTAATTTTGGACTTAGTGCATACAATTCTTGATTTTTTTCATCTTCAAGTAGTTCTTTTGCTAAATCAAATTTAAAATCATCTTTAAATTTTTTTGCTTGATTTCTAATTTGGTCAGCACGTTTTTTTAAATCATAAAAACGTTGTTCGTATGAAGTATATTTTGCAGGGTCTAATGTTAAAAATCTTTTTAGTATTGGATATTCATCTAATCTCCAATCTTTTAATTCTACATCAGTATGTAATTCCATACCTGTATCTAGTAAATCTAAAAAGTATCCACCTATAGTTCCTGTATACGCTCTCCAAAAATTTTCAAATTCAATTGGAGACATTAGTCTGTCACGTAACCAAGGAGGTGCGTTTTCTATTGCTGATGTAATTGTTTTATTACTCCAAGGATATGATTGACCATAATCTGGAATACTATGTTTCATGCCCTCTGGTATAATAGGTGAACCAAAATATGTTCTATTAAATGCTGAATTAATTATAGGTGAAAATACTTGTGGCACTACAGACAATCTAGTTTGTGCTTTTAATACAGTCCATGTTGTTGCAAAAAATTTGTCAGCATTACCTGTTTTATTTAACATATCAAAAAAGTTTTCTGCAATAGTAGATGCGGCACCAAACTCAAATGGTTTTGGTATTTTTAACCAATTGCCACCTTCTAAAGGTATCATAAAATTTAAATCACGAACTTGTTGAGATTGTTTATAGTAATCTGGATTGTCTTTATTCATTATATAAAACACTGCTGTAGGTGTTCCAACAAATGTTATTAATTTTGCTATAGTTGATGATACTTGACCAGACCCTGGTGTTAATGCTCTTGCAGTTCTAAACAAACCTTGCAATCCTGCATTTAAAAATGGAACTGTGCTAACGTATTGTCTCCAAAAATTCCATGCACCTTGCATACCAAAATCTACTGCAACCTCTCTGGCTTCAAAAGCCGCTTGTCTTGCAGTTCTTCCTGCTTTTCTTAATAGCACAAACTCTGTAAATCTTGATGCGTTTTCAAATCCTGTTACAACATTTTCATAACTGTCTAAAAATTTTCTTGGTGTATTTAAAACATTGTTGTAATCTGAATGGCCCATTTGTCTATAGATACGTTTTAATGCACCCTCTTGTAAATCACCTTTTAATAGTGTTGATGCAAATGACCCGCCGTTTAAAAAAAACTCTTGTGATAATTTTTTGTATGTAGTTGTAGTACCATCTTTTAATTTTATAGGTCTATTACTCATGACCTTATTTCTATATCTTATAGCTGTGCTAAAGAATGGTAAATGAAAAGGATTTCGTGATAAGATGGCCGCAGATATAGTATCTCGTACAAAGTTAGCACCTGCAAAAAATCCTGGGTCGTATGTTACTGCACGAGTAAGTAAGTTTTTCCAAAACCTTGCAAAACCAACAAAAGCATTAGTACCGTAGTATTGTTTAGGACTAATAGATGAAAGTGTTGTGTACAGTAAAGGATTTTTAATTTCGTATATATCTTTTACTGTTTCTCCTTTTGCATTTGTTCTTAATACAAATTCTTCGTTTTCTTTTAGCCCACCTATTCTTTCAGAACGAAATAATGCTAAGTCATCTAAATCATCTAATTTATTTAAATCTAAAGCAGTTTCTTGTTTGCCTATTTGTTTTTTTAATTCAGCAGGTTTTACTTCAATTTTTCTAAATCTGACTTTATCTTTTGGTTTTAATTTAACAGCCCAATCATCCATGCCCTTGCCTTGTTTTTTTGCACTGTCAACAATATCAAAGACACTTTTTTTAACATGATTTTTATATGCAGAACTTATTATGCCATTTACATTATCTATGTAATTATCAAAAAAATTAGCAAAAGGTAATTCACCTTCTTTTCTACCTACAGGTGCACCTTTTAATTTTACTCGTAATTTATTTCCTGCCCCTGCTTTAATTGCTATTAAATCATCTGATGATAAATCTCTATACAATGGCATATAAGGTTTTCTTTTTTTAATTAAACTAGCCATTGTTTTAGCACTAATTAATTGAGCATCAACAGCTATTTGTAATAAATCTTCGTTAAATCTATTTAATTTATTTAATGTATTTTGATAACTAGTTTTTTTATCTCCTGCTACTACAATATCATCAAATTGTTTTTGTTTTGCTTTTGTATTTAATATGCTTTTGTATACTTTAGAATCAGATTTTTTTAATGCTTGTAAAGATTTAGCACCGACATAATTAAAAAAATCATCTACATTGTCTGTTTTACTTAAATTGTTTGTAATAATATCTTGCAAACCATCTTTATTTGTACTTTCAAATACACCATCTTTAAATCGAAATGTTTTCTTTAAAAGAAAGTGTTCTACCATACCACCTACTGCAGGTAAAAATCTAGCTTCTTGATATGCTGTTATATCTTTTGTATTTACACCATATCCTTTTATATTTTTTACACCTATTGCTCTAGCCGCATCTTCAAAATATTGTATACCTCTTACTTTGTCTAAAAAATTTATAATAGTTTTTTTAAGTAATTGTTGATTTTTAAATTTAATAGCAAATTTTTCTTTAAATGTTCTTCTACCTTGCACTAAATCATTTGCATCAAGTACATCTACTTTTTTATTATTTGCACTAGCGTCATCTAATATCTTTTTAACTTGTGTTTGTTCTTTTTCAATAACATCATCAGCATATTTTTTTACTTTTTTAGATACTGGATTTGATACATAATTAAATCCTTTTGCAACGCCTCTTGTAACTTCTGGTATAACAAAACTCGGAACAAGACCTGTTAAAACGTTTTTAAGTCTTTCCATACTTGGGTCGCCATCTGGGTCTGTAGATAACCATTCAAATACTGCAAATTTTGTTGCAGGAAATTGAACAAATAAATCTGCAAGATTAGGGTCGTATGGTGCAAATGCAAATGCATCTGTAACTGCACCTGCTCCAATACCTATGGCCCCTGCTTGTTTTCTTGTTACTGTTGTAGTTGGTTTAAATTTAAAAGTTTCTCCTGTTCTTGAACTTATTCTTTCATTTAAAGGTATAGTTTTTTCTTTCTTTGCACCTTCTAAAACAGTTTTTAATTTATTTCTATTTTTTACATACAACGTTGCACCTTTAAGAACTTTAAATGCACCTGTGTAAGGTATAAGAAACTGACTGCCAGGTCTTACAAATTGACCAACAACAGTTTCTGGTTCTGGCACTAAATTACTTATTTCAATGTGTTTATCATTTGGTAACGCTAAATTAGTTAAAGATTCTGCCGCATCTACAACGCCCCCAAAAGGTTGTACAACAATATCTTTTAATACATCACCTGCATATTCTAAACCAGACGCTTTTTCATTTTTAATATTTACATCTGATTTTAATAAACCAGATATGTTATAGTTTTTTTCTTTTACTTTTGGTTTAGTAATTTCAATAACTGATGGAGACTCGTTTAAAAAAGATAAAGGTTCTTTTTTAGTTTGAGTATCTGTATTTAATAAATCTGCTATTGTGCCCATTATTTAGGTGTGCCATCTGGATTATGAGTTTTTCCCCAAAGTCTATTCCAATCTTCAAAACCACCACGTTGGTCTGGAAGACCTTTAAAAAATGGACTTCTTGGTCTTGGCTCAACATGATTTGGTTTTAAATTTGGATTTACAAATAATTTTAATCCTGTTTCTGGATTATGGTCTGGATTATTTCTTATAAACACTTCATTTTGTGCACGTTTAATTTGGTATCCTACCATATCCTCAACATCATATCCTTCATCAGCTAAATTTATTTCAGCAGGCAATGCAACTTTATTTGCATCTAACCAAGTTTGCAATTCGT
>VMHT01213258.1_pt1 | contig 11422 bp, 9 predicted proteins | sample 4693611 | NCBI WGS metagenome assembly VMHT01 (sample SAMN12280063, study PRJNA550983) | marine metagenome | isolation source: seawater sampled from same location over 5 years 0.02-0.2 micron viral filtrate | place: USA: collected off the coast of southern California halfway between the port... ... | reverse complement strand
CGAGCTATTTTGGACAAACTCGATGTCCCCGCCTTCAGCAACCTCTTGGGGAGAGGCCCCAACCAGGCCCGCGTCAGGGAAGCGGGTAACTAAGCGCCGAAGCTCCACTAAATGATCCTGCCCCCATAGGTCGTCAGCGTCCAAGAACGCTATCCAGCGTCCCGACGCCAACGAGACACCCTCGTTGCGGGCGGCGGCTACTCCGCGGTTCTCCTGCGAGAAAATCTTGATTCTGAGATCCGAAATTGACCTCGCTCTTGATAGCCCTTCGTCAGTGGAGCCATCGTCAATCACTATGACCTCGAAATCATCCTCGCGTTGCGCCACAATACTTTTCAGGGCACGGACGACATAGCGTTCTTTGTTGTAAAGAGGAACAATCACCGAAAAGAACGGCATCATATCATTTTCCACTTACACCACCCTAGCTTAGCAGGAGGCACAATCTGGCATCCGCTTTTCGCCTTTTCCGCTTTGGAATGGCGAATCTTGATCACGTGCCAGCTCCCCCTTGCCAGGCTCCGAAACACATCATTGATATTCGTAAAAATCAGGGGGGGGCAGATCTTTAAGCACGCGCGACGAATATCGTAACACTACTAACTGAAGAACGTCACCCAAGATGTACGACCAAGGCACGGGGTATCTAGAGAGGCTCCCATTATAAACAACCCCCCCCCTCTCTTTTGGATAGATTGCAGGATGCTTTTCAAGGTCTTCCTGCAAAATATCCAGGCGACGGTTCACTTCAAGCCACCACCGCCGCGTCAAATCCGTTCCCGGTTTAAAAATAAAGGCGCAGTTGCCGATCACTCGCCAATAATTCAATTGAAGCCAACGCCATTTCAAATAACTATAAAAACGCTCGTGGAAAGCGTCACCCATATGGAGCGAACTCTGGTATATATTCGCAACACCATGACGAGAAACTTCCTTGTAACCTGCCGCCCAATAGGCATCACTTGAGTTCAACTTTTTTACCATAGGCAAATAAGACTCCCTGATGGTCTTAACATCAGCATACCCACCACCAAAATGATGCATAAAATAGGCACGCAGATAATCGGCGCGATGTGCCAAATTTAAGTTTTGATAAGCAGGATGGATTTTATCCAGATCCATGTATTCAGCCAGATTATCAGCCGTTACCAATTTAACGCTTAGACCGGTATCGGACATTGAATCAATGGCTCTTCTTCTTATGTCAGGGATTTGATTCGATCCGGTCCAAAACACAAACAAATTGTTCACTTCCATAAATAGCCTCTAAGATCGAAATATACCTCCGCAAGCAAACTATCCAAAAAGCACAACCTCGCAGCCAGACATTCGAGCGAACTTGATCAAGAATGCATGACGCTCCGAGTTTCGGGGAACAAGAACGATTCTCCGGGACGCACAACATGCTAAATTGAACATCACGCTACTTAGAAAGCCGACAAGGACGATAGGTCTATCCCCCGCATCATCCAAAATTGCCTCTTCAGCTATTCGGCCACGTTTGTTTAGAAACGGTACACCGAGATCCAAGGGCTCGCGTTCGCGGGGATGTCGCACGTAAACGTCGGTACCAATCTGGCTGGCAACGGCCTCCAAAAGCTTGACCTGCTCAGAATCCAAGGTTTCCTGAAACGGCGCCCCGACAAAAAAAAACTTTGGTTCCTCGCTCAAGCTGACTTCTGACGTCGCCCGCCCCCACCCTGCTATCGAGAACAGCCGGTCGCCACTCACAATATTCTCCAGGTCGGAATGAATCGTGTAGTGCCGCTTTATCCTCGCTCTGGTTGCATTGATCGAGCTAGCCCGGAAGAGCTGCCGATAAAGTCGCTCTCTCTTAGAAGACGCATCGCGAAAATAAATGCCTGTCTGGTTGAAGTTCGCAGTACCGTCGTCGAACGTCACTAGCTCACCGGCGGCGCGGCGATTGGCAACAGAATTGAGGACATAGGAGTCGATGCTGGCAAGCATAGTGATATCGTATCGCTTGCCCCACAAAAAAGGCCATGCGCGAAACGCGAAGCGAACATGGTTCAGCAGGTCGCAAACCTGCCGCGGCACGAACACGAACCTGGCCGCACGGGCATTCTCGGCCAAGCGACCGTGATAAAAACGGTCCTCCGTGGAATCATTCTGAGTGAAGTAGAGCAAATCATAGGTTGCCACATTTTCGGCTTCCAGCACCCGCTCCACCAGCCAGGCCTGGAATGGGGTTCTCACGAGAACAAGAACCTTGCTTGTGTTCACGGCATCAGATCTCACCTCGAGACCGATCCTCTTTCAAGGCTAATGAATCTTCCGTGACGGGCGTCATGGCGGACACATCCTGGTTAACTTTGCGGCCCACTATATCGCCCATGTATTTCGGTGGTAAGCCATACCCTGGCCGTACACTCCGCACACAACCCTCAGTAATCACATCTCCCGCTTTTAGACCCTTTACGAAATACAGCGATCGCCGGAACTTGACGTTGCCCTGTTCGCTAGACTTGTGGCCATAGTCGACTTTGCCCAGCGCCTGCCAGGCGGTCTTGCTATCGCGGCAAAGAGCGGTAAGGTCAGCGGGTTCCAGGGAAAAGCTGTCGTCTGGGCCGCCGCCGCTGCGGTCGAGAGTGAAGTGTTTCTCAATCAGGCTGGCACCCAGGGCAACGCTAGTCATCGCCGTGGTGTTGTCCAGGGTGTGATCGGACAGGCCGGTCACCAGCCCAAAGCGCTCAATCATGTCAGGGATGGTGCGCAGGTTGTAGTCCTCGGCCGGGGCGGGGTAGCCGCTAACGCAGTGTAGGACGGCCAGCTGTTCGCAGCCGGCACCGCGAGCGGCTTCGATAGCTTCCTGGATTTCTTCGACGTCCGCCATACCGGTAGAGATGATCATCGGTTTACCAGTGCGCGCGACGTGTTCAATCAGCGGCAAATCGACGGCTTCGAAGGATGCTATCTTGTAAGCTGGCGCGCCGAGCTCTTCGAGCAGGTCGACCGCGGTGGCGTCGAACGGCGAGCTGAAGAGGGTGATGCCCAGCTTACGGGCATGATCGAAGAGAGGCTTGTGCCATTCCCAAGGGGTATGTGCCCATTTATACAACTCGTACAAGGTTCTGCCGGCCCAAAGCCCCTCTTTGATCTGAAAGTCTGGCAGATCGCTATCCAAGGTAATGGTGTCCGGCCGGTAAGTCTGCAGTTTGACGGCATCCGCGCCGGACTTTCGAGCCTCTTCGATCAGCCGAAAAGCATTGTCGATGTTGCCGTTATGGTTGGCGGACAACTCGGCAATGACATAGGGTGGGTTATCAGGACCTATTAGTCGACCTGCGATACGGATGGATGGATGGTTTTTCATGAGATATAAGTCTTGGTTGCTTCGATGCCGATATTGGCGATTACATCTATAATGGAAAGGTGAGACACGAAACCTTTTGACCGGAATTGCTTATATGGAGCAGGCTGAAATTCCTGAAAAAGCAACGATATTTCGGACAGTGTAACGAAGTTGTCCTCTTCCAGATAGGCTGCCGATCCGCGAGGAGATAAATATTCATCGCATTCCAACTTGCGTAGAATCTGGATCAGATGCTTTGAACGTGCTTCACCACACTGGAGATCAGATGCGCATACGAACGTGGTGGATAACGACAGCGCTTGTGCAATGCGCAGAATGATGGCCTGGTTGAATTCAGAAAGCCGCTCGGGGGGCTCACCGTTGAAAATTGGCTCTAGCAGAGCAAGCGCCTCTTCACCGTAGGGCGTTCCAGCGTAAGCGGTGCGCAGCGTCAGCCAGTGCTTACGGCGCCAGCCTGATTCGTTGTTAATGACGACTTCTCGAATCGGTGTATCTCGTCTGGTCTTGCGGACGGGTACGCTGATAAGACATTCCTCTCCTTGAAGGAGGATTCGGTTGCGTGTCTGCCACGATTGTTTTTCAAACTGAACGTCGTCGAGGAACACGAATCGATCCACCTGCGAGATCAAGTTGAAGTAACCCGCCCATGGGAGATAGGTCGGCTGCATGATCGCGCATCTCATAGGCGCTTCTCCATCTTGATGACATCAGGCCTTTCAAAGAACGCAGGCACTTGAGTATCTGTCATCACCGGAACATAGCCTGCACGTCGGTACAAGCGAATTGCTGCATCGTTTTTTCGGCTCACATGGAGCACAGCACGAGTAATAGCTAAATTGTAGCGTATTATGCGCTCCAGTTCGTCTAATGCTTGTCGACCAATTCCTTTTCCGCGCATACGACTGCGCCCTAGGTAAAGCCAAAGTTCGGCCTCGCTATTGTCAGTCGACAGGTTCTTAAGGCCCGCGTTACCTACATGTGCGTCATCCTTGTAGATCGAGAAAACGTATTGGCGTGGATCATGCAAAACGGCCCTCCAGTATTCGAAATGAGCCCGTCTCTCGGGCCTCTGACGCATTAAAAATAGCGAGCGTAGCTGATCGTCCTGGAGCCAGTGAAAGGTTCGTCGTATGTCCAGCCTCCGGGGCGGTCGCAACATCACTCGCGACTTGAGTAAATCATTCGCCAACTCATCAGTGCCGCAACCGACCACGTTAGGTGGTGGGTAGACACCTTCCTGGACTGCGCGATCAACTTTGCAGGCCAAGTCAGCGGCGTCCTCGTAGAGCTCGAAAAGGCCGGCTGCGGCCATCTTGCGCAATGGTGCAATCTGGTTTGGTGCGGTGGGACGAAGTATCGATGGAAGTCCAGTGTAAATACGCTCATATGTCGCCCCCCCACCTGACCCGATCGCGAGGTCACTTTCTCTCATGAGCTTCGCCATGTCCTTCACGCCCACCTTTACTGTAGTAGGCCACTTTATGGCAGCAGCCTGCTGCCGCACAACGTCGATCGCCGGCGCTTCTGCGCTGAGGACTACGGTGATTCGTGCGCCAGGAGGGAGTTTGCATCCTTGGAGAACCGTGAGCGCTTCGCCGGTGTAGTTATGTTGATCAATCCCCCCCATCTGGACCAGGATGTGCCGCACTTCTTTGGATACCCGGCGTTTAAAGCTTTCCTTGCCCATAGCGCTGAATTGCGGACGAAGCAGAACATGGCTCGACCCGGCGAGTACGCGGCAATGTGACGGTACGAGCGGAGCATAATCAGTGGCTGTGCGGCCGAAATTCTGGTCGAGAAGCAGGTCACAGATGTGCGCTCGATCGGCAAGGTCGTCGATGACCATGATCTTTTTGCAGGCGCCTTGCAGCGCCCGTTCCCAACGCGCGTCAAGGGCGTAGTGGTCAACCACCAACCAATCTGGTTCACCTTCATTGAGGATAGCCCCCGTTGCCGCCGCATCAATGTCCCAAGTGCATCCCAGCCAGGAAGCATGGGGCGCATCGCCGGTGGACACTGGTTGTTTTTTAAAAAATAGCTCTTTTACGCAAGGCGGCAGCACATGAACGGGATAACCTTTACTACGGATGTATCCGATTAGGTGACCAGGGTGTTCTCGACAGATAAAGCGGCACTGAGCACCCTTACCCGCGAGGGCATCAGCAAGCGTCAAACAGCGCATGACGTGGCCCGAACCGATGGATAGCGAGGCGTCCACCCGGAAGGCCACCCGCACGTTGGGCGTCTGTCCAGGGTTGTTCGTGCCCACCGTCGCTGTCATACGTTCTTGCCCCCCTTCTCGACTGGCCGTGTCTGCCAAGCCCAAAACAGCCATTCAGCACGCTCCCAATCCTCAGGCGTGTCGATGTCTTGCACCCGGTAACGTGGCAGGATGACAGACACGGCGCGCTCGGAAAAGATCGGGGTGCCGGTGCGCCAGGCCTCTGCACGCCCCCAGTAGAACTGGCCAGCGTCGTGCCAAGCCTCTTCGAGGTCCTGGGAGCGGGTGGCGAAATGCTCGGGTTGGAACATGGCCACGTGACCGTCATCGGTGATCCGCAACGCCCGCTGGATGGGGAAGGCATAGCTGGTCATGGAGAAGGCATAGTCGGCTTCCCAGCTTTGCAGTGCTTCCAGGCCCCGGCACAGGTCCTCCGGCTCGATGAAAGGAGCGGTGGCATACACACAGCACACCTGATCCGGCGCCTGCCCATGCTCACTTAACCATTCGATCGCATGGGCAATTACGGGAATAGTGGCGGTATGATCATCGGCCAGCTCCGCCGGTCGCATGAACGGCACCTCCGCGCCCCATTGCCGTGCCACGTCAGCGATCTCCTCATCTTCCGTGGAAACGATAATGCGATCGAAACAATCGCTCGCCCGGGCCGCCTCAATCGACCAAGCGATCATGGGCTTGCCAGCGAATTCCCGGATGTTCTTTCGCGGGATACGCTTGCTGCCACCACGGGCTGGGATAATGGCTACGTTCATTTGATCAGCACCTCCTCAAGCGCGGCGACCACCTGGTCCTGCTGGGCTTCGTTCATAGTCGGGAACATTGGCAGACTGATCGCCTCAGCATAGTAACGCTCGGCTTGAGGATAAGCACCCGGCTCGAACCCCATGGCCCGGTACCACGGCTGGGTATGCACCGGGATGTAGTGGATGTTCACGCCAATCCCTTGATCGCGCAGGGATTCGAACACGGCCCGGCGAGACTGCTTGGTCTTATCGAGTTGCAACCGGATCACATAAAGATGCCAACCCGATTCACTGTCCGGGTGCTGCCAGGGGGTAACCACGGGAAGACCTGCCAGTTCGCCATCGTAGCGTTTCGCTAATTCGTTGCGGCGAGCCACATATTCATCTAGGCGCTGCAACTGCGAGAGGCCAAGCGCGGCCTGCATGTCGGTCATCCGGTAGTTGTAGCCCAAGTCGATCTGCTGGTAGTACCAGGGCCCATCGGGCTCATGGGTCATTCGCGCCGAGTCACGGGTGATGCCGTGGCTGCGCAGCCGGGCCATTATCTCGGCGAGGTCTGCATCGTTAGTAACGGCCATACCGCCCTCACCGGTCGTGATAATCTTCACCGGATGGAAGCTGAAGATGGTGACGTCGCTGTAGCGGCCGTAGCCGATCGGCTCGCCTCGATACTTGCCGCCGATAGCGTGCGAGGCATCTTCGATGACGCGGAAGCCGTAATGCCGGCTCAGGGCATGAATGGCCTGCATGTCGCAGGGCTGGCCGCAGAGGTGGACGGCTACCAGCACTTTCGGCAGGCGATCTTCTTGTTTAGCCTGCTCCAGCTTTTTCGTCAACTTCTTAGGGCACAAGTTATAGGTTTGTGGGTCAATATCCACAAAATCCACTTGTGCGCCGCAATACAGCCCGCAGTTAGCGGAGGCGACGAAGGTGATGGGCGTTGTCCAGAGCCAATCGCCCTCGCCCAATCCCAGAGCGCGGCAGGCGATGTGGAGTGCCGAGGTAGCACTATTGACGGCCACGCCATGGTTCGAGCCACAGTAGTCGGCCACAGCCTGCTCGAAACGCGGCACGACCGGACCCTGGGTAAGGAAGTCGGATTGCAGCACCTCGACGACGGCGTCGATGTCGGAACGGGTGATGTCCTGGCGTCCGTAGGGAATCATGATCAGATCTTGCCTATTTCGCTATAGTGACGATCGATCCACGCCCGGAGTTCTTCGTCACTCATCCACTCGGTGTTAGTGTTGCTGGCGTAAATAAAGCCTTCCGGTACTTTCTTTCCGTTTTTGATTCGTTCCTTGCAGGTACCCCAGTTGTTAATGTTGGGCAAGATCTTAAAGTGCTCAGGGTATTCGTAGGTGAAGTGGGAATCCTCCGCACCAATCATCTGCTCATGCAGTTTTTCGCCCGGGCGAATGCCAACTATTTCCTGTCTGGCGTCAGGCGCGATCACGCGAGCCAGGTCAGTCATTTTCAAGGAAGGTATCTTCTTTACGTAAATCTCTCCACCGACCATATCTTCAAAGGCATGCCATACCAGCTCAACACCCTGCTCCAGGCTAATCATGAAGCGAGTCATTCGGCCGTCGGTGATCGGTAGTACGCCTTTTTCCTGGATAGACATAAAGAACGGAATGACCGAGCCTCGTGAGCCCATGACGTTACCATAACGGACAACGGAGAACTTGGTTTCATGCCCACCCGCATATGAGTTACCCGCTACAAAGAGCTTGTCTGAAGCCAGCTTAGTGGCGCCATACAGGTTAATGGGGCTGCTCGCCTTGTCTGTAGATAGCGCCACGACTCCCTTAACGCCTTTATCAATGGCGGCATCAATCAGATTCATGGCCCCGTGAATGTTGGTCTTAACACATTCGAATGGATTGTACTCTGCCGTAGGTACGATTTTAGTGGCAGCAGCGTGCACCACGTAATCCACACCATCCAGCGCGCGATAAAGGCGATCTTTATCACGCACATCGCCGATAAAGAAACGTAGGCGGTCATCACCCTGGTAGAGCTTGGCCATCTCCCACTGCTTCATCTCATCTCGGGAGAAGACGATAACTTTCTTTGGGTTATACTTTTCCAGCGTCATCGGGATGAACTTGTGACCGAAGGATCCAGTGCCGCCGGTGATGAGTATAGTGGAGTGTTCTAACATTCCGTTTGTCCTGCTTGTTAGTAGCCAAGGTTTTAGCTGGACTGGAGCTCTACGCCTTGATCAGGCGTGACTTGCCATGCGTTGAAACACCAGATTCCGTGCGGCCAGTTCATCAAATGTACCTGAATCTACGACCTCACCCTGAGCCATCATGAAAATTATGTCGCACTGTTTAACCGTGGTAAGCCGATGCGCAATCATGATGATGGTTTTCTTGCCGGAGAAATCATGGATAGCGTCCATGATGAGTTTTTCCGTAATACCGTCCAGCGCGCTCGTGGCCTCATCCAGGATAAGAACGTCGGCGTCGTGGTAGAGCGCGCGGGCGATGCCGATGCGTTGACGTTGGCCGCCGGAAAGCTGCACCCCTCTTTCCCCGACTCGGGTGTTTAAGCCGTCTGGCAGTTCAGCCAGAAGCTCATCCAGGTGGGCCATGGTGGCTGCTCGCTGCACCTTTTCGTCATCGATCCATGTCTGGGGCAAACCGAAGGCTATGTTCTCGCGGATGCTGCTATCGGCCAGGAAGATGGATTGGGGCACGAACCCCAGGGCATTTTGCCAGGCGCGGAGTTGCTGCTTGCCGAGCGGCTGCCCGTCGATCAGCAATTCGCCGTTCTCTGGTTGAATAAGGCCTAACAGGATATCAATGGTGGTCGACTTTCCTGATCCGGAAGCGCCTACAAGCCCGATGACTTTATTTGCTCCTATTGTCATCGTTAAGTCCCGAATCGCAGGTTCGAATTTGCCAGGGTAGGTAAACTGGATGTTTTTAAGTTCAATGGACTTCTGGGGGATGAGGTGCGCGCCGGAGTTTTCACCAACACTGTATTGATGCGGCGCTCCAGCGCTGGCTTTGAGATCGGCCCTGAGCCCTTCGAAAGCGGTCAGATTGCCCCGAATCATAGAGATGCTGCTGTATATCTGTTGAAACGCGGGCAGCAACTTGAACCCTGCCAGCGCATAAACGGAGACTAGCGGCAATATAGTGCCCAGATTGCCGTCATGCGCGGCGAGCAAGTAAAGGATCAGGAAGATGACGCTACCAAAAGCCACCAGTTCCATGGCAAAACGAGGCACCTGACTCATGGCCTGGTTGTTACCCTGGGCGTCGGCAAATCCTGCACTGGCCTTCTCGAACCTGTCCGTAAATACCTGCTGGCGACCAAGTAACAAAGCATCTTTGATACCGCCGAAACCCTCGCCCATCAGTTTGAAGCGGAGCCGTTGTGATTCCGTGACGGTGTTCCCGTTCCTGATCAAGCGTTGCCTTACGATATTGTACATAGCCATGTAAGCCGATGAGAATATCACCAATCCGATTATGGCAACGGCCGGGTTGAACACAAAAATTGCGGCGGCCATCAAAGCGGCCATGACAATACGGGCGTTCATCTGCATGAACGGATTAATGATCCCATTGGTTATCCGCATGCATTCCTGCGCAATCTGGTTGGTAAGCTGACTGCTGCTACCGCTCGCGTGGAACAGCCAAGGCTGGTACATGTAGTGCTTGTACAATCGGCTGCTGAGCTCCGCGCCTACTCTTGCGCCATAAATGGAAAGGCACCAGATGGTAAACATGGAGATGCATGCGGCGACAGTGAGAGCTACTAACACGCCGATACCGGCCCAGAACAGGAAGGCACGGGGGTCTTCGAGCCCGCTGAGTCGATAGAGGCCGCCTACGATACCGTTACCCTGAAGTTGGCTCAGGTCCCCTACCAGGGCCATGAAGGGGCCGATAGCAAGTACGCCGCCGAGCTCTGCGAAAGCCATCAGGACGACCAGGAACTGGAGCCTGACTAACTTTTTACGCTGCTCATCGGTTAATAACGAATAGAGTTCTTTCAGTTGTTTAAGCATTCAAGGGTCAAACTCTGGTCTAGCCGTGAAATGTTCAGTGAGCTCAGTCATAGCTTTTGCAGACGGTATTAAACTCGGTAAACATTACTGTAGTTGGTTAAGGTACCACGGCATCGCAACCGCCAGGCCCTCGGTCACCCTGTGCGTTGGGCTGTAGCCCAATCGGCGGGCAGCTTTTCCGATATCCGCCTCGGAATGGCGCACGTCTCCGGGGCGGAAGTCTCCATAGTCGGGCGCCTTGTCGTAACCCATGTCCAGTTTAGCCAGCTCTCCGGCGATCTTTTCGAACAGCTGATTCAGGCTGGTTCGAGCATTGCAGGCCACATTGTAGATTTCATCCTTGTCTTCGTCGGCGGCTGTCGCCGCTAAAAGATTTACTTGTACCGCATTGTCGATAAAGCAGAAGTCCCGGCTGGTTTCACCGTCGCCGTTGATGCTCACGGTGTCGCCCTGGATCATCGCGGCGGTCCACTTGGGGATCACCGCAGCGTAGGCGCCGTTGGGATCCTGGCGTGGGCCGAAGACGTTGAAATAGCGAAGACCGATGGTCTTGAAACCGTAGGTACGGGCAAAGACGCTGGCGTATAGCTCATTCACGTACTTAGTTACTGCATAGGGAGACAGCGGGTTACCGATTTTGTCTTCAACCTTGGGCAAATCCGGGTGATCGCCGTAGGTGGAGCTGGAGGCGGCGTACGTGAAGCTGCTGACTTGCTCGTCCTTGGAGGCCACCAGCATGTTCAGGAAGCCGTCGATGTTGGCCTGGTTGGTGGCTATTGGGTCTTCGATGGAGCGTGGCACCGAGCCGAGGGCGGCCTGGTGGAGCACATAGTCTGCCCCCTTTACGGCTTCATGGCAGTCATCCAGCTTGCGGACGTCGCCTTCTATGAAGCGGAAGCGACCCCACTGCTGTTCGGAGACCAGTGTTTGGACCTCGTCCAGGTTGTGCTGGTAACCGGTGGCGAAGTTGTCCAGGCCCACTACTGTCTGGTCCAGTTTTAGCAGGGCTTCCAACAGATTGGAGCCGATGAAGCCGGCTACGCCGGTGATTAGCCAGTTTTTGGGGTTGGCTT
>VMHT01090213.1_pt1 | contig 11422 bp, 7 predicted proteins | sample 4693611 | NCBI WGS metagenome assembly VMHT01 (sample SAMN12280063, study PRJNA550983) | marine metagenome | isolation source: seawater sampled from same location over 5 years 0.02-0.2 micron viral filtrate | place: USA: collected off the coast of southern California halfway between the port... ... | reverse complement strand
TCTTCCCCCCGACGCCCGCCCCGACGTCCCGCGCCGCGTCCGCGTCGCCGCGATTCGCCCGTCGCGCGCCCTCGCCCTCCCGCGCCGTCGCGCGCGTCGCGTCCGCGTCGGAAGCGCGTCGCGCGCGCGCGCGACGCGAGAGGTCCACGCCGTCCCGCGGCATGTGCGTCGTCGACCCGTCTCGCGTCGCCGCGTCGCGCGTTTCCGACGCGCGACGGTTCGACGCGTTTCCGTCGCGCGTTTCCGACGATCCCGCGCCGTCGCCGCGTCGCGCGCGTCGCGGTGCGACGCGCTTCCGGTCAACGCGCGTCGTCCGACCGCGTCGTCGACGTCGCCCCCCTGGGGCCTCGCGACGAGATTTTTTCAACTTTTTTCGCCCCTGGGGCCCGCGAAAAAAGTTGAAAAAATCTCTAGGCGCGCGCGCGAGTCCCGACTCGTCGACGGCGCGTGCTCATGAAATCTAAACCCTACTTATACCCCCCTGGTTTCGTTTCTTTCATTTACTTCACCGCATATCTTGAATACACGCGTTCGAGCGTTTCGACGGCCACCCAGGACACGAACGAAACCCCGTACTGATCACCACACCGCACACGCCGCGCGTGGACGCGCGCGCGCCGCACAATCGCGCGGGCGCCCACCATCACCATGCGCGCCTGCACGCCTCGCGCGTCGCTCGCGCGCGCGCGCGGCGCGCAAAACGACGCACGACGCGCGACGCGCGCGAAGACGCACCGACGACCCGCGGTGGCGTCGCCGACGATCCTCGTCCAGGGCGGCAAGGATCCGGAGACGACGACGAATGGGCTGTCGAAGAAACGACGCGCGGTGATCGAGGACATGACGTCGTTCGCGGCGGGAGAACTGAGCGGACTGCTGAAGGACCCGGACACGAATTGGCAACCGCAAGATTGGCTGCCGAATCCGGAGTCGCCGGATTTCTTGGATCAGGTGCGAGGGCGAGGGGGGGCGAGATCGACGCGCGCGAGGGATGGTTTATCCGCGCGAGGGCGGTCAAGGGCGTTCGAACGAGACGCGACGCGGGACGCGCGAGGCGAGGTCGAGGCGCGCGCGAGATGGGCGAGGGAGTGGGTGGAGGCGTGCGCGCGCGCGAAAACGCGGTGACTGACGAGCGCGCGAACGCGTCGCGATCGCGATAGGTGGCGGAGATTCGTAAACGCGCGGCGAACATCCCCGACGATCTCTTCGTCGTGCTCGTCGGCGATATGATCACCGAAGAGGCGTTGCCGACGTACATGAACATGTTGAACACGCTCGAAGGAACGAAGGATAACTCTGGCGCGGATGCTCACCCGTGGGCGGTGTGGACGCGCAAGTGGACGGCGGAGGAAAACCGTCACGGCGACCTCATGAACAAGTACTTGTGGATGACGGGTAAGGTGAACATGAAGCCGGTCGAGACCACGATCCAGAAGCTCATCGGCAGCGGCATGAACCCTAAGACGGACAACAACCCGTACCTCGGTTTCGTGTACACGTCTTTCCAAGAGCGCGCGACGAAAATTTCCCACGGGAACACGGCGCGCTTGGCCAAGGAGGCGGGCGATCCGGAGTTCGCGAAGATGTGCGGCATCATCGCCGCCGACGAAGGCCGCCACGAGATCGCGTACCAGCGCATCATCGATGAAGTATTGGCGCGCGATCCCGACGGTGCCGTCCTCGCGTACGCGGACATGATGGAGAAGCAAATCACCATGCCCGCGCACATGATGTGCGACGGCCAGCACAAGGCGCGAACCGGCCGCGACCTCTTCGTCGATTTCGCCGCCGTCGCGGAGCGCACGGGCGTGTACACCGGCCACGATTACGCCGATATCATGGATCACCTCAACAAGCGTTGGGACATCGCCAACATCACGGGTTTGGGCGGCGAGGCGGCCGCCGCGCAAGAGTACTTGATGAAGCAACCCGCTCGCATCCGCAAGCTTGTCGCTTTCGCCGAGAAGAAGGCGGCGAAGAAGCCTCCGGCCAAGGAAACCTTCTCCTGGATTTACGATCGTCCCGTCGACATCAACTAAACAACCACCACCGTAGCGCGAGAAAGGCAATATAGCCTCCGCTTTTAGCTCTTGCCGTTGCGGCGTGTTGCTCGGTGCTCGACTATTCACGCTCAAATGTAAAAAGATTCAGATTCAATTCCCTACGCGATTCCCTGCGGCGCTTGATGGATGTGTATTATTATTGCACGCATCATTCCTCGAACCACGCGTCGAGTTCTACGCTAGAAACGACTCTGCGACTCGATCGCTCGTCGCGCATCCTTAGTTTTCGCGCGTCGGCAAGACCGCCTCGATGGCCGTCCACACCTCGCTCATGTCCTTTGCCGCGTCGATTTTCGCGACGACGGGAGAGTAGTGCTCCAAAATGGGCTTCGTTTGCGAGTGGTACGCTTCGAGGCGCGTCACGAGCGCTTCTTTCGTGTCATCGCTGCGCTGCTCGAGCTGCTCGCCAGTCTCGTCGTCAAACATGCGCTTCGGCTTGGCTTGCTTACCCGGGCACGCCTTCAGGCTCTTCGGCGGGTTGAACGTGGCGTGATACGAGCGACCGCTCGCCTTGTGCACCCATCGGCCGCAGATGCGCTTCTCCAAAAGCGAGTCCGGGACCTCGAGCGAGACGACGACGTCCACCTTCTCGCCGCGCTTCGCCAGCATCTCATCCAGCTTCTTCGCCTGCTCGATCGTCCGCGGGAACCCATCCAAAATGAACCCACGCGCGCAATCCTTCGCCGCGATTCGATCGCGAATGATCGCCACGACGATGTCGTCCGTCACCAATCCCCCCGAATCCATCGCCGCCTTCGCGCGTCTCCCGACATCCGTCCCCGCCGCCACCGCCGCGCGCAGCATGTCTCCCGTCGCGAGCTGCGGCACGCCGAGCTTCTCCGTGATCTTCGGCGCTTGCGTTCCTGCGTCGCGCGCGTCCGTCGCGTCCGTCAGTCACCGCGCGCGCGTCGTTCGCGTCGCGCGTCGATCGCCGTCGTCTCGCGTCGCCGACGCGCGCGTCTCTCGCGTCTCTCGCGCACCCTTGCCCGCGCCCGGCGGTCCGAAGATGACGATCACCGATCGCGGCGCGCCGCGCTTGCTCTGCCCGCCGCCCATCGCGCGGCGTCGCGTTCCGCGGCGTGCCGACGCCCGCCGACGTCACTCGTCGACGCTGATCACGCGATGCGGCGCGCGCTGCACGTCGCGCGCGTCGCCAAGGCGAAGAACCGCGACGCCGGACGGTCGATGCACTGGCGCGTGGGTAAGGGGAGCGAGTCCGCGAACGGCGCGGGCGAGGCGACGGCGCGCGGCGGGAAAGGAAGCTCGAAGACGACGCGGTCGCAGCGGACGAACAAGAGCTACAAGGTGTACGTCAGCGGACGACCGACGATCGACGACGTCGAACGGGCGTCGAGGGGGGAGAAGACGAAGTCCATGGGCGTGGTCGAGCGCGAGGCGCCGTACCGGCTGACGCGAGACGAGCGAGAGGCGTGGGAGCGAGCGAAACGGCGAGGAGGGCTGGAGACGCGAAGCGCGAGTCGAGACGGGCTCGCGAGACGACGGTTTCCGTTGGTGAACACGCATCGGGCGTACTGCGATGCGGTGGGGATGGTGTTCGTGTGCACGGAACAAGACGTCGAAGGGGGGGAGGATTGCGTGGTGGTGGACGTGTCGACGCTGCGGGCGAGCGAGGACGGCGACGCGCGCGCGCGGTTGAGCGAGTTGGCGATCGCGTTGGGGGCGAGCGCGGAGGATTTGTGCGGCGACGAGGAACCGCTGATGGCGCAGATGCGATACGTGGCGGCCATGGAGGGGGGGTTCGAGCGCACGGCGCTGGTGGAAGTGTTGGAGGGAGACGCCGAAACCGAGCCGGCGCCGAGCGAGAGCGAAATCGCGGCGGCGAGAGACGCCGTCTCGGCCGCGGCGGATCGCGTGCGCGAAATGAAAGATTCAGGGAAATCGAACGCGGATGATAACGTGAAAGCTGGCGTGCGATGCCTCCTCGAGGCGAAGGCGAAGCTGGGAGCGATGGAGGCCGCCGCGGAGAAGACGTCGGCGGCCGCGAACGAGGCCGCGGAAGTGGATCTGGAGGCTGACTTAAAACGAATCGAAGAAGCGGCTCGGAGATCACTCGTCGAGTTACCCATTCACGGTTTGCCCGAACGATATATGCGGTTCAAGTGTCCTGATCGTCCAACGGCGAAGGCGCTCTCGAAAGCCATCGCAAAGGAGGATCTCGCGCCTTTGTTGCTCGAAGTCTAGGCAGCATCACGGTTTAGTTGCGGTACGCGCTCTGCTTTGCTATGTACAACGTATTTATTTGCTTTACTGTATTCCTCGCGCGACTCGCTGAGGCGCGATGTCACCAGGACCGACGCCCTTGGAGGCGTAGTACTCGCTGAAATCGAGGCGGAACAACAAGAATTGCGTGTCCACGTGCGTTTGGAGTGGCAAAAGGTTCAAGAAACCGTCCAATGCACGCGCGTAGTCGTCGCGCAAATTTGCCAGTCGACTCTGCGCCACGGCGACCTCGTCCTTATCGATAAAATCGCTCGCATTCGACTCCTCGCCGACGTATGTCCCCCATTGCTTGTTCTTCTCGCGCTCGGCGATGCGCTCTCGCGTCGCCGCCTTCTTCGCGACGACGTCTGCCGCCATGTCGAAAAGATCAGCTGCGACTTCGCGGAACGACATCATCACCTCAAAAAGTGCGTAAAGGGTCTGCAGAACTAGCTGCGACTTTGACCCGAGCAAAGCCTTTTGAACGACGGCGTCGAGGAATACGTCGTGCGCCGCGATGATTTCATCCAAATCGGAATGCTTGGCAAACTTCTCCTCGAGCTCGACCCACGAGGTCTCCAGCACCTCGAACATGACGTAGTACTGAAAGTTAGAAATAAAGCTGTGCATCTCCCCTCGCAATGAATGACAGCTGCGTAGCATGTCAGCCAACGCCGCGCCAGACGTGCCCCCGCCGGCGGTTTCGCTTGACAACAAATGCGCTACCGTCGGTTTCATCATCTGCCACGTCCCACAGAGCGAATGTTCCACTCGCTTCAGACGCCACAGAAAGTTGAACACGCGCAAATACTTGCTCATCGCGTGTTCGGTGAATATCGTCGTCAAAGGCTGATTTACGACGTACTCGAGCGTGAAGACATCCCATCCCACTTCTTCGTTCAAGTGCGCCATCAAACGCACGCGTAAGCGATCGAGAAAGTCTGGAGAATCCGACTGGGCGCTACTGCTGCGCACGGCTTGTTCGAGCATACCGCTGAGCTTGAAGACACTCAATGAATTCGCGGGCTGCTCCAAGCTCGGACCCATCAAGTCCATCAAGCACTCGTGCAAATCCCCCTGGCCGAGCAACAAATAGCGCTTGAGCGCTTGACAATGCTCTCCGAGCTTGAAGCGTTCGAAGAGTACGCGACGCACCGTTCCGTCCACACGCTTTGCTGTCTCGCTAATCAACGTCGTCAAACCATCTGGATTCTCAAAGTCTAGCCCTCCAGCCTTTTCCACCGCGTTCAAGACGTCCGCGCGTTCGGGCGTCCAGCTCGAGTCGTCGCAGCATCTGCGAAGAAAGTTTATGCTCTTGCCGAGGCGAAGTATAGTTTTCCCCTGTTCGCGCGTGATGAACGAGGGCAGCATGTCCTCATCGAACGCATACTTTCGGCGCCATAAATCTTTATCCGAAATCGAGTGATCAACGCTCACGAAGAACTCGCACAATGGGTCTTCGAGCTCGCCGCTCACCGTCCATCGATGCACCATGCCCAAATACGGCGTCGCGCTCGCGCTCAAAACTCTTCGTACCAACGCGGTGGATGACGGGTCGCCGTGTTGAGAGTAGTTGTACATGGCCGCCAAAGCAGCGCCTCCTCGCTTGCCGTGCGTCGCGTCGACCAAAACCGCTAGCGTCCGTAACATCTTGAGAGGATCGGCGAGCCACACGAAGAGTCGACGCAGGGTGAGGTAACTGTCGCCGCCCTTCGCCGCGCCGTCGCCTCGTTCGAGGTAAGCCACGATCGGAATCTGCGCTTGAGCTTCTAATACCGCGATCAACTTGTAGTAACTCGCGAGCTCGCGCTGAATCGCCGCTCTGAACGCCTGCCGCGTGCTGCCGTCGCCGTCGTCGACGTCGACGCCCGCCGTCCTGCCGTCGCCGAGCGCCGCCGAAACCTTCTTAAATAACCACCCTACTTCGGTGAGGCACTTGATCAAATTTCGTCGCCCGGCCGAGACGTTCACGTTCGGTGCCAGCGCGAACGCTTGTTGGGCCGGAGAAAACTTGATGAACTCGCCGTCGATGCCTTGACACGCGTACAGCACGTCTCGCACCAATTCGCGTTCGTCGCACTCCCCGCTCGCCGCGCGTTCAATCTCCAAAGCCCTGTACGCATCCGCGCGCCGACCGACGGCGTGCAACCCGAGCGCCCCTTTCTCACCGCCCGCGAGCGCGCGCGCGGCCTCGCCATCATCCAACCGTCTCGTCGCCGCCGCCGTCGCCGCGCCCGCGCGTTCGTCTCGCGTCAACGCCTTCGCCGCCGCGTCCAAATCCAACCGCCGCATCCCTCGCGCGCTCGCGCCCACCCCCCCGCCCGCTCCCCACGCGCCCTCCGCGTCCTCCGAGATCGCCAACAGCGTCCTGAGCACTCCCGCGCGTCGCGTCGACCCGCTCGCGTCGCGCCTTCGCGCGCGTTCGCACGCCTCCGCCGCGCGCGCCGCCGCGTCCTCCCCCCGCCTCTCTCGCACCCTTCGCACGATCGCCCGCGCCACCGCCTCGCCGTCGTCCATCGCGTCCCTCGCGCGCGTTCCCTCGCCCAGCGTCGACGCGAGCACGCGCGTCGCGACCCGGCGTCCCGCGTCCGCGCGTCGCGTCGCCTCGCGATCGTCCGTCGGCATCGCGTGCGTCGGCGTCGCGTTCGTCGGCATCGCGCGCGCGAGCGTTCGCTCGACGAGCGCTCGAACGAGCGCGGCGACATCGCGCGCGTCGTCGCGCGCGCGCGCGTCGGCCATCGTCGCGCGCGCGGTCGTCTGTCGCGCGCGCGGGCGTCCGCGGCCGTTGACGTCGTGTTTGGTCCGTGTGTGTACGAGACCGACCGTCGCGAACCGTCGTAGAGCGGCGTCCGCGAGCGGTAGTATACAGCGACGAACCGCGCGATAAAAACGTCCGACGACGGAGCGTTTTCGTCGCGGCGCGAGCGTTACGCGACGGACGCCGCGGAGGGCGACGGCGGGCGACGCGCGACGACGCGCGGCAGACGCCAGCGCGAGGGCGCGCGCGATGGACGGTCGGCGTCTCGCGCCGGCGGACGCGCGCGAGGCGCGCGCGGGGGCGGACGCGCGCGAGACGGCGTGGAAGGTGGACGTGCGCGCGCTCGAGCGAGAGGCGCGTCGACGGCGCGCGACGGACGCGCGCGGAGGCGCGGACGCGGACGACGCGGACGCGGGCGACGACGGTGGGAAGGCGGGACGCGCGACGCCGTTGGCGGTGGTGTGTCAGGACGTGCGGTACGAGGTGAGGGATCGTAAGACGGGCGCGACGACGCGGTTGCTGGACGACGTCAGCGCGGTGTTTCCTCCGGGGGGGGCGTCGGCGCTCATGGGTCCGTCGGGGGCGGGGAAGACGACGCTGCTGGACGTCATGAGCGGGAGGAAGACGCAGGGACGCTTGCGCGGGCGCGTCGTCGTCGGTGCCGAGCCGGCGACGAAGGCGGCGTTGAAGACGTGCGCGGCGTACGTCGAGCAGTTTGATTGCTTGCTCGCGTCGTTGACGGTGCGAGAAACGTTGATGTATCAAGCCGAGTTAAAGCGAGGCGCGGAAGGTTTCGACGCCAAGGCGCGCGAGGAGCAAGTGAATCGATTGATCGAAGACTTGCAGTTGGAAAAGTGCGCCGACGTCGTCGTCGGCAGCGCTTTGTCGCGAGGGATTTCCGGCGGGCAAGCAAAGCGCACGAACATCGGCATAAGTTTGGTCACTCGTCCTCGTATTTTGTTCTTGGACGAGCCCACGAGCGGATTGGATTCGAAAACTTCGTACGATTTGATGCGAGTCATTCGAAAATTTTGCGACACCGCCGGAGTCACGGTCATCGCCACCATTCACTCGCCGAGCTCGGAGGCGTTTCGTCAATTCGATCGTCTGTTGATGCTGAAGAATGGCAAAGTCACCTACGCGGGTCCATTATTCGGCGAAGAGGGCGCGGAGACGTACTTTTATTCGCTCGGATTTTACTTTGATCCGAACGATAACTTTGCGGATTTCTTAATCGCCACCGCGGGCGACGATTCGACGGATTTTGCCAGAGAGTTTACGGCGAGTTTTCATCACAAGCGTAATCGCGACGAAGTGCGCAAGTACGTGCGAGAAGTGGTGAATCGGCGGGAAGCAGGCGACACGCGATCTCTGCTGCTCGCAAACGCCCCAAAACCTGTCGGTTTTGCGAGCGCCGTGCGCACGCTGTTAAAGTACCGCACGTCTCGAAATTACCGCGACGCGCAATTCGTCGGCGCGCGCTGCGCGGGGCACCTCATATTCGCCGCCGTCATGGCGACCATGTACGCGGGCCAAGGAAAGGTCATGTCGCTCGACGCCCAAATCAACGTCTCTAACATGCTGTTTATGAACAACGTCCTCCCCGCGTTCGCTGCGAGTGGATACTTGCCTTCAATCTTGATGGAACGCCCACTTCTGTACCGCGAGCTCGACGACGGATGTTACCCACTCTTGGCGTACATCGCGTACAAAATCATCGAAGAAGCACTCGTGGCGCTCATTGTCTCACTCGTTGCGACTGCGATCTTATACAACGCCGCAGGTCTGCGAGGCAACTTCTTCGTCGATTGGCTCGCGTACTTTGGCATGCAACAATGCGGCGGCGCCGTCGCCTACCTCTGCGCCGCCGTCGCCCGCGACGTCGACGCCGCCAACGCCATCTTACCCGTGTACAACGTCCTTCAGGTCCTTTTCGCCGGTGTTTTACTCAACATCAACGACGTCCCGCGCGCTTGGACCTGGTGGCCACCGACGTTATTCGTTCGATACGGCTGGAAGGCGCAAATGCTCAACCACTTCGCTCGCGTCGAGCCTCCCGTCTTTCTCGCCGACGACGGCTCCCTCGTCGGCGTCACCTCGTATTACGACGTCACCGGCACGACGTCGTCTAATCTCGGTTTCGTGTACTTGCTCTGGGCGTGTTGGCTCGTCGTCGCCGCCGTCTGCACCGCGAGCGTGCGCCACCAAAATCGTTAGCGCCAAATGCAAAGCCAAGTTGTCCCCAGTCCTCACCTCGCGAACATGCGATCGCGCGCGTCGCCGTCGTCGCGCGTCGCCGCACCGCGCGCGTCGGCGAAGCGCCACCGCGACGTTCGACGCACCGACGCGCGCGCGTCGCGCGCGTCGGCGCCGGCGCCGCGCGACGACGATGAAGACGTCGACGCGTCGACGTTCGATGCGTCGACGTTCGACGCGTCGCGTCGCGCGCTGCTCGCGCTCGCCGCGTCGACGACGACGGTGATGGTCGGCGCGGACGTCGCGCGCGCGTCGCCCGTGCGGGCGTCGATGCGGATGGCGGATCGAGGGCCGGTGGCGCGCGCGGCGCCGCGACCGCCGTGCGGGCCGGGATACGCGACGCTGCGCGACGCGGGAACGTATCGAGGATTGGCCACGGTCGATCGCGAGGGACGCGGTCTGCGAGGGTTGTTGCCACCGAACGTCGTCGAGGACGACGTGGAGGTGCGCCGGGCGAGGGAAGCGCTCGGGCAGTGCGACGGCGCGTTCGAGTCGTACAAGCAGTTGGTGGCGCTGCAGACGACGGACGAGCGGACTTTTTATAAATTGTTGCGATCGGACACCGAGCGGTTGCTGCCGCTGTTGTACACGCCCACGGTCGGCGAGGCGTGTCTGAGATTCGGGACGCTGATACAACGACCGATGGGGGTGTGGGTAAGCTCGGACGACGCGGGGAACGTGCGGGAATTGATGCGCAATTGGCCGCGCGACGACGTGAAAATCGCCGTGATCACGGATGGGGAGAGAATTTTAGGGCTCGGAGATCAAGGAGCGAACGGGATGGGAATTAGCGCGGGAAAGAGCATGGTGTACGCCGCGTGTGGAGTGCCGCCGAGTGCGCTGTTGCCGATTCAGATTGACACCGGTACAAACAACAAGACGTTGCTCGACGATCCGTTGTACATCGGGCTCAAACGCGAGCGCGACCGCTCCCAGGCCTACGACGCGCTCTTGGATGAAGTCGTCGTTTCGATTCGCGAGCGATTCGGTCCGAACACGATCATACACTGGGAAGACTTCGCGCCGAGGAACGCGTTCAGGGTATTGAAAAAGTATTACTCCGCGCCCGATGTCGTGACGTACAATGACGACATCCAAGGCACCGCAGCGGTTACGGTGAGCGGGATATTGGCGTCGGTGCGAGCGCTAGAGAGAGGTGGTGACGTCACTCAGCAGCGCGTATTGTTCTTTGGCGCTGGACAGGCGAATATCGGCGCCGCTGAACTCTTCGTCCTCGCGTTGACGAAGCGCGGCGTCGCGGAAGCCGACGCTAGGAAACGGGTGTGGCTGTTTGATTCAAAAGGCCTCGTCGTGCGCTCGCGCGCGTCGCAGCTGAGTGATGACAAATTGCCTTTTGCACAAGACGCGAGGGAGGAAACTGACCTCGCATCAGCGATCGAAAGCATCAAGCCGACGGTGTTGGTCGGCGCCGCCGCGGTGCCCGGGGCGTTTACGCAAAAAGTCGTCAAGTCGATGAGCAAACTCAACGACCAACCGATCATTTTCGCGCTCTCCAACCCGACGTCCAAGGCTGAGTGCACCGCCGAGCAGGCGTACGCGTGGAGCAACGGCCGAGCGATATTCGCGAGCGGCACCCGATTTCCGCCGGTGCGATTCTCGGCTGAAAAGACGTTCGCCCCCGGATTCGCCAACAACGCCTTCATCTTCCCACCCATCGCCCTCGCCACCATCGTCAGCGGCGCGAAACAAGTCACTCCAGACATGTTTCTCACCGCCGCCGAAGCCTTGGCCGAATCTGTCGACGCCAACCTCTTCGCCGTCGGCGCCGTCTACCCGCCCGTCGATCGCATCGCCTCCTCCGCCGTCGCCGTCGCCGCGCGCGTCGCTCGCGCCGTCGACCCATCCATCGATCTCGACACCTGGCGCGCCCGCGTCCAGGACTACATCGCATCCAACGATTTATTCGATAGCCTGTAATCGTACTTTCGCGCTCGCGTTCTCCCCTCGCCCTTCGTCGACGCGCGTCCCGTCCCGCTCGCGGGTTATCCACTCACTCCGGTCGCCATCGACGTCGCGTCCAAGCCGCGTCGCGCCGCACTTCACCGCGCGTTCGCGACCGGCGCGGCGACGATGCGCGCGGGACCGCGCGCGACGCGCGTCGGCG
>VMHT01190599.1_pt1 | contig 11425 bp, 6 predicted proteins | sample 4693611 | NCBI WGS metagenome assembly VMHT01 (sample SAMN12280063, study PRJNA550983) | marine metagenome | isolation source: seawater sampled from same location over 5 years 0.02-0.2 micron viral filtrate | place: USA: collected off the coast of southern California halfway between the port... ... | reverse complement strand
GTTTAATCGAACTCAAAGTAGATAAACCAATATACAATGAAATAGAACACACAATGGCACGAAGAACTTTCGATGCAAATGGTGATTTCGTTGTAAGACAATTCGTTCCAACTTTAAAAGAACACTTAGACGACTCAACTAATGGTGGTGTATACACTTCTACAAATGGTGGAGTTGAGAGTAATTTTGTTATGCAAGTATCGCCAGGTAAAGCATATGTCAAAGGATATGAAATTGATAAAATAGGAACAACCTCAATTCCACTGAAAAAAGCAAGAACAGCAATATCATTAGATAATGCAAACACTCCAATAAGATTGGGGAACAAATTAAGAGTCACAAATATTCATTCATTACCCGAGTTTGGTAATGAGGGTGGTATAGATACTTTAGACCCATATCAATTAACAGAATTGTGGGATCCTGTACCAGCAGTCGCAGGAGTAAAAGGCACTGGCAATCTTCTAGGATATTCTAGAATTAGAAACATTGACGAACACACAACAGGTGTTTACAATTTATATCTATTCGATATTAAAATGTTTACTAGAGTCACATTTTCTGCACTATCCAGTGGACAAGTTGCAGTTAGTGATAAGTTAACAGACCTCGCAACAGGTGCAACAGGTATTATTGCAGAGATTGATTTACCAAGTAAGTCAGTATTATTACATGACGTAGTAGGAACATTCCAAGTTTCCAGTGGTATTGTAAGTGAAGGTATCACTGCAACAACAATAGTCAATGGAATTACTGCAGTTAGAACATACAATATTGATAGAGTTAGAGGTGTTTCTCAAGATTCAAATAACTCAAACAGAGAAGTGTTTACTGCACATACAGTTTTAGATTCTGCATTTAATTTAACTGGAACTGCTATATATGATACTACAACTGGTATGACTGGTTTTGGAACTAAGTTTACTACAGAACTTAAAGAAGGAGACGTTGTTCATAACCCTGCTTCAGGTCAAGATTTAGTTATTAGTTCAGTTGCTAGTGACATATCTGCAACACTTACAGTTGCTTCATCAGTAGCATATCAAGGTGGAGTTTCTAGATTACGTGCAACACTTTATGACCAAAACCAAACTGCAAACATATTTGCATGGCCAAGGAACTGGGTTAAGACACATACTGGTGAATCAATTCAAATACGAAGACAATTTACAGCTCAGTTAAGTGGTGGTTCATTCTCAGTAGATTCAGGTTCAAACGGAACCTTTGCACCAGTGAACAAAGATAACTTTACAATTGCAGTGATTGAAGCTGCTGGTGGTGGAAGTTTATCAGCAGGAGATTTAATTGACCCCGATTCAATCTCAAATTCAGTGACTTCTTCAGGTTCAGGTCAACAAATAACATTCAGTGGTATTAATGCAAATAACGATACTGCAGTTGTAAGAGTATCTTATACAATTACAATAACAGACCCCGTTAATAGAGATAAGACATTAAGAGCTGGAAGAATGTTGAAGGTCACAGGTTCAAAAACATCTTCATATATGTATGGAACTGCATACGACCATAAAGAAATTACATTGGGTGTTCCTGATGCATACAAAATTCGTGGAATTTATGAAGGAGTTAGTGGTGATGCATTACCACCTTCATTTATTACAACAACTACAACTGGAACCTTCGTTGTTAATGAAGAAGTTGTAGGACAAACTTCAGATGCACGTGCAAACATTGTCACCTTTAGTGGAGACACCAATGTATCATATTTTTATTACACAAATAATAATGTATTTACAGATAATGAAAATATTATTGGTCAGACTTCAGGTGCAGTAGGAACAATTGCATCGGTCACAGCAGGTTCACCGAACATAACAAACAGATACTTCTTTGACAATGGTCAGAGAGATGGTTTTTACGATTTATCAAAATTAGTTTTAAAGCCAGGTGAACCAACACCAAACAATAAAATCATAATAATATTTGATTACTTCCAATCTTCAGGTGGTGGAGACTACTTTGATGTGGAATCATATTCCTCAATACCTTACAAAGATATACCAGTCTATTCACCAAATAAAATAGACTTAGGTGGATTAGAACCCGATGGAACTTTTGAATTATCAGATTCAGTTGATTTCAGACCACAAGTTGGTCAGATAATAGGGTCTACTACCTTTGCAACAAATGTGAGTCAAGACCCAACTGATGCAACTAGTGTTGTAGACTTATCAGATGCATCAGGTGTAGGTGCAAAATACGCACCTTTTGCCTATGCAACTGGACGTTCTTTTGAAAGTAGTAGAACAGGTATTGCAACCACTTTTGCAAGTGCAACAGACACACCAGTATCAGGTTCAAGTGTTGTGGGTGATATATCATTCTATGTTGGTAGAATAGATAAAATATTCTTACATAAATCAGGAATGTTCCAAGTATCAACTGGAAATCCTTCAATATCACCAACTAAACCTAAAGCTATTGACGAAGCAATCGAAATGTTTGAATTGTCAATACCACCTTATACTAATAAGTTAAACCAAATCAGAGTAAGGTCACAAGACCATAGACGATATACTATGAAAGATATCGGAAAGATTAACAACAGGGTCACTAACTTAGAAAGAATCACTTCACTATCATTACTTGAGAAAGATACTCAGTCAAAACAGATTTTAGATGCAGACGGATTCGACAGATATAAGTCAGGTTTCTTAGTAGATAACTTTAGAGGTCATAAGATTGGTGACGTAAATCACCCCGACTATAAGTGTTCTATCGATACTAAAATGGGTATGTTAAGACCTCAGTCTTATCAACAGTTCTTTGATATAGGATTAAACACTAATGCTTCTTCAAACTACACAAAGACTGGTGACTTAATAACACTTCCATTTAGTGAGATTAACTATGTTAACCAAGACAAATCTTCTAGAACATTAAACGTTAATCCATATCACGTATTTGCATTCGTAGGTAATGTCAAGTTGACACCCGAAACAGATATATGGCAAGATACAGAACAATTACCCGAAGTTAGAATCAATAGAGAAGGAAACTTTGATGCAGTATTGTCAGATAATACAAATGCATTAGGAACAGTTTGGAACAACTGGCAAACCACATGGGCTGGTGAACCAAGTGTAGTGTCTTCAGAAGTGCAATCAACTTCAAATGGTTCATGGTCAGGAGACCCAGCACAAGGTGGTGAATGGAATGCTGGTTTAGAAATCACTAGAGAAATTACAGAGACACCCGAAATTCAAACAAGAACTGGTGTGACAACAAGTGTCGTAGAAGACTTTGTAGAAACAAGAAACGATAGAATTGTATCAGTATCAATTGTTCCTTTCATGCGTGCAAGAACAATCGAAGTTGATGCAACTAACTTAAAACCAAATACAAATCATTATTTCTACTTTGATAATGTAGACGTAAATAAATTTGTAAGACCTCAGAGTGGAACTTATTCACAAGACGGAGGAACAACAGTTTCTTCACATTGTAAGACAGACGGAAACGGAAGACTTCGTGCATTCTTTGAATTACCAAACAATTCAATTGACAAATTCCCAACAGGTCAGAGAGAACTAAGACTTACTTCTTCATTCTATAACTTAAGTAATCCAGCCTCAAACGGTAGTGCAGTATATCAAGCACAAGGATTATTACAATCTTCACAAACTGAGATTGTATCAACAAGAAATGGTAGAGTAGTCACTGAAAGATTACAAGGTTCAAGGTCTATGGATAGAAGGGGTGAAAGATTAAACTCTGCACCTTTCGATACAACTGCACCTGAGATTATACCTGATGTTCCACCGAGAGTCAATGAAATACCTCAAGATACAACACCACCAGTATTAATTGAAGACCCAGTTCTTCAAGTCCCAGTGCCAGTTATACCTATTCCACCAGCTGCACCAGTAATTGCACCTTTGCCTGTGGTGACATTCCCAACTCCACCTGCTTTACCTCCAGTTATCTTACAAGATATAAGAGAAATTGAGAGACCTAGGTTTATAGACAGAGTTGGAAGAGGTTCAAGATTAGATAGAGGTTGGGGAGACCCACTTGCACAATCATTCTTATGTGAAGCAGACGGTGGTATGATGTTAACTTCAGTTGACGTGTTCTTTGAAACAAAAGACGCTTCAATGCCTGTTTCTGTAGAAGTCAGAACCATGGTAAATGGATATCCTGGCCAAACAGTATTACCATTCTCAACAGTGACACATAATCCTTCTGCAGTTAATACGTCTGCAGACGGGTCAGTTGCAACAACATTTACTTTCGAGTCACCAGTATACGTAGAAGAAAACGTAGAGTATGCATTGGTTGTATACTCAAACTCAAATGAATACAATATGTTCATTTCTAGAATGGGTGAGAAAGACCTTGCAACAGGACAAACAATCGCAGGACAACCATATGCTGGTTCATTGTTCTTATCTCAGAATGCTTCCACATGGACTGCAGAACAAACTGATGATATGAAGATTAAAATCAAAGTTGCAAAATTTGATACTTCAAAAATATCAGATTTAAGATTTGAGAATGATGCATTACCAGTTTCAAGTTTACAAAACAATCCAATTGAAACTTATGACGGTCAAACATATGTTAAAGTATACAACTACTTACACGGAATGTATGATTCAGTTGGTGATAAAGATAACGTAGTTATTGCTGGTCTAACAGGTGAAAAACAAAATTCAATGTTAACACTTGGTAATATAACTACTTCAAATGCAACTCCTCAGAATGGAACTTTCACTGATGTTGGAGATGGAAAATCAAAATTCCATGTTGTTGTTTCAGGTGGAACAGTCGATAGTGTATTAATTGACGAGCCTGGACATGATTATACTGTAGGTGAAATAATTTCAATTACAAACTTTGACCAAGATTTAGCTGGAACGTCTACACTTCAATTTGAAGTATTATCAGTTGGTGATACCATAGGTGGTTGGCCGATTGATTCATTAAATACAACGTTCACAAATATAGATAACAGAGGTATTGATTCCTTTACAATTATTCCCGATGTTTCTGCATATAACTTTATTTCAGGTTATAATGGTTCAGAAAATACAGTCGGTGGTGGAAGTAATGCAACATGTTCAAGAAACTATTACTTTGATGCATTACATACAATGATTCCTTCAACCCAAGTTAAAAATACAAACATACTTTGTAGTGTATATACAACTGCAATGAGTTCACCCGAAGGTTATGTAAATGGAACTTCATACGTAAAAGATAACACTAGTGATTTCATAACATTGAATGATAACTCATTCTTTGCTTCACCTAGTGTTGTTGCTTCTTCAATTAACGAACAAAATGAAATGTCTTCAACTAAGTCATTCGAATGTCAATTACAACTTGCATCATTCAACCCGAATGTTTCACCATGTATTGACGTGGGAACAATTGGTTGTATAGGTATTGCAAACAGATTAAATAACATAGACAGTAGTTCAGATGTCCCTACAGGAACCACATATATCCCTTCTACAGACCCCGAGGGAGATTCTAATGCAATGGTATATGTGACACGTAAAGTGAACCTTAAAACACCTGCTACAAGTCTTAAAGTTATTGCAGACTTCTTCAGACCACCAACTACAGAGTTGAAGGTTATGTATAAGATAATTAAAAATGACGAAGATACACCATTGGACGATGTCGGATTTGAATTCTTCAATACAGACGGTTCACCCGATACTTCAATTGAACAAGATGGTAGAAACTTTAAAGAATATGAATTCACTGCAAATGATTTGCCTGAATTCAGTGCATTTGCAATTAAGATTGTTGGTCAAGGAACAAACACTTCAGTGGTTCCGTTAGTGACTGCATTAAGGACAATGGCACTTGCATAATGAAAGATATTGAGTATGTAAAAGTTGAAGGTCACTCACACTTAGTGAGAGACGATAGTTCTCACGGTATTGTTAATACGGATATAGAACAATATAGATTAACAATGAAACGTAGAGAAGTTATGAGAAACACACGTGAGGAGATAAATAAATTAAAGGGTGACATGGACGAGATTAAAAACATGTTATCACAACTTATAGAGAAAGTATAATGGCAAAAACAGTAGACCAATTTTCAACGATAGAAAATTTTAGAACCAAGTATAACGAACTTGCAGTTGACGTTGGTGAAAAGAGTGGCCTTAGAACAGAAGAAACAGGAAACATAGTTGATGCACTTAATAGTTTAGAAGATAAAGCATTCTTCTTTCAAGAGTTTAAGTTTAGTGCAACTAGTGGTCAAACTGTATTCTCAGGTGACGATTCTGTAGGTAATTCTTTAGTATTCAGAAGTGCAAGAATTCAAGTATTTAAAAACTCAGACCATTTATTACAAGGAACAGATTATACAATCGGTGGTGTAGACGGAAACAAACATACAGAAATTACACTTAACTCGGGTGCAAGTGCAAGTGACGTTATCACTATCTATGCATATACAGGTTCATACTTAGGAAGTGCAATCGGTGTTGGTGGTGGAACAGACGGTCAGTTCACTGAAACCGCTGCAAATACTATTTACAATAAAAACTCAAATGGTATAATAATAAACGGTTCTTCAACTGGAAGAACAACTACACTTTCAACAAGTGCAAAAATAGAATTTGATTCTAACGGAACAGGTATCTATTCACAAGAAAGTTTAACACTTGCAACTGGTAAAAGTATCACTGCAGATTCATTAGTTGGTGATTTGACTGGAGATGTCACTGGAAACCTCGCTGGAAATGTCACTGGAAATGTTTCAGGTAGTTCAGGAACAGTCACAAGTATATCTTCACATTCTGCAAGTGGATTATCAGACATTAATTATACCACAACTCCGACAGCAGGTCAAATCCTTACATGGGATAATGCAAACGGATATTGGGAACCAACAGATAACCAATCTCTTTCTTCATTAAGTGGTGATACAGACGACCTTACAGAAGGAACAACAAATTTATTTTCTACTACAGATAGAATTCAAGATGCAGCTGCATTAATGATTACAAGTGCATCACATAGTAATATATCAGTTGCATATGATGACAATGCTGGAACACTTACATTTACTGCTGGTGCAACCTATTCAGACTCAGACGCAAGAAGTGCGATTGCTGGTGGAGATGGTCTTGCATATAATTCTTCAACAGGTAATATGAGTGTAAATACAGCTAAAGGAATCGAAATAAATAGTGATACAGTCGAACTAGATTACGAGATTACTTCTACAGCACCTTCAAGTGCAAGTGGAACCAATGTCGGACATCTATGGTTCGTAATATAGAAATGAAATGTCAGACGAAATATACATCAATATAGGGACAACGATACAACAACCGTATCAAGGTCAAACACCTGCTTCAGCACAATCTTTAGAAACAAAACAAAAGGTTGAGAGAAAGTCTGTAAATTCACAAATTGCATATCAGTCACCAAGTCAAACTCCTCAGACTTATAGACACCCAACTAGTAAGCAAACCAATATAAATGCACAAGAGAGTAATCCATTTACTTATGATGCACAACAGCAGATAACATTTCAAAGTCCTTATCAATCACCTTCAATTACACAGGAGAATCAACCCTCAAGGTCTTCTTATAATGTGCAGTCAGAATATCAAAGTGAGTTTCAATCAGAATATCAAAGTGAGTTTCAATCAGAATATCAAAGTGAATACAATGTTCAGACACCTTTTACTTATCAAAATCCATATACCAGTGCTTTTCAAGATGTAGGGCCAATCAGCATTCAGCAACCAGTAGTGATAGAACCTTTGGATTATAAAGGAGATTTTGCACCACCTGCTTCACCTAGAAGTCCAGTTATTTACTGGTATCAAGCACAAGCAATTAAGGAGCCTGAAGATTTCTTCTTGGGGTATCAAGGGCCACGAGGTGACGGTTATGATAGAGTAGGGTCTAGACAGAATGCAAATCCATATAGAAGCCCTTTCAGTGGTCAAGGTGCAATTGTTCAAGGAAACAAACAGACAACAATAGTAGGACAACCAGCAGGCCCTGCGAATAAACAAACAACAATCGCCTTCCAAATACCGTATAGTTCAGAACCAATCACTTATCAGTTGCCTAGTATTTACTATTCAACTGGTTCACAACCAGTTCAACAACCTTCCATTTATAGTTATTTTGTTGCACAAAATCCTGCGATTGCCGATGTTCGTCAACCATTACCAGCAAGACAACCGTCTACTGCACAACAACCAGTTCGTCAACCAGTGAGACAACCACTTCGTCAACCAGTAAGACAACCATTAAGACAACCTCTGATTGCACAACAACCTAATATTGTTCAAGCAGATGCAGACGTGCAAAATGACATTCAAGCAACTGTTCAACAACCAAGTCCATACATTGCACAAGCACAAACGCAAAGTCCATACATTGCACAACAACCGTCAATATATCGTCACCCAACGAATAAACAGGTTGATACACAAAACACTGTTAGACAACCTAACATTTATCAGGTTCCTTATCAGGTTCCTTATTCACATAGGTCACCTTTCATTTATCAGACACCTTATTCAACAACTAGAACTATCGGCCCAGTTGCAAAGGTTAAAGCAATATATCTAAATAGTGACGGACAAACAATAAATAAATTGGACGAAGTTTATGTTAATAATCAAGGAACTGCAGATAAAATTCACCAAACAATTCCTGCCGCAAGATTTAGTAAGAATCCAAGTAATACTCAACAATAATTTCGTATAAATAGTTATATGGCTATTATTGCAAATATCTTTATCGACCAAGGAACAGACTTCAGTATAACTGTAGACGTGACTGATTCAACTGGTGACGCACTCAATATGAGTGGGTATACTGCAAGTGCTCAGATACGTAAGACTTATAGTTCTTCTACTGCAAGTGCAGACTTTGGGACTTCCATTTCAGAAGCTTCAGGTCAAGTGACATTATCACTTTCTGATACACAAACGACTGCATTAGAGTCGGGAAGATATGTATATGATATGAACATCACCAGTGGTGGTGGTCAGACAACTAGAGTAGTTGAGGGACAAGCGATTGTCACTCCAGGCGTCACGAGGTAAATTATGTCAGGAATAAAAGGAACAATATCAAGAGTAGCAACCATTGGTGGTCGAGTAGCAGGACAAGGAAATATCCGTGCTAAACAGGTCGCGATTGGTAATTCATCTTCAAATGTAAACCTTTCTGCAAAGTCTATCAATGAACTTGCAGACGTAAATGCATCAGAAACAGATGACGGACTACTTTCATACGATGCTGAATCAGATAAGTGGACAACCACTACTGTTTTGGACGGTGGAACGTTTTAATCGTATAAATAAAAGACAAAAATCAAGGATACCGACCAGTGAAGGTATCGACCCACATTGTGAGTGGACTAGTTATATATTATGAATCTCTCGGGATAGTGAACGAGAATTAATTAATTAATTTTACTAAAACTATAATAGGAAAATAAAAATGGCAACAGTAATTCAAATCAAAAGAAGCACAGGCCTTTCAGCTCCAACAGTCTCAGACTTATCGGAAGGTGAATTAGCGTATGTGCAAGATAGAGCGAATTCAGGTGCTAGTGCAAAACTTTTTATTGAATCAGTAGACTCAGATAACTCAACTCCATTAATCCAAGCGATTGGTGGTAAGTATTATACGGATATCTTGGGTGGAAGTTCAGCAACCCCTGCCGACTTAAAAGTTGGTAATGGTTCTACTTCAGGTGGTTCATTAAAGTTAATGGAAGATTCAGACAACGGAACAAACTCTGTTGCTCTTAAAGCTCCCGATACACTTGCTTCGAATCTCTCTTTCGTATTACCTTCAGCAGACGGTAGTGCAAACCAAGTAATGGCAACAGACGGTTCAGGAAACCTATCTTTTGTCTCAACAACATCTTCACTTGAAGGTGCTTCGGATACAGATATTTCTTCTCCTTCAGCAGGACACATTCTTGTTCATGACGGTTCAGATTCATTTGACAACGTAGCAATGAGTGGTGATGTGACAATGAACTCTTCAGGTGTCACTGTAATAGGTGCTGGAACTGTAGAATTCGCAATGTTAGATGGTGCGGAAGTCCAAACATCAGGAGAATCATTCTCTGATGATGACGTATCATTAATGACATCTGCAGCTATCTTGGATAAAATCCAAGCAACTGCAACACTAGAAGACTTAGACTTCGCAGGTGGTTCAGGAACAGGGTCAGTAGACCTAGATTCACAATCATTAACGATTGCTGGAACAGCTAACGAAATCGAAACTTCTGCTTCAGGACAAACTTTAACAGTAGGTTTACCTAATGACGTGACAGTTGGAAACGACTTAACAGTCACAAATAACTTAATTGTTTCAGGTCAATTACAATCAGACGATATCACTGCATCAACAATGACTGCAAGTGGAAACGTTGTTGTGACTGGAAACTTGACAGTTAACGGAACTACTACAACTGTAAACTCAACAACTACATCAGTTGCTGACCCAGTATTTGAAATCGGTGATGATGCTTCAGACGATAACCTTGATAGAGGTTTGAAATTTAAGTATAACTCAGGTGGTGCAAAAGTAGGTTTCTTCGGATACGATGATACCGACGCTGCATTTACATTTATACCTGATGCAACTGATTCATCTTCAACATTCTCGGGTTCAGCTGGTAATGTTAAATTTGGTGGTTTAGCTCTTACAGGTTCTATTACTTCAGTAGACGGTGCAGCTCCAACAGCTGGTCAAGTCTTAATTGGTAATGGTTCTAATGGAGACATGGAACTTGCAACTTTAACTGCTGGTGAAGGACTTGATGTCACAAATGCTGACGGAAGTATAACACTTTCAGCTGAAGACGCAACTGCATCAAATAAAGGTATTGCTTCATTCTCTGCTTCTTACTACACAGTGACTAGTGGTGATGTTGCTATCAACGATGCAACGACTTCAAGTAAAGGTATAGCTTCATTCGACTCTGCTAATTTCACACTCACTTCAGGTGATGTTGCAATTACAGCTATTGATGGTGGAACATTTTAATAATAGTTAATCAATCAATAAGGAGAGTCAAATGGCAACTGTAATTACATTTAAAAAGAGTTCTACTCAGAATGCAGTCCCTTCTACTAGTGATATAGTATTAGGTGAATTAGCACTAAACACTTACCACGGTAGGGTTTATACTGAGAAGAACGATGGTTCGGCTGCCGTTGTTGAGGTAGGGTCAGTCCCCGCCTCTTTGACAATTAATGATGCTATAACTTTCCCAACTTCTGACGGAACATCAGGACAGGTATTACAAACAGACGGAAGTGGAACACTTTCTTTTGCAGATTCTTCATCTGCCTCAGATAACGTATTCACTTACACTGTATCTTCTAACCAAACAGCTTTCTCAGGAAACGATGATGACGGACAAACATTGTCCT
>VMHT01081849.1_pt1 | contig 11426 bp, 19 predicted proteins | sample 4693611 | NCBI WGS metagenome assembly VMHT01 (sample SAMN12280063, study PRJNA550983) | marine metagenome | isolation source: seawater sampled from same location over 5 years 0.02-0.2 micron viral filtrate | place: USA: collected off the coast of southern California halfway between the port... ... | reverse complement strand
ATACAAGTATGAAACATTATTGAAAAAAAATAAAAAGGAAACTATAGGAAATATTACTCAGAAGAAAGCAGATTTAATATTTCGTGATATAAACATTGAGCAAAATGGATTTCATCTATTAAATAAATTAGCCTATTGGGCATTAAGAATAGGTGGGTTTGTTGCATGGAACGGACATAGAAAAGTGAATGCCAAAATAGGAGAATAACATGAACGTAGGCGAACAAATAATATTAGCGGCTAGAAAACAAGCCGAAGGTGAACTTGAAATTCACAAAGCAAATATCGAAGTATATAGAACTATGCCAGCTGGTATAGGTGAACATGGCGACATTACAGAAGCAGTAATGGCAGAACTAGATAAGATGTCAGCAGCGTATGACAGAATTGAAATGATTGAAAAATTCTTTTCGAAAAAACACAATTAATTCCTTTACAAAACTAGTTTTTTAATATATAATAGATACAACAATCAAAAAAGATAAGAGGAATAGAGATGCAACAATTCGTTGACACAAGGGATTTTCTGTCTCAAACTAAGTTCTATGAAGGCTACTCACGCTATAAAGAAAGCGAACGTAGATATGAGACTTGGGATGAAGCAGTTGATCGTGTAATAGACATGCACGAACAAAATTATATTACCAATAATAACAGATTACAACCATTTGTAGAAGAAGCTCGTACTGCATATAAAGAACAGCGTGTTCTTGGTGCACAACGTGCTTTACAGTTTGGTGGTGATCAATTAATGAAACATCAAATGAGGATGTATAATTGTACATCGTCGTATGTAAATAGACCAGAATTTTTTGGTGAAGTATTTTATATATTATTATGTGGTGCGGGTGCAGGTTTTTCTGTACAAAAACATCATATTAAGAAATTACCAAAAATTCAAAATAGAACTAAACAAGCGAAAGGTTACATTGTTGAAGATTCAATAGAAGGTTGGGCTTCAGCATTAGACATATTAATGTCATCTTTCTTTGTAGGTGGAGGTAAATACCCAGACTATGAAGGAAGAAGAGTATTCTTTGATTTATCCCAAATAAGACCTAAAGGCGCAAAAATATCTGGTGGATTTAAAGCACCTGGACCAGAAGGCTTACGTAAATCATTAGATAAAATAGAACACTTACTTCAAGGTATTGTAATAGATTCCAAAGAACCAAGTGAAATTAAACCTATAAATGCATATGATATCACAATGCATGCAGCAGATGCAGTGTTATCTGGTGGCGTAAGAAGATCTGCCACTATTTGTCTTTTCTCACCAAACGATGAAGAAATGATGAATGCTAAAACTGGTAATTGGTTCATGGAAAATCCACAAAGAGGCAGGTCTAATAACTCTGCAGTTATTGTAAGAGATAAGACTACTCCCGAAGAGTTTGGCAAGATTATGGAATCAGTCAAACAATTTGGAGAACCAGGATTCGTCTTCGTTGAATCTACAGAACATACTACAAATCCATGCGTGGAAATTGGTATGTATCCGCAGATTAATAAAAAGTCAGGTTGGCAAGGTTGTAACCTAACTGAAATCAATGGAGGGAAATGCAATACCGAGGAGGACTTTTATAAGGCATGTCGAGCAGCGTCTATCCTCGGTACCCTACAAGCTGGGTACACAGACTTTAAATTCTTATCAGACACATCAAAAAAGATTTTCGATAGAGAAGCTTTACTTGGTGTATCAATCACTGGATGGATGAATAATCCTGATATTCTTTTCAATGAAAAGATACTTGAAAAAGGTGCAGAGATTGTTAAAGAAGTTAATAAAGAAGTTGCAAGCATTATTAAAATTAATCCTGCTGCAAGAACAACATGTGTAAAACCAAGTGGTAACGCTTCAGTGTTATTACAAACTGCCTCAGGTATTCATGCAGAACATTCTGATATGTATATACGTAATGTTCAAATGAATAAAGAATCTGAAATAACACAAGCTATTATGAAACAAAATCCGTATATGGTAGAAGAATCTGTTTGGTCATCTACTGGCACAGATGTTGTTGTTTCATTTCCAATACTGCCTAAGAAAGGTTCAATGTATAAAGACGATCTATTAGGTATTAAGCATTTAGAACTTGTTAAGAAAGCTCAAAAGCATTGGGTTGAAACTGGGACTAATGAAGATCTTTGTGCAGATAAAGGTATAAGACATAACGTATCAAATACTATTATTGTAGATGATTGGGATGACGTAGAAAAATACGTATATGAAAATCGTGATGCCTTTGCTGGTATTTCATTTTTAGCAATGACTGGTGATAAAGATTATAACCAAGCACCGAATACTGGTGTTATTGATTCCAAAACTATGGTTAAGAAATATGGCGATGCTTCAATCTTTGCTTCTGGTTTAGTAGTTGATGCTCTTAAAGTATATCCAAATCTATGGGATGCATGTTCAACTGCTCAAGGTTTTGGTTTAGATCTATCAGTAGAGTCTTCAGAAAATTCTGCTAGAAAAGATTGGGTACGTAGATTTGAAAACTTTGCAAATAACTATTGTGATGGAGATAAGAAAGCTTCAGAAGGTTGTTTAAAAGATGCTTACCTATTACATAAGTGGAAAAAAATTCAATCAAATTTAAAACAAATTGATTGGAAAGAAGATATAACAGAAAAGAAGTATACAGATGTTGATACCCTCGCAGCTGCTGCATGTGCAGGCGGTGAATGTGAAATCGATTTCTAAGATAATTTCGCCATGTGTGAAAGTCTGCAAAGTCGAAAATCAAGTATGTATTGGATGTGGAAGAACTACTCAGGAAATAGCTGAGTGGTTCAAAGCATCTGATAAAAGAAAGAGAGAGATCGTTGAAGGATTACGAAATAGAGTGTGAAGAATGCGATAACATATCTTATGTTGCTTCAGAAGAAAAACCAAAATATTGTTCGTTATGTGGAAGAAGAGCTGAACCAGAAGAGGTTGATAAACCTTAATAAATAATATTATGTGGTATTATAATAACAAGCTTTACGACACAACACCAGAAGACTTCCAAGGATTTGTATATGAGATTACTGAACTGGACACCAACAAGAAGTATATTGGAAAGAAGAATTTCTGGAAACCTAAAACATTACCCATCACTAAAAAACGTAAGAGACGAGTACGAACGCGTACAGAGTCAGACTGGAAACAGTATTATGGATCGTCCAATGAAGTATGTAAACTTGTGGAAGAACATGGAACCGGAAAGTTCAGAAGAGAAATACTAATACTCTGTAAAACAAAAGGTGAAATGTCATATCACGAAGCAAAACTTCAATTTGACAATAATGTGTTGCTTAGCGACAAATATTATAATAATTTCATAGGTTGTAAAATACATTCAAAACATTTATCAAATTTATTGTAAAACTTGTATATATAATATGATTTATGAAAAAAAGGAAATACTATGACTCAACTAATACCCCCACAAAAATTTACAGATACAGTTGGCCTTTTAAGGTCATTTTTTTTGGACAAAGGCTTTTTAGAAGTACACACCCAAAATAGATTATCTATTCTTGCAGCATGCGAAGATCCATTTAATGTTGCTACATATAACTATGCAGGACAAGTTTGGCCACTACCACAAACAGGACAAATGTGGTTAGAACACGAATTGCTTAGTAAACCTGAATCAAAAGGTTTCTTTTGTGTATCAACATCTTATAGACAAGAACCAAATGCAATACCTGGAAGACACGACATAATCTTTCCAATGTTTGAATTTGAAATGCCAGGTAACATATATAGCCTTGCAAGAATGGAATACGAACTTCTTGAATACTTAGGATTTAAAAAACCAGAAGAAAGAACTTACGGAAGATGGCAGCAATTCTTTGGTTTAAAACCAGAACAAGAATTAGAAGCAGAACACGAAACAAAAATGTTTGATCAATTTGGAACAGCAATGATTACAGACTTTCCGGAATTTACAAGTCCATTTTGGAATATGAGTAGATACGAAGATGGTATAAGATCTAAAAAGATTGATGTTATATTAGGTGGTATGGAAACAATAGGTTCAGCTGAACGTTCATGCGATGTAGATATGATGCGTGACACTTTTCACACTATTACAGATGGTGCATATGCTAATCTTTTATTTGATTTATTCGGTAAAGAAAGAGTAGAAGCAGAGTTAGAAGAATTCTTAAAGTTTGATTTCTTTCCAAGAGTTGGTGGAGGTATCGGAATCACAAGAATGATCCCGGCTTTAGAAACCATATAGGTTTATTGCTGGGTGGTGAAATTGGTAAACACGCACGATTGTTTCTCGTGTGCTTCAAGCTTGTAGGTTCGACTCCTACCCCAGCAGCCAATGTTTAACATGTTAACAACAAACTTTAAAAAAAGTGCATTTTTTCCTTTACAAAGCCGTTTTTTTATGGTATAATATATATATTAAAATCAAAAAAGCGGAGAAATTTAATATGAAAAATACTAATGACAAAATCGAATTTATTACTGAAATGACTTTCGATAACGGAATTGATCTTGCAGGTTTCGGTAAGACCGAAGACGAATCAATCGATAATGCTTTATCACTTTTTCCATATACCACAAACATACGTACTTATACTTTATCAGACTTAGCTTCTTTAAAGACTTATAAGTTACCACAACATTATACAGCTTCCGAGATGGCGTAATGGAAAATCCTAAATCAAATATCATCAGCTTTCAAAAGAAAGTTGATGAGAAGTTCGTAAAAGAAAATGAAGTAACTCTAACTTTAGACGATGACGATAACACTGAATTTGTTTTTGAAATGGATATTGATGATGAAAACTTATAATGAAATAGAATTATTAAAATTGCAATTAGCTGAAGAAACCAAAGAAAAATATGCTCTATATAAAAGAATTAAAGAGCTAAATGAAAAACTTGAAATGTATGAAAATAAAACTAGTTAACATGTTATGTTTATTTTCCTTTACTTTTAGATAAAACTATGGTATAATATAATTATAAAATGAAAAAAGCGGAGAAACTAAAATGCAATTTACCAAACAAATCAAAGACATCCAATTCGATAACGATGGCGTATCAGAAGCTATCGTTATGGCCTCAGCTGCTGGCTGGTATGTAGGTAAGATAGATAATTCCGAAGGATTTATCCAACCCTACAATAGGTACAGCGAGTATTTCGCCACACCTGAGGAAGCGCAAAAGGAACTAGACATATATGCCTAGTCCTTCTGAAATACAGGCAATGCTACCACTATTTTTTCAACTCCTCTTCTTCGCTGTAGCTGGAGCATTGCTTGTAGGTGTATTTTTTTCCATAGTTGGCTGGTTCTTTCGTAATGCAATTATTATTATGATAATCGTTGCTTTATTATTTGCCATCAACTATGGATATATTGACTTAACTAAATTATTTGGAGCCATACAACATGACAATGCATCTATTACCAATTTATTACAACAATAATAATACTAAAAAGAAAAAAGCTTTTCGTAAACCAGGTTGGCTTAAAGCTCAAGCTGAGCACGATAAATGGCTAAAGTCAAGAGGTGTTCATCCAGATCAACTTAAGAACAAAACAAAAAGTTCTGGCAACAAAGTACCGGTATATACTAATAATAAATCTCAACCTACATCTAATTATGTTGGTCGTGTAGCAACTAAAAAAACTGCTAATCAGTACACCGGTGATTATATTACTGGTATTGCTACTATGCACAAATCTAATATGGTACCTGTCAATAAAGATACAAACGTTGTTGACTATGCTACCATGCGTAGAAACTAATTAACATGTTATGTTTATTTTAGTGTACATTTACGTAAAAGCATGGTATAATATAAGTATAAAATTAAAAAGGGAGTTTAATTTATGGCTAATTTAAATAGAATGATAGATGATCTAGAAATGTTATCAATAGAGGAGCAAGATGAACTTGCCCAAAGACTTCTAGATAGAAACAGTGGATTGGCTGTTACTCTATCTACTAAGATTAACATAGCTCATCAGGATAAGTTTTATACTGATTCTGTGGCGCAATCGGTTGTGGATTCTCAATAATGAAGAATCCAATAGCTAAATACTTAATGTGCGCATTTGCCTATTACCAGCTTGATACAAACTTAATTCCAGATAGTGAATTCGATAAGCTAGCAAAAGATATTCTTGCAAATTACGATAACATTGAACATATGCATAAGTATTTAGTTACTAAAAAAGATTTAGATGCTGGTACTTATCTTGGTGAATATCCAACTATAGTACGAAGTGCTACAAAGCAATATATTAAAATTAATAACATATAAATGGGAGTTTAATATGGGACTAAAGAAGTTACAAACAAAGAAATTAAAAAAGAAAACCGTAAGAGCAAGAGCAAGAACTGGCCTTGCTGGTGTACCAATTGAAAAAGGTTTTGATGCAGTAAAAAATTATTTTCATTTAGAAGTTGATAAAAAAGATTGTATCAATCAAGTTAAAACATGGGTTAAGAAAAACTTTCCAAAGCCATCTAAATATATTCTAGCAAATCCAGAGTATTGTTTTACAATGTCACATCATGGTGCTACTGCATTTTGGTATAATAATGATTTAAATAAAACATATGAGTCTGAAAAAGCTGCTGAATTTTTATCGCATCTATTTGACAGAATGATACCTCTTATTGATAAAGGTAAAGTTTTACTTGAAGAAAAACAAAGAGAAAAAAAAGATAATGGTAATATCATAACCTTATCGCCACAAGATAAATTAGTGCGTAAGATTAAGAATACTATTATACAAGAATTACTTGAACTAGAAGACAAGTGGATTAATGGTGATGATGCCACTTTTAACATATACGATAGATTCAAGTACCACGGCTTAACAAATACTGCAATCAGTCATGTTAAGCCTATGATTGAGGGTTGGCTACTTGATTATGAAGATGCTTACCATAAGAGATGTGATCAGGCTGTAGAAGGTTACTCCCACCTTAAAAGGTCAACCCTCAATCAACGAATTAAACTATGTACAGCAATGATTGAAGATCTTGAAAGAATAAGATCAGCAACTAAAGCTTCTCGTACAATTAAAATTAAGAAGCCAACATCAGCTGACAAACAGGTTGCTAAGATGCAATACAAAAAAGAAGATAACGACTTCAAGATTGTATCAATACATCCTATACAAATTATTGGAAAAACAAAATTATATATTTTCAATACAAAATACAGAGAGATGTGCTATTACGAAACAGCAGCTCCTCGTGGATTTGAAATCTCTGGTACTACTATCAAAAACTTCGATAGAGAATCAAGTTTCAAAATTAAATTTAGAAAGCCATTAGAATTCTTTCCTGTTATTCTTACAAAGAATTTTAAACAAATAACAAAGTTTCTTGAAGAGAACGCAAAGTCTTCAAAACGTAAAGAAGCTAATGGCCGAATAAACAAAGATACAATTTTATTAAGGGTTTTAGACAAATGAAAATAGAAGAACAATTTTTAACAAAGTCTAAATTTACGAAGCTTATTGAAAATGTCGTAGCAGAACTTAGGATTCCATATATGGATGCAATAATAAAGGTCTGTGAAACTAACGAAATTGAATTAGAAGATATTAAAAAATTCATTTCACCAGTTATTAAAAATAAGCTCGAAGCAGAGGCAATGGAACTAAACTATTTACCTAGGAAGAACGCCATTGACTCTTCGCTATTCAACTAAAATACTGTGTATATATAGTATTATATTTCAGTTATACTTCAGCAAATAAGGAGACAATACAATGTCATTTGAAGCACTAAAACGCAGCCGCGGATCTAATATCAGTAAAATTATCAAAGCAGCAGAAGCCACAAACAGTGGTGAGACTAAGTCATATGTTGATGATAGAATATGGAAACCAACTGTTGATAAAGCAGGTAATGGTTATGCTGTAATCAGGTTTTTACCTGGTACAGAAGATAGCCTTCCATTTGTAAGATATTGGGATCACGGTTTTAAAGGCCCTACTGGTCAATGGTATATTGAAAACTCATTAACTTCAATAGGTCAACCAGATCCTGTAGGTGAACTAAACTCTAGACTATGGAATTCAGGTATCGAATCTGATAAAGATAGAGCTAGAACTCAAAAGAGAAGATTGCACTATGTAACTAATATATATGTAGTAAGTGATCCATCTGCCCCTCAAAACGAAGGTAAAGTATTCTTATATAAATTTGGTAAGAAAATATTTGATAAGATTTATGATCAAATGAATCCTGCTTTTGCTGATGAGACACCAATCGATCCATTCGATATGTGGGAAGGCGCTGATTTTAAACTTAAGATCAGAAATGTAGAAGGTTATAGAAACTATGACAAATCTGAATTTGCATCACCTGCAGCTCTATTAAATGCAGAAGAAGCAAAATTAGAAGAAGTTTATGGTAAGTTAAATAATCTAAATGAGTTTACTGATCCTAAGAACTATAAAACATATGATGAGCTTAAAGCTAAAATGTTAAGAGTTCTTGGTGAAGAATCTTCTACTGGTGCTTATACAGTAAAAGAAGAAATCAAAATAAATGAACCAGTCGCGGCTTACGAGCCAGTAACTGCTGAAAATATTAGTAGTGAAGACGAAGATACTTTATCTTATTTCTCTAAACTTGCAAAGCAAGAGTAACTTTACATGCCCATAAAATTTGGGCCAACTCTAGATAACTGGTCCTGTACATCAATTGCAGGACCAGATGTTGCAATTACTGCAGTACTTTGAACGTTATTATTAACATTATTATTAGTAGTATTACCTGAAGCTACTATGGAACCACCGCCTCCTGCAGCAGCAGGTGGATTTGCAGTTTGTAATACAGGTGTCGCTACATCAGGAACACCTAATATAGATCGTACTTTTTTCATTTGTTCAACTAATTCATCTGTCTTTAATTCAGGTGATAAAAAACCTTTACCAAAATCAGTTTCAGGTATTCCATCAAAATAACCAGTTCCTACTTTACCGCCATTAGCCATTTTATCTAATACTGCTATTTGTAAAGCCATACCATTCATCATGTCTTTTACGTTCTTTTCAAAACCTTTCATACTTACGCTTTTAAGTGAATTAAGATTAGAAACAAATTTACTAAGTGCACCACTTAAACTATCTAGTCTTCCAACTAAGCTCATATCAATATTGTTTAATGGTTCTAAAGCATCTACTAAATTTTTTACCATGCTTTTTCTTGCAGTATCTTGATCTTCAAAGTCTGTACCAAACAAAAAGTTCATAGCTTTTTTAGCGCCATTTATTAGTGCTTCAATGCCTTGAGCACCAGCAGAGCCGAGAACTGCAGATATTAATGCAGGGCCTATTCCAGCTAAAGCTGTTACTTTTGTTAGTAAACCATCAGCTGGTATTTTTGCAAGTTCTTCTAGCCCACCAGCAATGTTTGTAATTAAAACTTTAAATGCACTTCCATCAACACCAATTACAGCTCCTAATTTTGATATACCAGCTAAAGCTAGAATAAAAGCGCCAAGACCAACACCTATAGCAGCAAGTCCAACAGTCGTAGCCAATGCTCCTCCCGGAAATAACGCCATTAACGCTCCACCAGCCATTAATGTACCTAGCATTGCAAAGCCTTTAGTGCTGAAAGCTTCTAAACCACCAGCAATATTAACCATTAAATTTTTTAAATTTACGCCGCCGTCACCGTTCATCATACCTATTAATGCGTCTGAAGCACCAAGTGCAGTCAAAAATGCAGCAAGGCCTATTCCTACTGCGGCTAAACCTTTTACAGTAGATTTAGGAAATAGTACACCAGCTGCTAAAACAGCTCCTAGCGCTATAAATCCTTTGGTAGTAAAAGCTTCTAAACCAGTAGCTAAATTAATTAATAATTTTTTTATTCCTTCACCAGCATCAGCTGATGCAAATTTCTGTATAATAGCTTCGGCTCCAGCTAATCCTAAAAAGAAAGCAGCAAGTCCTACACCAGCTGGCCCTAATGCTTTTAGTATACCAATTGCAGCTATTGAGATACCACCTGCAATTGCTCCAAGCATACCCATAAATCCAAGGTTTTTTAAGTTACCTAATCCACTAAGAAATCCACCACCACTCTTTGAAGCTTTTGGAGATGATACTGGAGAAGTATTATTTTTTAAACCAGATTTTGTTTGTTTCTCTCTTGAAGCTTCTAAATCAGCTCGAGCTTGTTTTACGAACTGTTTAGATAACGTATTATTTAAACTATCAACAGCGTGAGCTGTATCGATAGTAGAACTATTATTTACTTTAAGTTGCTCTATTACATCTCCAAGTGTACTATATGATCTTGCCATTATTCTACTCTTTCGTGTGCTTAGTTTCTTCTTGTTTTATATGATCAACTAACATATTAATATAAACGTCTTTTTCCCAGGGTATCAAATGGTCTATCTCATCTAGTGAATACTTATGATGTTGCATTAGACTAAAATTGGTTTGATAATAATTAGCTAATGAATTATGAGATAGACAAATTATAAAAAACTTTGCAGACCCTCCACTGTTAAATTATTATTTTCATTACATTTTACACAATCAAATTTTACTTCATGAGATAATTTTGGAATTGATTCAATGTAAGCTCGTATTTTACTAAATTGATCTTGAGTCATAGATTCAATAAAATCTTGAAATTCTTTTTTATCAATATCTTTTACAACAATTCTTTCATCATTAGTTAAAACTGCTACAACTGATTCTTTGATTAAAGCAAATACTTGATTTGTAGGCGATGTTTCAATAGCAGCATCACTATTTGAAATTTGTTTAAATGTAGGATGCATCATTTCTAATGAAATATCATCTGCTATTTCTACTGTGTTATTTGTTATTTTTACGTCCATTGTTATGTCTTCTAGATTAACAGACACTTCATTTTCAGCCTCGCACGAACTGCACTTCAATACAAGATTTGAAGTTTCTCCTACTGATTTAGATCGTATTTTTAAAAACAAATACTCAATATCATATGATGTTAATTTATTACTATCAATTTCACCGTATAAGCATGATACAACAGTATCTAATATTGAAGTTGCTATTTGTACTGGATCTTGTGATTCTAATCCAATAAGTAATATTTTTTCTTCTCTAACAAGAAACGGTCTAAAATCTATTTCTTGATTTGTTGAAGGTATTATTGTTTTATATTTTGGTACATTATTAAGTTTTGGTAAACTCATTCATTTCACTCCTTAAAGTATATCTAATCCACCAAGTGGTGTATCTATATCCATATTTATGAATCCTTGTCCACTTTGTGATTTAACCCAATTTGTATATGCAAATGATACATTTAATTGCACTAATCCATCGAGTTCGTTATTTAATTCTATTGCGCTGGTTGATACAGGAAAGGCTTCTAGTAAATCTACTGAATATACTGAACCTCCTCCAATACCTGCATTAAATCTTAT
>VMHT01199944.1_pt1 | contig 11429 bp, 11 predicted proteins | sample 4693611 | NCBI WGS metagenome assembly VMHT01 (sample SAMN12280063, study PRJNA550983) | marine metagenome | isolation source: seawater sampled from same location over 5 years 0.02-0.2 micron viral filtrate | place: USA: collected off the coast of southern California halfway between the port... ... | reverse complement strand
GGACCAGTCACCCCCGGCGACGCCCACAGCCGGCGAACCACACGATTACGGCCCTGGCGCACGGTGACTTCGAACCAGCGGTTGGACTTGTGCGCATCATCGGCCACGCGAATCGAATCGAAACGGGCCACGCCGTCCTCGAGTTCGACACCTTCAAGCAGCCGCTGGATCATGGCGTCGTCGACTTCACCGCGTACGCGCACCGCATAGCTGCGCACGATCTCGTAGCTGGGATGCTCGAGTCGGCGCTTGAGCTCGCCGTCGGTGGTGACCAGCAGCAGACCCGAGGTATTCACGTCCAGCCGGCCGATCGCCAGCCAGCGTCCCGCCTTGATCTTGGGCAGGCTCTTGAAGATGGTTGGCCGACCTTCCGGATCCTTGCGGGTCACGACCTGATCGACATGCTTTTTGTAAGCCAGCACGCGGGTACGCGTATTCAAGCGTTCGTCCAGATTCAGGCGCTTTCCATCCATGCGGATTTCGTCGCGCGCGTCGGCCTTGTCACCGAGCGTGGCCACCTTGTTGTTGATACGGATACGCCCCGCTTCGATGACCTGTTCGAGCTGACGGCGCGAGCCGTAGCCGGCGCTCGCGAGCAGCTTCTGTAGACGTTCGGGCATGGGAGTTCCTGTGGGGCGCCGGACAACGAGTTCGCTAGTTTAACCGCCCGGTTCAAGCTCTGCGGTATTCAGCTGTGGGTGCAGACCTGCTAGCGTCATATCGCGTACTCGGCGCGTCGTTTCGACCTCGATTGCGGCGCTTCAGGCAGATTAGGCTGCCTGAAGCGTAAAAACTGCTGCTACTTTTCAGCGGCAAGCGACCCGAAATGTTCGCCTTTATCGCATTAACGGTCTATTTCTCGACGAAGGCGCGTTCGATGACGTAGTCGCCGGGCGCGCCGATATGCGGCGACACTTCGAAACCGCGCGCATCGAGCAGCGCGGCCGAATCGGCGAGCATGGCGGGGCTACCGCAGATCATCACACGGTCGTGCGCGGGGTCGAGCGCATCAAGCCCCAGATCGGCGCTGACCTGGCCGTTATCGAGCAGCGTGGTCACACGCCCCTGATGAACGAACGGCTCGCGGCTGACGATGGGGTAATACAGCATCTGCGCGCGAATCATCTCGCCGAGCATGTCGTCGTTCGGCAGCGTCTCGGAGAGCAGTTCGCGATAAGCAAGATCGTTTTCGTGCCGCACGCCGTGGAGCACGATCACGCGCTCGAAGCGTTCGTAGGTGGCCGGATCGCGCACGATCGACAGAAACGGCGCCAGTCCGGTACCGGTGGACATGAGATAGAGATTGCGACCCGGATGCAGATCGCTGATCAGCAGCGTGCCGGTGGGCTTGCGGCTCACCAGCAGTTCGTCGCCCTCTTTGAGGTGCTGCAGCTGCGAGGTGAGCGGCCCGTCGGGGACCTTGATGCTGAAGAACTCGAGATGCTCTTCATAGTTGGGCGACACAATGCTGTAGGCACGCAGCAGCGGCTTTTTTTCCTGCTGCAGGCCGATCATCACGAACTGGCCGTTCTCGAAACGCAGCGCACGATCGCGCGTGGTAGTAAAACTGAACAGCGAATCGTTCCAGTGATGCACGCTGAGTACGCGTTCAGAGTTCAATGCAGCCATGGTCTGGGTGTTTCCGTACTTGAATCAGGCCATCGTCGCGGTCGATCGCGATCCGATGGCTTCGAACAAATGCTGTCGAGACAATGGGCGCATCGCAGCCGATTCCAACCCGACAGCGCCCGTCGGTACCGTCAGTCTGACGAACGCGGTGTCTCGTTGTTTTGACCTGCATCATCGCCGGCCGCGGTCGAGTCCGCCTCGTCACCGGCTACGGGCAGCGCATCGTCGTCGTTGCCCGCGCCGTCGCTTGCCGATTCGTCGTCATCGGGTTTGTCCGATGTGTTCTCGTCGCCCTGCAAACGCGCGAGCGCAGCATCGAGCGCATCAAGATCCTGAATTTCCGGCAGGCTGGGCAGATCGGCCAGGCGTGCCACGCCGAAGTCATCCAGAAATTGCGGCGTGGTGCCGAACAACGCCGGCCGACCGGGCATATCGCGATAGCCCACCACCTTGATCCAGCCGAATTCCTGCAATGTCTTGACGATATTCGACGACACCGACACCCCGCGTACGGCTTCGATATCCGACCGTGCGATCGGCTGGCGGTAGCAGATCAGCGCCAGCGTTTCGAGCATGGCACGCGAGAGCTTGGGCGGGCGCTCTTCCCAGAGCCGCGATACCAGCGCCGAATAATCAGCGCCGACCTGAAAACGCCAGCCGCTGGCGACTTCGACCAGATCCATCGCGCTGTCGATATAGCGCGCTTGCAGCGCTTCCAGCCCCGTGCGCACATCAGCGCGTTCGAGCGCATGGCTCGTTTCCAGAAGTCGCACGATTTGATCCACTGACAGCGGCGCGTCGGCGGCCATGAGCAGCGCTTCGATACAGCGCAACACGGATTCGGCGAGCACCGGCTCGTTCGCCTGGGCTTCGGGCGCGTCGGCGTGATCGTCGATTTCGGGTGGCGTCGGTTCGTCGTGACTCACGGGGCGTCGTTCTTCGTCGGTGTTCATTCGGTCGGATGGACGGCCAGACGCAACGCGACCGGCGCATAGGGTTCGCTCTGCTCGATCGCAATCAGCGCTTCGCGAGCAAGCTCGAGGATCGCCAGAAACGAAACCACCACGCCGAGACGGCCTTCGCTGGTCTCCACCAACGCCACGAAGGCAAAGGACTGACCACTGCCCAGGCGTTCGAGAATACGGCTCATGTGTTCGCGCACCGATAGCGGCTCGCGTTCGATCTTGTGTTCGGTGAACAGCTCGGCACGGGTCAGCACGTCGTGCAGCGCGTGCAGCAGCGCGCCGAGATCGGTTTCCGGCTGCGGACGCTCGATATGCAGGCGCTCCGGGCCGTGCTGAACGGGCGTGATATCGCGCCCGCTGCGCGGCAAGGCGTCCAGCTGCTCTGCAGCCTGCTTGAACTGTTCGTATTCCTGCAGCCGGCGTACCAGTTCGGCGCGCGGGTCTTCGCCCTCGTCTTCCTCTTCGGTCGGCTTCGGCAAAAGCATGCGCGATTTGATTTCGGCCAGCATGGCCGCCATGAGCAGGTATTCGCCGGCCAGTTCGATCGCCATTTCCTGCATGACCTCGATATAGGTCATGTACTGGTGGGCGATCGTATGTACGGGGATATCAAGGATATCCAGATTCTGCTTGCGAATCAGATACAGCAGCAGATCGAGCGGGCCTTCGAAGGTTTCGAGAAACACCCGCAGCGCGTCCGGTGGGATATACAAATCCTCCGGTAGCGCCTGCATCGGCTCGCCGCCGACACGGATCGCGCCCAGCGACTCGTATTCCGATGCTGATTCGCGCTCGTGTTCTTCGACCGTCGCGCTCATGGACGCATGCGTTGTTCGCCCGCGCTCATGCCGACGGCAGGAAACCGGTCAGCGCGAAGGCACGTTCCAGCGTGGGTTCGGCGCGTTGGCGCGCCGCGGCGGCACCGCGTGCGAGCAAGGCATCAAGGCCGGCCGTATCTTCACGGTATTCAGCGTAGCGTTGCTGCAGCGGTTCCAGAAACGCCACCACGGCATCGGCGAGATCGCCCTTGAGCGCGCCATAGCCCTGGCCGGCATAGCGGTTTTCCAGATCGGCGATGGATTCATCGGTCACCGCCGAATAGATCGAGAGCAGATTCGACACGCCCGGTTTTTCGGCTTCATCAAATCGGATATCACCATCGGAATCGGTAACCGCGCGTTTGATCTTCTTGATCACGCGCTTGGGCTCGTCGAGCAGCTTGATGACGTTGGCCTCGACGTCGTCGGACTTGGACATCTTCGCCGTCGGGTCGCCCAGACTCATGATACGTGCGCCCACTTCCGGGATAATCGGTTCGGGCACGGTAAACAGATCTTCGCCGGTGCGGGCATTGAAGCGCTCGGCCAGATTGCGCGCGAGCTCCAGATGTTGCTTCTGGTCGTTGCCCACGGGCACGGCGTCGGTCTGATACAGCAGGATGTCTGCCGCCATGAGTACCGGGTAATCGAACAGCCCGGCGTTGATGTTGTCGACGTTCTTGGCGGACTTGTCCTTGAACTGCGTCATGCGATTGAGCTCGCCCATCGACGTATGACAGTTCAAAAGCCAGGCCAACTGCGCATGCGCGGGCACGTGCGACTGCACGAACATGGTCGCGCGCTCGGGATCGATACCGGCGGCGAGATACAGGCACAGAAACTCGTGACAGCGCTCGCGCAGTGCGGTCGGGTCCTGGCGCACGGTGATGGCATGCATATCGACCAGCGCAAACAGGCAGTCGTGGGTGTCCTGCATGGCCACCCAGTGCTTGAGCGCGCCGATATAGTTGCCGAGCGTCAGCTCACCGGATGGCTGGATACCGGACAGAACGATGGGTTTGGCGATCTCGGAACTCACACGCGGCCTCTTGGCAGTTCAGTCGACACTGACTTATCAAAGGCGCGAGTATACGCAAGCACGCGCTCGCTTTGGACCGCCGCCGGATCGGGTGGATGCTCAGGAGTCTAACGGATCCAGGCCGAGGGCTTCGGCGCTGCCCTTGCCGGGGCGCAGAATCTGCGGAACCGCAGTGGTCAAATCCACCACCGTGGTCGGCTCCACGCCTGTCGCGCCGCCGTCGACGATGATATCGAGCTGCTTGTCGAAGGCTTCACGGACGTCGAAGGCTTCCGACAACGGTATTTCGGCGTCGGGAAGCTGCGCGGTCACCGACATGATCGGCTCGTCCATCGCTTCAGCGATCGCGCGCGCGACCGGATGCGCCGGCACACGAATACCGATCGTCTTGCGCTTGGGATGGGCGAGCCAGTTCGGGACCACTTTGGAGGCCGGCAGCACGAAGGTGTAGGCACCGGGCGTCGCCGCCTTGAGCAGGCGAAAGCTCGTGTTTTCGACCTTGGCATAGGTCGAGATTTCGGACAGATCGCGACACACGAGCGTGAAGAAATGATCGCGCCCGAAGCCGCGCATCTGGCGGATACGATCGATCGCATTCTTGTCGCCCATCGCACAGGCCAGACCATAGGAGGAGTCGGTGGGATAGGCGATCACCTGCCCCGCGCGCAGCGCATCGGCCACTTGGCCTATGCGACGTGGCTGGGGGGTTTCGGCGTGTACGTGAACGATGTCAGCCATGCGGGCATTATATCGGCTACGTCGATGGCGCGGCAGGTTTTTTTCTGGCCCATGGCCGATTGCCGCCGAGATGCGGCACACTGCACGCTATTGGCGTGGCGTGACAACGCATGCGTATTTCAAACCCAGGTCAGGACAACACTCATGGATTATTTCGCGATCGTGTCTTTCGATGTGGCTGACAGCAGTGACGGCCGTAAAAAAGCGGTAGACGAACACCGCGCTCGTCTCGAAGAACTCGACCAGGCGGGGCGCCTGCTCACCGCCGGCCCGATGCCGCGTGTCGATGCCTACGGCAAGGTCAGCGACGGTTTTCAGGGCAGCATCATCATTGCCGCGTTCGACAGCCTCGACGATGCGCGGGCATGGGCCAAGGTCGATCCATACAACGCCGAAGGCGTATATATGGAAAGCACGGTCTATCCCTACAAGAAGGTGTTCTAAGCCGCGCTCAACCCGCGCACAAGACAGGATATTCAAGAATGAGTGATCGTATCCCGCGGATTCGCGCGGCACTCGAACAAGGGCTGGACACCCAAGACATCGCCATTCGCGACGATAGCCATCTTCATGCCGGCCACGCCGGCGCAAAAAGCGGGCTGGGTCATTTTCATGTCACGATCCGGTCACCGCGTTTTACCGGCACTTCGCCGATCGAGCGTCACAAGCTCGTCTACGAAGCGCTGGGCACGCTGATGCACACCGATATTCATGCTGTATCGATTCGCGCGCTTGCCCCGGAGGAATAGCCGGCGCGACTGACGCTAGTGGGCAGGCACGCACCCATAAAACAAAAACGAACGCCAGAGCGTTTCAGGGGAACGAAAACATGAACCGTCGCCCGTACCGGCATACCTCGGTGGCATTTGCTGTTGCTCTGGCCCTCGGGCTACCCGCCTATGCTCAGAACATGGCCGACGCACCCGAAGGTGACGATGGCCTCGATACGCTCGAATCGCTGGCACCGATCGAAGTGCAGAGCCTGCGCCTGACCACCGAGGTGCTGAGCTCGCCCGCCGCGGTCGATGTGACCGAGGCGCGCGATATTCAGCAGGGACGCGCCAAGGCGCAACTCGATGCCGCGCTCAACCGCACGCCGGGCGTCTATGCCAACAACGGCAGTAACTTCGCCCAGAACCTGCGCATCTCGATCCGCGGCTTCGGCGCTCGCTCGGCGTTTGGTGTACGCGGCGTCAAGGTACTGGTCGACGGTATTCCCGAAACGCTGGCCGACGGTCAGGCCCAGACCGATACGATCGATCTCGGCGCGGTCGAACGCCTGGAAGTCATTCGCGGGCCGTTTTCAGCGCTTTACGGTAATGCGACTGGCGGCGTGGTGGATATCACCACGACGACACCGGCGAGCGGACCAGTGGATCGCGGCGAGCTGACCGTGGGCAGCCACGGTTATCGGCGTATCGAAGCCGCAACCGCGCACGAACGCGGCGACTGGGGCTATGCACTGACGGCTTCGCAACTCGATATCGAAGGCTATCGCGCCCATAGCGAGGTCAAGAAACAACAGCTTACCGGCAAGCTCGAACGCCGCGTGGGCACCACCGGCACGCTACGCCTGATTACCCGCGTACTCGATGCGCCGGATACGCTCGATCCGGGCGGCGTAACGCTGGAACAGGCACAATCCGACCGGCGCTCGGCCCGCGATGCCAACCTGGCGTTTGATGCGCGCCAGTCCGCCGAGCAGCAAACCATCGGGCTGGTGTATGAAGACCAGCTCGCCCAGAACCAGAGTTATCAGGCCAACCTGTTCTATAGCCACCGCAATTTCATCCAGTACCTGCCCTTCGAAGACGCCGGCGTGGTGGCTTATGAGCGCGACTTTTTCGGTGGTGGCGTGCAGACCACGCGTTTCGACACGTTGTTCGGCCACGAAAACCAGATCGTGGCCGGTATCGATGCCCAGATTCAGCAGGATGCGCGTACCCGCTACGACAACATTGCCGGCGATAGAGGTGCACTCGGCCTGGACGAAGACCAGCAGGCCACCAGCATCGGCGTGTTCGCCCAGAACGTGTTCTCGATCAGTTCCGATCTGGAACTCACCACCGGCCTACGCTACGACTATCTCGATTTCGATATCGACGACGCGTTCGTGACCGCGACCGATCCGAACGACTCCGGCTCACGCACCTATCACGAGGTTTCGGCCAATGCCGGTTTGAGTTATGCCTGGGCCGAACGCCAGCGCGTCTATGCCAACGTCGCGAACGCGTTCGAATCACCCACGTTCACCGAATTCGCCGATCCGGCCGGCAACGGCGGTTTCAACAGCGAACTCGATCCCCAGAAAGCCGTGCAATACGAAATCGGCGCCAAGGGCGAGATCGGCACCCGCACGCGCTACCAGATCAGCGCGTTCTGGATCGACGTACGCGACGAGCTCGTTGTCTTCAACGACGATGGCCGACGCGATTTCTATCAGAACTCCGGCAAATCGCGCCGCCAGGGCCTGGAAGCGAAACTCGAATACGCCGTGAACGACGAGCTATCGGCGATGGCCGCCTATACGCTCGCCGACTACGAATATCGTGAATTCGTCGACGACGGCGGCGTCGACTACGCGGGCAATGCCATCCCCGGCCTGCCCGAGGAACGCCTGTTCGCGGAAGTCGCATGGCGCGATTCCGATGTCGGTTATGCCACGCTCGACATGCGCTACGCCGGCTCGTTCTATGCCGACAACGCCAATACCGCCAAGATCGACAACGCCTGGATATTCAACGGCCGGGTGGGCAAGACCATCGATGCCGGCGACGATAACCTCACCGTCTATTTCGGCATCGACAACATGTTCGACGAGGTCTATTTCGACAATATCCGGATCAACGCATTTGGCGGGCGCTACTACGAGCCTGCACCGGATCGCACGTTCTATACCGGCCTGGCCTACGAGCTTTAATCGCGGTACAGGCCCGGGTTAACCGGGCAACGCCACACCGACACTCAGCAAACTGTCGAATACGACCAATCAGCTGTCGGTAAGAAACCGGTCGAGCGTCGCCGCATCCAGCTTGTCGAGTTTCACGATCTCGGCGCTGGGCTGTGCGGCCGCGCCTTCGGCCTTGCGACGCAGAATCACCAGCGGCTGGTAGGCATCGAACTCGGCAATGCGAAAGGCCACGCTCGGGTCACGGCCGACCTCGCCCGGGCTATGGATCCCGCAGCGCACGACCGACCATTCCGTATGCGATTGTTCGAAGTATTCCCAGCCGTCGGCCTCGGCCGCTTCTCGAAACGCCGGTTCGACCAGAGACTTCACCGTCTCGCGGGCCTGCTTCTCGATCGTGGCACGCCGTTCGGCCAGGCGCTCGTTCGCGCCGAGTTTGGACTGTACTTCATCGGTGGTGACTTCAAGCCAGCTAAGCGCCACGAGATTCTACCTGTGTGAACGAATAAACAAACGGCGGCTAAGCGTAAGCGCTGCCGTGGTCGCGTACAAGCGTGCGACGATGAGCGCTAGCCGGCCTTGGGCTGGCGTGCGCGCTGCGACGACGGCGTATCCGGTTTTTCATAACCACAGCTTGCGCGCGCATGATCGGCAGCGTCCACCAGCAGATCGAGCATGGGCTGGCGCTGTTCGGCATCGACCCCTTCGGCCAGAGCCTGACGCGCGGCGGCCGCTGCGCGTTCGACTTCGGCCAGATCATGCGCACAGCGGCTGTCGCTGGGGGATACGAACAAGGTGCTGCAGCCGGACAGTGCCACAGCGCCCACGGTGATAAGGGCAACACGTTTGAAAACAGGCAGCGGCATGGCGGGTTCCTTGTGCGGCGCGGCGGCCGATGGCCATCGCGGAATGATCGATACGAATATTAAGCCGGCACCGGCGCGCGGCAAACCACGGGTTTGCTCAATTCCCGGTGTCAGCGAGCAGCGCCAGAAACGCGGCCTCGTCGAGCAAGGTAACGCCCAGTTTTTCGGCCTTGTCGCGCTTGCTGCCCGGGCTGTCGCCGGCCACCACATAATCCGTTTTCTTGGATACGCTCGAGGTGACGCGCCCACCGCGCGCTTCGATACGCGCTTTGGCTTCATCGCGCGTCAGGCTATCCATACTGCCGGTAAGCACGAACGTCTGACCGGCCAGCGGCTGCGGCGTATCGTCGGTGTCGACCGTTTCCCAGGTCACGCCCGCTTTAATGAGCGCATCGATCACGTCGAGATTGCGCTGCTCGCTGAAGAAGTCCGCAATGCAGTGCGCGACCCGCGCGCCCACACCGGGCACCGCCTGCAACCCTTCTGCGCTGAGCATACGATCGCGTGCCGCGCGATTGTCCGGATGCGCCTGATCGGCCTGGTCTAAGCGCACCAGATAGGCGCCGGCCTCGGCGCGCAGATTGTCGAGCGTGCCGAAATGGCGGGCCAGGTCGCGGGCCATCGTTTCGCCGACTTCGCGAATGCCCAGCGCAAAGATGAAACGCTCAAGCGTCGTCTGCTTGCTCGACTCGATCGAACTCAACAGGTTGGCGACCGATTTCTCGCCATAGCCCTCACGCGTCACCAGCGCATCGCGATGTTCGTGCAAGGAAAAGATATCGGCCGGCGATGCGAGCAGGCCTTCATCCACGAAGGCTTCAATCTGGCGATCGCCCAACCCCTCGATATCCAGCGCACGGCGCGACGAAAAATGCTTGAGTGCCTCGCGCCGCTGTGCGGCACAGACCAGGCCACCGGTACACCGGGCCACGGCCTCGCCTTCGATGCGCTCGACCGCCGAGCCACAGACCGGGCATTCCCCGGGCAGCTCGATCTCGCGGGCATTCTCACCGCGACGGGCGACTTCCTTTATCTCGGGAATGACATCGCCGGCCCGACGCACGACGACCATATCGCCGATACGTATATCCTTGCGCTCGACCTCGTCCATGTTGTGCAACGACGCGTTGGAAACGGTTACGCCGCCGACAAACACCGGCTCCAGTTTGGCGACCGGCGTAAGCGCGCCGGTGCGCCCGACCTGGAATTCCACCGCGTTCAGACGCGTGGTCGTCTCTTCGGCCGGAAACTTGCGTGCAATCGCCCAGCGCGGCGCGCGTGCGACGAACCCGAGTTCGTCGCGCACGGCGGCATTGTCGACCTTGAATACACAGCCATCGATTTCGATATCCAGATTCGCGCGGCGTTCAGCCATGGCCTCGTAGTAAGCCTTGCAGCCGTCCAACCCCTGTACGCGATCGACATATTGGCTGATCTGAAAGCCCCAGGTCTGCAGCTGTTGCAACTGCTCGTACAGACTCGAGGCCAAGGTCATGCCATCGACACGGCCAATGCCGTAGCCCATAAAGGCGAGCGGCCGGCGCGCGGTGATCTTCGAATCGAGCTGACGAAGGCTGCCAGACGCCGCGTTACGCGGGTTCACGAACGGTTTATGGCCTTCGCCCTCCAGGCGCGCATTGAGCGCCTCGAAACGCGAACGCGCGAGCACCACTTCGCCGCGGATTTCGATGAAATCCGGCACGTTTTGGCCCGCCAGACGCAACGGCAGATTACGAATCGTGCGGGCGTTGGGCGTAATGTCTTCGCCGGTCACTCCGTCGCCGCGGGTCGTGGCGCGCACCAGTACGCCGTTTTCATAGCGCAGGTTGAGCGCGGTGCCGTCGAACTTGGGCTCGGCGCAATACGCGAGTTCGCCGCCATCGACCGCCTCGCGCGCTCGGCGGTCGAATTCCGCCAGTTCGTCGTCGTCGAAACAGTTGCCCAGCGAGAGCATGGGCGTGGCGTGATCGACGGACTCGAACTTGTCCGAGGGGGGCGCGCCCACACGCTGCGTCGGCGAATCGGGCGTGATCAGTTCCGGGTGCTCAGCCTCGATCTCCTGCAGTTCACGAAACAGCCGGTCGTACTCAGCGTCCGATATGGTCGGCTCGTCATGAACATAGTAGGCCCGGCTGTGCTCGCGCAGTTGTTCGGCAAGCTGCTCGGCACGTTGTGTTGTCGTGCTGTTCGCTGCCACTACCGGCGCTTGGCGATCTTGGCCCGTCGGTCGATATCGGCGACCTGGTCCAGCATGTACTGCGCGGTCTGAGCCTTGAGCAACGCACGCTTGTCGTCGAGCACTTCGCCGCCGAGCGCCTGAGCCAGGCCGTTGGCGGTTTCCATCATGTCGCGCAGCGCGACCGCGACCTCGATCGGCCCGGGTACGACGGTAAACAGCACTAGACCGGGCGTATGCAGGTGGTCCTGATCAACCGGGTCGAGCGTGCCCGGTTTGAGCATATTGGC
>VMHT01038584.1_pt1 | contig 11430 bp, 17 predicted proteins | sample 4693611 | NCBI WGS metagenome assembly VMHT01 (sample SAMN12280063, study PRJNA550983) | marine metagenome | isolation source: seawater sampled from same location over 5 years 0.02-0.2 micron viral filtrate | place: USA: collected off the coast of southern California halfway between the port... ... | reverse complement strand
AGTTAAACTATTTATAAATACTCTTTTTTCTTAAGATAATGGCATTTTTTCGTGGAGAAGAAGGTTCTGTAAAATTTAAAAACGGAGCTGGAACTACTGAAGCAATCGTATCAACTACAGGTTGGACACTTGATACTACAAAAGACACACTAGATGTAACTGCTCATGGCGATACATTTAGGAGTAATATCGGTGGATTGATTTCTGGTTCTGGTACTATTGATTTTCTTTATACAGCAGCAGGTTCAAACGAAACTGAAAACTTAATTGATGATGTATTAACAGCAGAAGATCCAGGAGATGCTGTATTTGAGTTATTTTTAGATACATCTAGTAGTAAAAAAGTAACTTTTAGCGGTGTTGTCACAGGAACAAGTTTATCTGCAACAATAGGTGATCTTGAAACTGTAAGTGTAAGTTTCATAACTTCTGGTGCTATCACCAACGCTATCTAGTGAAACTCACTACTCGTCAACAGAATAAACTTAAAGAACATTCTGCTCATCATACAGATCAGCATATGAACTTTATGAAAAGGCTGATGAGGCAGGGTGTTTCGTTTACGCAAGCTCACAAAAGAGCACAAGCAAAGATAGGAAAATGAGTAAAAAAGATCCTAGACTAAAGAGATTTAATCTTGCAGGTTTTAATAAGCCTAAGAGAACCCCTAGCCACTCCACAAAATCTCATGTGGTTTTAGCTAAAGAAGGCGATAAAATAAAGTTAATACGTTATGGACAACAAGGCGTATCTGGTGCGGGGAAAAATCCTCAAACTGAAAAGGATAAAGCAAGACGTAAATCTTTTAAAGCTCGTCATGCTAAAAACATAGCTAAAGGTAAAATGTCCGCAGCTTTTTGGGCGAACAAATCTAAGTGGTAAAAAATGACTTACGCAATCCCAGGCCCAATACGAACATCAATTACTTCTTCTAGTTATATAGGAGGAAGTAACAGTCCTTTTACTCGTACAAGAGGAGTATTGGATATGATGCAGGGTTGGGAAATAATGAAAGCTGTTAGTGAGGGTACAAAATATTTGCGTGATAATTCTGAAATATTTTTACCTTTAGAACCTAGAGAAGATGGGCAAGCATACCAATCTCGTGTAGATAGAGCAGTATTTAGTCCATTTACACAAAGATTAATAAGAGCAGCAGCAGGTTTAGTTCTTCGTAAACCAATAACTTTAATAGGTGATCCGTATTGGACAGAAATATTTAAAATGGATGTCGATGGTTGTAAGTCTGATTTAGATGAATACGCAAGAAGATTATTAATGTGTTCTCTTACTTATGGTCAAAGTCATATACTTGTAGATTATCCTGCGCCTTCTGGTGCTGTTAGTCTTGCAGAAGAAAGACGACAAAACCGTAGGCCATATTGGATTGAAGTAGATCCTACAAATATTTACGGATGGAGATTAGACAGGGAATCTAATTATGGAAAGCTAGTGCAAGTAAGGATTGCAGAGAAAGCTGTATTACCTGACGGTGATTTTGGTGAAAAGATATATGACCAAATGAGGGTTATAGAACCTGGAAGGTATCGTGTTTTTCGTAAAAAAGAAACTGTTGATGAATTATATGCTGAAGATAATGGAATATATCCAACAGATATGTCATCTCCAGCCGTAGAAAAAGATTTTAAACAAGTAGAATCGGGTAATTTTTCTCTTGGTGAAATACCTTTAGTTACGATTTATTCAGGCAAAGTAGATAATATGACGAGCAAACCACCTTTATTGGATATTGCTTATTTAAATCTTGCACATTTTCAAAGACAAGCTGATTTAATACACAGTTTGCACGTTGCATCACAACCAATGCTTGTAATGGAAGGTTATGATGATCAGACCAAAGATTTAGCTATATCTGTTAATTATGCGATGGCAACTCAGCCAGGAAACAAAGTTTACTATGTTGAACCTGCTAGTAGTGCATTTGAAGCACAATCAGCAGAAATAAAAGAATTGCAGATGCAAATGGCTACCCTTGGTATTAGCACATTAAGTCAGCAAAAATTTGTAGCTGAAAGTGCTGACGCTCGAAGATTAGATCGAGTTGATACAAATTCTATGCTTGCGATGGTTTCTATGGAATTAGAACAAAAGCTACAAAAAGCCTTTAACCTTTCAGCCGAATATGTTGGAATCGAGCCACCAGAAGTAAAAATTAGCAGAGACTTTGATATAGAAAGACTAATCGGACAAGATATTACAGCATTAACATCTCTATTCGATCAACAAGTTATTGATAGGGATGAATTTAGAGATATTTTAGTTCAGGGAGAAGTGTTACCTACATCTAACGAAGACAAATCCAAATAATCTGCTATAATATTATACAAGTACATTTATTGTAAAAATGGCAATTCCTCAAATGAGATACGAAGACATTAATCCTCCAGAGAAAAAAGTAGAACCAAAAAAAGTAGCGAAGAAAGCAACAACAAAAACTACTAAAAAAACTGAAGAATAAATGGCAGAAGAAACAGTAAACACTTCACAGGAAGTAACTACTCCTCCTGTAAATGAGTCTAATTCTACAAATGATGTATCACTTCAGCTAAAAGAAGCTAATGAACGGGCAGCTAAAGCTGAACTAATTGCAGAACAAGAAGCAAAACGTGCCAAGGAATTAGAAACACAGTTTAAAAATGCTAAGTCTAAAATTGGTCAATATTATGATGATAGAAACCAAGCTTTAGAGGATCAAGGAGCTTTTAAACCTTTATGGGAAGAAGCTAATAAAACTAACCAAGAAATGCAACAGGAAAATGCTTCTTTAAAGCAACAATTGGATGATTTAAAAAATTCTTACGAAATTTCTACTACTAAACAATCAGCTTTAGCTGAAATCAGTAAACAGGGAGCTATAGATTCACAGCAAGTACTCACTTTGATAGAAAGTAAAATACAAAGAAATGCTCAAGGTCAGGTAGTAGTTCTTGATGGAGGTGTGGAGCAGGATTTAGGTAGATATATTACAAGTTTAAAAAGTCCAGGCAGTAATTTTGACCATCATTTTAGAGCAAATAATACTGCTGGAATGGGAGCCAAGCCTAGTCCTGTTGCAAATACAGGTGGAAATGTAAACAATCCTTATAAAAGTGGAAATATCACAGAACAGCTTATAATGGAGAAAGAAGATCCTAACCTTGCAGCCGTGCTGAAAGCGGAAGCTTCGTAACATCAAGAACCACGATAGTTTCAATTAAGTCCGTGACTTAATAAAATTGTCATCAAGTCCGTGACTTGAAGTATGTTACCCAAGTCCGTGACTTGGAAATTTAGTCATATTTCATTTTTTCACAAATGGCAGCACCGTTTAAGAACTATTCGGGTGGTGTTCTCTTAGCGGACATCATCAAGACGAATAACTTTTCTCAATATGTCTCACAGGCAATTAAAGAGCAAAGTAAATTCCTATCTAGTGGAGTTGTAGTAAGAAACTCATTACTAGACTCAACTTCTGGTGGTACTCGTATTCAAGTTCCTCAGTTTAACCCAATAGCACCTACAGAAGAAATTCTTGATGGTACAGCTACATGGGGTACATCAGGAGCAGGTTATTTAACACCACAAAAAATCTCAACAGGTACACAGGTAGCAACTATTACTCATAGAGGCTTCTCTTATGCTGTTGATGATATAGCAGTATTAGCTGCTGGTGACGATCCAATGACTCACATTAGGAATCAACTTGCTACAGCTATCAACAAATTAACTAACGCTAAGTTGTTCTCACAGCTTGCAGGTTTATTTGGTACAGCTTTATCTGCAAACAAACTTGATGTAGCTCTAGGAGCAGCAGGTCCAAACGCAGCAGAAGCTAATTTCTTAACAGCTTCTACTATTGCTAAAGCAAGAAACCTTTTGGGAACAAGAGGCGAAGAGCTTAATGTTCTTGTTGTACATCCATCTGTTTACTACTACTTACTACAAGTAGGTATGCTTACATTCTCAACATCTGCTCTATCAACTGGTGGTGCAGTAACTTGGGGTGGCGGTGGTGTTGGTGTTACTGACAGCAGCGTTGGAAGTTTTGCTGGTTGCACAGTAGTAGTTGACGAAGCTGTAAACACAGTAGCTCCAGGATCAACTGGTCATCAAACTGAGTTCTTCTGTTATTTAACATCTCAAGGAGCAATCCAAGAGGGTATTCAGAAAGATCAGTTAATTGAAGCTGAAAGAAACATTCTTTCCAAGCAAACTGTTATGTCACTTGACTACCACAACGCATATCACGTTATGGGTACTAAGTGGAATGACGCTTCTGACAACCCAAGCAACACACTTTTAGCAACAGCTAACAAGTGGGCAGCTACATATGATGTTGACCTAATTCCTTTAGTTCAAATCACTGTAAACTCTCCTATGAATACAACAAACATTTCATAGGTTGATACTTCAACTTATTAATTTTATTATTAAGTTGCTGATGCAAAGCAGTAAAGAACCTCATCAATTATTGGTGGGGTTTTTTCTTTACGCTACAATAAAACTAAATTACTTTATAGATCGTGGCAGCAACTATAACAGCAACATTATCAAGTGCTACTGCAAATAGCTATGTCACATTGGCAGAAGCTAATATTTATTTTGAAACAGTACCAGATTCAAGCACTTGGACAAATAAATCTGACGATAATAAAAACAGAGCATTAATAGCAGCTACAAGATGGATTGATAGCTTAGTTTTTTATGGAGACAGATGTGATAATGGTCAGGCACTAAAATTTCCAAGAAATAACTATGAAGTAGATGATGTTGAATTAAATTGTAGTCTTATTCCAAATAATATTAAGTATGCACAATATGAATTAGCAAGAGCATTAGCAAATGATACTGAAGCTATGACAGGGAATATAGGAACAGCAGGTAATTTTGAAGAGGTAAAATTAGGTGATATTCAGGTTAAATACAATACTGAGAGTCAGGGGACTGGTTCTGTTAATAATATTATGGATGTTTATCCTTGGTTACAAAGCTACCTTGGTGCGTATATATTAGGTGGAGCTGGTAGTTTTCAAATGAGGGTGGTTAGAGGATAATGGCAGGTCAACTTGATTCATTACTAAAAAGTGTAGCTAAACAGGTAGTATCTGATTTAGGTAGTTCTTTAGATTCAACTATTAACTACATTAAAAAAGGTAGATCAAGTTATAACATTGATACTTCAGAACAGATTACGATTGATACTACCTATTTAAATTTAAAAGTTCCTGTTGAATTTGTTAAATCAGAAGATGATGAAGGTAAAGAAATTAGACAGGCAAAGATTTATATAACACCAGATTTGATTGGTAATAATCAGGTAGATTTTGATGACGAGATCCAGCTGACATATGCGGGGGAAACAAAAACTGCACAGATCTATGATATTGATACGAGAAAGGGTGGGCAGGTTTATTTGTTTACAGTATTGGTGCGGTTCTGATGGCAAAAGATTTTTTAAAAAGTGATCCTATTGGAGATATGGAAGCTCTTATTAATAGTGATTTTAATACAGTCATAAGAAAAGCACACGCTAGTCTTTCTACTAAAACATATAGTCCAGTTTATACAGGATTTTTTGCCTCAAGTTGGAAGGTTGCAAATAGTCCTATACAAGCAACACAAAAAGTAGAAAACTTTAAACCTTGGGCTGATATAGCAAAAGAAGGTAAGAAAAAAAGACCAACTCCAAAAGTAAAAAAAGGTGGCCGTTTTCCAATAAAAAGAACTTTTAACATAAATAAAAGTGTTTACATTGGTAATAGAGCTAAATATGCTAAGTATGCTTTAGAGGGGGGTAAGATTCAATATTTTGTTCAAGGTCGTTTAGCTAAAATAATACGAGATAATATGAAGGAGAAAAAAGGTAAGCTATTCTTATTAGGTGCACCAAATGTTGACGGTAAAGGAACAACAGGAGGTTTTGGTAACTTAGCTCCTGGTATCGGTTACTCTGACGTACTTTAATTATGACTTTAGTAAAAACAAGAGCAGCATTTGAAAAAGCAGTTACAGATGCAGTAATAGACGCAGATCCTACTGTTGCAATGGTTTATGACAACGTTACTTTTACAACATCAGGAAAAACAAAGAAATATGTAATGATGATGATTAATTACACTCAAGCAACTTTACAAAATCAAGGAGCTTCTTCTGATTATTATTCAGGTGTTATTCAATGCAATATTTACGTTCCAAAAAGTAAAGGTACTAAAGATTTATCTGCAATAGCAGAGACAGTTATTAATGGATTAACTTCAGTAAATGCCTCTACTTATGTCGATAGTTTCAGTGTCAAACCAAGAGTACAGGATATAAATGGCCCAACAATGCTTGAAATCGAAGATAGAAGTCATTTCGTTGGTGTAATATCTTGCCAATTCTCTACAAATGCCTAGTATAATAAAGTAGCAATACTTATTTTATGACAAGAGCAATCGAACTTTTAAAGAATAGTTTTGGTGTCAGCCAGCTATATCAACATGATGTAATAAAAGATGGCAATATTATATTTAGTGTTTATTGGCATCCACTCACTATTGCTGAAAGAGAATCAATAACAAAAAAATCAGATGCAAGTGATGTAAATGATTTTGCATTAGCGTTAATGATTACAAAAGCATTAGATAAAGATGGTGGCAGACTTTTTCAAGATGGTGACAAGGCATCTTTAAGAAGAGAAGTAGAAGCAAATATTTTACAGGAAATACAATTAGCAATGATAGAAGCTGGACAGACTAAGGAGGTAAAAGAGGCTAAAGCCGAATTAAAAAGCTAATAATGATTGGAAATTTATATTTTCATTAGCGAAAGAATTAGGTAAAACTGTTGCTGAATTATCAGAAAGTTTAACGGTAGAAGAAATGATAGGTTGGGCTGCTTATGCAGAAATTGAACATGAAGATTTTGAGAAGCATCAACAAGAAGCACAAAGAAGTAGTGCTTTGAAAGGGAAAAGAGGTAGAATGAGATAAATGTTTTGATTTAAGTAGTGGCTAATTACGAAGTTAATCTAAAATTAGCTCTTGATGGTGCAGAAAAAGCTGCTCAAAAGATAAAAGAACTTAGAACAGGGACAAGAAAATTATCAGATGAGATAACTGAATTTAATAAAAAAGTTGATAAAAGAATGGGGAAGAAAAAAGGAGAAGGTAGTTTTGTTTTTAGTTTTAAAAATTTATCAAAAGAAGTTACTAGTGCTAGAAACGCTTTAAATAAAGCTTCGATTGGAACAGAAGAATTTAATAAGGCAGTAAAAAATGTAGTAGAAGTTGAAGAGACTTATAATAAAGAATTAAAGAAAAGAGATCGTGCATTAAGAGTACAGAGAATTGCAAAACAGAAAAATATTTCTTTAGACAAAGCAGAATTAGAATTAAAAAAACAATTAAGTGCTGCTGAAGATAAATTAAGTAGAAAACAAAGAAACAAAAGGTTTGGTCAAACTGTATCTAGTGCAGCTATTGGTGGGGCGTTTCCTTTATTGTTTGGACAGACAGGTGCAGCAGCAGTTGGTGGTGGACTAGGTGGTTTAGCAGGTGGAGCTATAGGAGGTCAATTTGGATTTGCCTTATCTATTGTTGGTACTGCAATAGGTTCTGCTGTTGACAAAGCTGAAAAATTTAATAAATCGTTAGTAGAACTAAATCAAAGAATGGGTACAACTGGAAGTGCTACTGCTATTACTGCGAAAGAAGTTGATAGGCTTGCTAAATCTTTAAATATTACCAAAGAAGAAGTATTTAATGTTTTAGGAGCATTTAAAGAATTTGGTTCGGGTGAAATAGCTAAATCTATGGCAATGATATTTGGAACTGATGGCGGAGGAGCAGATAGGTTTGCTGGTTTAAATAGATCAGCAAAATTAGCTCAGGAAATATTTGATGCAAGAAAACAAATTGGAAATGAAGCCACTAAAAATCTTTTAACTCAAAATAAATCTGTTGATGCTGCTGTTATAGAACTTGCTTTAGTTAGAGCAAAAGCAAAAGCGGAACAAGATGCTGCTATAGCAAGAGTAAGTGGTGTTAGTGCTTTTGATCAAGTAAGAGCAGGTACACCAGGTTTATTAATTAGAAGAATGATGGGAAATATGAAAATAACTGACTATGGTGATAAAAGAGCAGAAAATTTACAAAAACAATTTGATAAAGATAATTTAAGTTTAATAGAAAACTATAAGAAAGGAATGATTGAAGCAAGAGAAATATTAGATTTACTTAAAGAATCTCAAGGTGAATTTGGACTGTCAGGATCTCTCCAATTTACTGCTATTACTGACAAAGTAAAAGATTTACAAGATGAGATGAAAAAATTAGCAAATCCAATATATATGGTTATGACATTATCAAACACAATGGCAAGTTCATTCGAAGAGTCATTTAAAGGAATTATTAAAGGAACAATGACTGTCGCTGATGCCTTTAGGAATATGTTAGATCGTATTGCAGATCATTTTTTAGATACTGCTGCAAGAATGATGGCTAATCAAATGCAACAAGGAATATTAGGTTTATTTGGTAATTTATTTGGTGGTAATCCTTACGGAGTAAAGCCTGGTCAAAGTTTATATGATATTCCTACTCCAAGTCGATTTACTGATATGACAGTTGGAGTAAGAGCCAATGGAGGTCCAGTTACAGGTGGTAAGCCCTACATCGTTGGAGAGAAAGGTCCAGAAATGTTTAGCCCAGGTGTATCAGGAATGATTACTCCAAATCATGCTTTAGGTGGATCTACAAATGTAGTAGTAAATGTAGATGCTTCTGGTTCTTCTGTTGAAGGTGATGAAGATAGAGGTAGGGAACTTGGTCGTCTTATCTCAGTAGCAGTACAATCTGAATTAGTACAGCAAAAAAGACCTGGAGGTTTACTTGCATAATGGCTACTTTTCCTTCAATAACTCCTACTTACGGAGTACAAAAAAGATCCGCACCAAAAACTAGAACTGTTCGTTTTGCTGATGGCTACGAGCATAGAATATTATTTGGATTAGCAGAACATCAAAATCCTAAAGTTTATAGTCTTACTTTTGAAGTATCAGAAACAGATGCAGATACTATAGAAACATTTTTAGATGCAAGGGCAAATGATAGTGCCAGCTTTACATTTACTCCTCCAGGAGAATCTAGTGCTTCACAATATGTATGTGAAAACTGGAATAAATCTATTCCTTATTTAAATAGAGCAAGAGTACAAACAACATTTAGGGAGGTATTTGAACCATGAGTACTGCTCCTGTTTTTAGTGAAGTTCAAAAAATAAATCCCTCTGCAATTATTGAACTATTTACATTACAGCTAGATAACTCTTTACATGGTGCAACTACAACTTATAGATTTCATTCGGGATCTAATCTTAATGCAAATGGAGAGATAGTTTGGGCTGGTAATGCTTATCAAAGATTTCCTATAGAAGCTACAGGTTTTGCATATCAACGTGGTCAAATTCCCAGACCAAAACTTGTTGTAAGTAACGCATTGGGAACAATATCAGCAATACTTTTAACTGTTAACCAGACAACAACTGGTAATGATTTAACGGGAGCTACTGTTACAAGAATAAGAACAATGGCAAGATTTTTAGACGCTGTTAATTTTCCAGGAAGTTCTAATCCATTAGGAACACCAGATCCTACAGCAGAATTTAAACGTCAGATATATGTAATTGATAGAAAAGCAGCAGAAAATAGAGAAGTAGTAGAATTTGAATTAGCAGGAGCTATTGATATGGCAGGAGTTCGAGCACCAAAACGTCAATGTACTCGTGCTTTATTTCCTAGTATTGGTACGTTTAATCAATGAGTTGGAAAGATGACGCATTGGTTCATGCGAAAGACCAAGATCCTAAAGAAGCTGTAGGGCTTTTATTAAACATCAGAGGTCGACATAAATATTATCCTTGTCAAAATTTAGCAATAACAAGTCATCAAGAATTTATATTGAATCCAGAAGATTATGTAAAAGCAGATAATCTTGGAGAGATAACTGCTGTTGTTCATAGTCATCCGACAACACCTCCAACACCAAGCCAAGCTGATCGTATTAGCTGTGAACATAGTAAATTACCTTGGCATATTGTTAACCCTAAGACAGGTGAATGGGGTGAATGTATTCCCGAAGGTTACGTTCCAGAATTACTAGGCAGACCGTGGGTATGGGGTGTTACTGACTGTTGGAGTTTAGTTGTTGATTGGTACGCACAAGAAAAAGGTATAAAACTGAAAGATTATGCGAGAAATATGACACCACAGGAATTTTTAGAGAATCCTTTATTTGAAGATTATGCGTGGCGAACAGGATTTAGAGAACTTAGAGCAGAAGAAAAGTTAGAAGCTGGAGATGTTTTATTAATGTCAATAATGCACCCAACTTTAAATCATGTAGCTATTTTCTTAGGAGATATGGTTTTACACCATTTAGCAGATAGACTATCTTGTAGAGAGCCATATTCTGAGTGGTTGTTAAAATGTACTGGTAAGAGGTATCGCTATGCTCAGAAAAGTTAAATTATACGGAGAATTAGCTGACTTTGTAGGCTATAAAGAATTAGATGCTGTAATAAATTCTACTGCTGATGCAATTAAATTTTTAATAAGTAACTTTCCAAAGTTAGAAGCACACATGGCTGATAGGTATTATCAGGTTCTTGTTGATGATTATGATATTGATGAGACTGAATTACATAATCCTATAGGACAATCGGATATAAGTATTGTTCCTGTTATTAGTGGTGCTGGTGGAGGTTTGGGTAAGACTTTATTAGGAGTTGCACTGATTGGTTTTTCAATAGCTTCGGGAGGTGGGTTTACTGCTCTTTTTGGTAAAGGTTTAGAACTAGGTGTTATTGGAAATTTTGCAATGAACGCTGGTATTGGTCTTACTCTTATGGGTGTTAGTGAGATGCTATTCCCCTTACCCAAGCCACAGGATTTTAGTAACGAAGAAGATCCACGCATATCATTTAGCTTTTCTGGTGTCCAAAATACATCACGAGCAGGTACTAGCCATCCAATAGTTTATGGAGAAATTGTAACTGGCTCAGTCGTAATCTCTGCTGGAATTGACACAAATCAGGTATCAGCATGACAGATAAAATTATTAGAGGTTCTGGTGGTCCACCACCTACCCCACCATCTCCAACTAGAGCACCTGATACTTTAAATAGTAGACAGTTTGCTTCTATTCAAGATCTTATTTCTGAAGGAGAGATAGAAGGTTTTGCTACTGCATCAAAAGCAGGACTTACAAAAGGAACAACAGCATATAACAACGCAGCATTAAAAGATATATTTTTAAACGATACTCCTATCCTTAATTCAACTGCGAGTAATACAAGTCCAGCAACAACAGATTTTAATTTTCAAAGTGTAGGGTTTACACCTCGTTTTGGAACGTCAAACCAAGAACATATTCCTGGTATTGAAAGTAGTCA
>VMHT01187114.1_pt1 | contig 11433 bp, 13 predicted proteins | sample 4693611 | NCBI WGS metagenome assembly VMHT01 (sample SAMN12280063, study PRJNA550983) | marine metagenome | isolation source: seawater sampled from same location over 5 years 0.02-0.2 micron viral filtrate | place: USA: collected off the coast of southern California halfway between the port... ... | reverse complement strand
CTGGCAGTCGCCATGCCGGTGATCGTGGCCCTGAACTGGCTCGAGCGGGCCGTAGACCGTTGTGCGCACGAGATGGATAGTGTCGTGACGCGCGTGTTTACGGCTGATCTCAACCGAACGTCCGCCCCGATCGCAAGCGACGATGACGACGACCACAGCCACAACACCCCGTTCGTTTAGCGCCGGCCTGCGTGCGGCACGGCGGCGGCGATCATTGATCAGCCTCACGCCGCTGATCGATGTCGTATTCATCCTGCTGCTGTTCTTCATGCTGGCGTCGAGCTTTCTCGACCTGCATTCGATCGTGCTCGACGCGCCCGCCGAAGGCAGCGGCGCGCCGGCCGTGGAAGGCGCATTACTCGTGGACGTTCGCCTGGACGGCGTACGTTTTGCCGGCCAGTACGTGGGCATGGAAGAGCTGGTGCAACGCGTTCGTATCGCGCTCGCCGACGCGCCTGATCGGCGTGTACTCGTACGTCCAGCCGAACGCGTAAAACTGCAGGATACGGTGCGCATACTCGATGCGCTTTCCGCGGCTGGCGTCAAGCAACTCTCGTTGATGGAAACCGCGCCCAGCGGGGGCGGTCGCTAAGCCATGGCGATGCATTTCAAACGCAGTCAGCGGTCGCGCGTCAACGGCGATGACTCCATCCTGCCGTTGACGAACGTCGTCTTCCTACTGCTGATCTTTTTCATGCTTGCCGGGCGTCTTGCCTCACCCGAGGCGTTCGATATCCAGCCGCCGGTCTCGCAGAGCGAAGCCCAGGCGCGGCGCGATGGGCTGGAAATACAGATCGCGGCCAGTGGCGATATCGCTATCGACGGCGAGCCGATCGAACTCGATGCCCTAGAAACCCGGGCGCGTGAAGCACTCGACGCCGATCCGAATCTGGCATTACGACTCAAGGCCGATGGCGACGGCGATGCCACACGCGTCGTTGCCGTCATGCAGGCCCTGCGCGATGCCGGCGGTGAGAGGCTGCGCCTGATCACCCTCGCGCCGGAATAAGGCCGCGATGCGGATTTCCAATACTCAATGGCTGTTCGCGCTCGCAATTGCGGCCGGCGTGCATATCCTTTTGCTCGTCGCCTTCCTGATCGGCGGCTTCAACCGCAACGAGGCACCCGATTCGCCACAAGGCGTTATGGTCTCGCTCGACCAGCTCAATCCAGGACCACCGCCTGAAGCCATGGCCGCCGAAGCGCCGACCGATGCGCCCACGCCCGAGGTTGCCGCAGCCAACCCGCCGCCCGCTCCCCAGAGCAACGCACCCGACGCGAGCGCCGCGGCGCCGCCAGAAGCGGCTGAAGCAGTGGCCAATATCGGTCCGGATCCGGCCGAAAGCCCGGCATCGTCCAGTACCGGCGAGCCGAACGCGGCCGCCGAAGCGATCGAGGCCGCACCGGTCGTCGCCCCCGCCGCCGAGCCAGCCAACGCGGTCGCGGTGGCCCCGATCAACGCCATCGACGCCGTCGAACCGACCGAGCAGGTGACCGCACAGGCGCCGGAAATCGCGACCGCCGAAACCCGCGAGATCGATAGCGATGCCAACGGCGCCTACGGCAGCAGCGATGAGTCGACCGAGGACTACATCGTGCGCCTGCGCGCCTGGCTCTCGCGGCACAAGGAATACCCCGCGGCAGCGCGACAAGCCGAAACAGAAGGCACCGTGCGGCTGTATATCGTCGTCGATCAGAACGGTCGTATCGTGAGCCGTCGTATCACGCAGAGTTCCGGCTCGGAAATGCTCGACCGCGCCGCCGAGCAGATGCTCACCCGCGCCGAACCGTTGCCGCGCATGCCCACATCCATGCGCCGCAACCGGCTCGAACTGGTGGTTCCTGTGGTCTTTTCTCTGCGCTGAGGCCTGAAGGCTGTCGCGTTACCAGACGACCAGCTCGACACGGCGATTCTGGGACTTGCCGACATCGCTGTTATTGCTGGCGCGCGGCACCGCGTAGCCCACACCCCACGGCTTGAGCCGGTTGCGCTGTACGCCGTAACGCGTGGCCAGCGCACCAACCACGGCCTCCGCGCGCCGCTGCGACAGATCGATGTTGTAGTCGAATGTGCCGCGGCTGTCGGTATGACCGACCACCAGCAGCTTGAGACTCGGGCGCTCCGCCATGAGTTTCGCGATCTCCGACAACGTGGGCCGCGACTCGGGTTTAACCTCGGTGCTATCGGTATTGAAGAAGATGCCGTAGAGCGCGACACGGCCCTGGGTATCCAGGTCGTTGGCCATCTGTGCCGCATTGACCGAAATCGCACCGATTTCGCGCGGTTTCACCCGGAGCGTGTCGACCTGGACGGCCACGCCGGTACGTCCTGCTGCAATCTGCACGCCGACATAGATATCGCCGCCGCTATCGGCCTTGCGGGCAGCAAGGTAGCGCTGGTTGTCGTCGCTGGTACGAAAACGCTCGGCGTCGAGCCGATAGCCGGGCGATGCACGCACGAACGTGGGGCCGCAGTCGCTCGCCTCGCACTCGTACACGATATCGAAACCGGCTCTGCCCAGGCGCTGAGCATATTCGGCCGCGGCTTCATCGATCTGTGCGTTGTCGGCCAACTCATAGGTGATACGCGTCAACGCGCCTTCTACCGTCCGTGTTGCGGAGATGTTGCCGTTGATACCGCCACGCTGCGCGATGCGATCGACGATCAGCGGATAGGTCGCGAAATCCTGGCGTTCGCTGGCCACCATGCGCGCAGTCGCCGGTGCAGCGACAGCCGGGGTGGGCGGTGTTTCCTGTGCCAAGGCAGAGGTCGCGACCATCGCGGCAAACAGATACAACAGACTGAACGAACGAAGCGAAGATATGATCATGTCGCGATATTAACCGTGCGGTGCAGCGCTGTCAGGCAAAAAAAGAGCCGGTGTCACCCACCGGCTCTCGTTACCGACGCGATGAAGCCCGAACGCTAGTTCACGCGCTCGATGACTGTCGCGATGCCCTGACCCATGCCGATACACATGGTCGCCAAACCCATCGTGGCATCCTTGTCTTCGAGGATATGTGCCAACGCGCCGGTGATACGTGCACCCGACGTCCCGAGCGGATGACCCAGGGCAATCGCACCGCCACGGATGTTGATCACATCCTGGCGATCTTCGATGCCGAGTTCCTTGAGCACGGCGAGGCTTTGCGCCGCGAAGGCTTCGTTGAGCTCGAAATAGTCGATATCGGAAAGACTTACGCCTGCCCGTTCGAGTGCTTTCTTGCTCGCCGGCACGGGGCCGCGGCCCATCACAGACGGGTCGCAGCCCGCCACGGCCATGCCGCGAATTCGCGCCATGGGCTTCAGGCCGAGTTCCTGCGCCTTGCCTGCCGACATGACGAGCACGGCAGCGGCGCCGTCGGAAATGGCTGACGAGTTGCCAGCCGTGACCGTGCCGCCACGCGGGTTGAACGCCGGGCGCAGCGAACCCAGGCCTTCCATGCTTGCATCAGCACGCACGACTTCATCGCGCTTCGCCATGAACATATGACCGTCGGCGTCATAGCCCTTAACCGGCACGATTTCGTCGTCGAATTCACCGTCCACGTTCGCCCGATGGGCACGCTGATGCGAGTTCAGCGCAAACGTGTCCTGGGCTTCACGGTCGATACTGTGGATGTTGGCCAGCATTTCGGCGGTCAGCCCCATCATCGCGGCCGGCTTGGCCACGTATTTGGACAGCTGCGGGGCGATATCCACGTTGTAGTCCATGGGCACGTGGCCCATATGCTCCACGCCGCCGCAGATGAAGATCCCGTCGATGCCCGCCGCGATCTGGCCCACGGCGGTGTGAATCGACTGCATGGAGGACCCGCACAGCCGGTTGACGGTCTGCCCGGCCACCGCATGCGGAAGTCCGGCCAGCAGCGCGGCGTTACGACCGATGTTGAGCCCCTGTTCCTTGGTCTGCTGGACACAACCCCAGATCACGTCTTCGACGGTTTCCGGATCGATGGCCGAGTTACGCTCGAGCAGCGCTTTCATCAGCGCGGCCGATAGCTCTTCAGCACGGGTATTGCGGAACATGCCGCCCTTGGAGCGGCCCATTGCGGTACGTACCGCATCAACTATCACAATGTCTTGTTTGGCAATGTCTTGCATGATTTTCTCTCGAAACTGGTTGAGCCGAACGCCTTACTGTCCGAAGTACGTTTCGCCGTTGGCGGCCATTTCACGCATGCGCTCGGTCGGCTCATAGAGCTTGCCGAGGTGGCTGTACTTGTCGGCTTTCTCACAGACCGTCTTCAAGCCCTGCGCATCGGCATACTTGAGCGCGCCGCCACGGAACGGCGGGAAGCCCAGCCCCATGATCAGGCCCATGTCGACCTCGTTCGGGGTTTCGGCGATGCCCTCTTCGAGCGCACGCGCCGCTTCGATGATCAAGGGGACCATCATGCGGTCGACGATTTCATCGGCCTCGAAACCCTTCTGGCCGTCCTTCTGCACGCTGGCGACCAGCTCGTAGGCCTTGTCGTCAAGTGTCTTCTTGGGACGGCCCTTCTTGTCTTTCTCGTACTTGTAGTAGCCCGCGCCACTCTTCTGACCCAGGCGGCCATTTTCGACCATGACGTCGAGCGACGAGGTGCCCTCTTGTGACATACGGTCCGGATACCCTTCGGCCAGTACTTCCTCGACGTGCTGGGAGGTGTCCATGCCGACCACGTCGGAGAGATACGCCGGACCCATGGGCCAGCCGAACTTCTCCATCACCTTGTCGATCTTGGCGAAGTCGGCGCCGTCGGTGATCAGCTGCTGGAAGCCGAAGAAGTAGGGAAACAGAATACGGTTGACCAGAAAGCCGGGGCAGTCGTTGACCACGATCGGGGTCTTGCCCAGGCGATGCGCGTAGTCGACGATCGTAGCGACCGCCTCTTCCGAGCTCTTCTCGCCCTTGATCACTTCAACCAGCGGCATCTTGTGCACGGGGTTGAAGAAATGCATGCCGAGGAAGTTCTCGGGACGCTTGAGATCGGCAGCGAGCGTATCGATAGAAATACTTGAAGTATTCGATGCAAGTATCGTTTTTTCCGAGACTTTTTCTTCCGTCTCGGCAAGAACGCTCTTCTTGATCTTCGGGTTCTCGACCACGGCTTCGATCACCGCGTCGACATTGCCGAAGTCGCCGTAGGTCAGGGTTGGGCGAATACGCGACATGCCCTCGGCCATCTTCGCGGTATCCATCTTGCCGCGCTCGACGCCCTTGGAGAAGTGCTTGGCTGCCTCTTCGAGGCCCTGAGCGATGGCCTCTTCCTTGATGTCCTTCATCAGGATCGGCACGCCTTTGTAGGCGCTCTGGTAGGCGATACCGCCGCCCATGATGCCGGCGCCGAGCACAGCGGCCTGCTCGATGGTGTGTGCGATCTTGCCGTACTTCTTGCCTTTCTTCTTGATCAGCTGATCGTTGAGGAACAGCTGAATCAGCGCGGCGGCTTCAGTGGTCTTGGCCAGCTTGATGAAACCCTCGGTCTCTTCCTTGATGGCGCCGTCACGATCCATGCCGGCTGCCTTGGCCATGCGATCGATCGCCTCGATGGGCGCCGGGTACATGCCCTTGGTCTGACCAAGCACATAGCCTTTGGACGTCTGGAACGTCATTGCGGCTTCGGTCTTGTTGAGCTTGAGCGGGGCTTTCTTTTCGGCCTTGCGCGCCTTCCAGTCGAACTCGCCTGCAATGGCGCGATCGAGCAGATCACGGGCAGCGGCTTCGAGTTCGTCCTCGGCGACCACGGCGTCGACCATGCCGGCCTTGAAGGCCTTGTCGGCACGGCGCGGATTGCCGTCGGCGATCCATTCGATTGCGTTATCGGCGCCGATCAGACGCGGGGTGCGTACCGTACCGCCGAAGCCGGGATAAATGCCGAGCTTTGTTTCCGGGAAGCCGATCTGCGCCTTGGCGCCCATCACGCGGTAATCCGTCGACAGGCACATTTCCAGACCGCCGCCGAGCGCCATGCCGTTGATGGCCGTGACACTCGGGAAGTCCAGATCCTCGATGGTGGAGAACATACGGTTGGCGTCGGCCATCCACTCGCGCATTTCGTCGTCGGACGCCTTGAAGCGCTCGCCGAACTCCATGATGTCGGCACCGACAATGAACGCCGGCTTGGCGGATTTGACCAGCAGGCCTTTTACATCATCAGCATGGGCCAGCGCCTTCGCGGCCTCGTTGAGATCGTTGATGGTGGCCTGGTCGAATTTGTTGACCGATTCTTCGCGCGCATCGAAACACAGCACGGCGATCCCGTCGGTCACTTCGACCGACAGTTTTGATCCCTCATAAAGCATGGATGCTGACTCCATTGAAGATGAACATTGACCCGGTCGCAGTCTGCGGCCGGGGTCTGGAACTCGGGCCGATACGGTAGCGTACTGTCGATAACGCCACAATCGGCAAAGCGCCTGCGCATGCACGAACCGCGCAAGCATGCCCTCCGAGTTCTGTAACACTGCGCAGTGTTTTGACAGCTCGCACGGCGCGTGCTTATCTACGTTTTCCTTTTAACGCAAGGCGAATCCAGGTCATGGCGAAATCCGATAACCGCATCAGCAAATTGCGCAAAGATGTAGAGAAGCTGCGCAAGAACTACACCGGTGCATTCACGTCGGCCAATCGCGCGGTCTACGACGGAATCGAACAACTCGCCGAGCACGAACTCGCGGCTTTGAAGACCCACTACGAACAGGCAATCGCAAGCCTCAAGACCCTGCGCAAGGGGGGCGCGCCGCGCGAGCTTGCCGTCGCTCAGCTGCAGCTGATTCAGGACACTATCGACCGGATCATGAACAACGCGCGCGAGAGCATGGCGATCCTCGACAGCACGCGCTCGAAGATCAACGAAGAAATTCGCCGCAACCTGGAAGGCAGCGAACAGCTTACCCAGGACGCTGCGGTGCAAACCAAGGCCGAAGCCAAGACGCAGGCAACCCAGGCCAAAAAGCGCAAGACGCAGGCCAAGCGCAAGACCAACCAGACCGCGAGCGCCGCCAAGGCCAAGGCCAGCACGACCGCCTCGAAGGCTGAGTCCGCGGCCAGCGATGCCGCAGCCAAGGCTGAAAGTGCAGCGCCGGCCAAGACGAAAAGCACCGCCAAGAAACGTACCGCGTCTGAGTCCAGCAGCGGTAAATCCGGCACCGGCGCGACGAAAGCCAAATCCACAACGAGCAAGCGCGCCGCGTCAGCAAAGTCATCGACTGCGAAAAAGACCACCGCAACCCGCAAAAGCGGTGGCACGACGGCAAAGACCGGCACGAAGAAATCGACGACGACTCGCAAACGCAGCAGCGGATCGACTGCAGCCAAACGGGGCAGCGCTTCGAGTTCTAGTTCTTCGAATTCGAATACGGCAGCGTCGAGCACGCCGAACAGTTCGGCCTCTTCGTCGGACTCCAATAACGATAGCAGCAGCAGTAACAACTCGACCTCCAGCTGAATCGGGTATCCTGTCGCCCGCCGGGCCGCTCTTTACGGGCGGCCTTTTTTTATTGGCGCTGCGCTATTGGCCTTGATCGTCGGGCCCCGTAGCGGGTAGCCGTGATACCGCTTCTATCTCCGGTTCGTTGCCAATGCTCGATCTTGCCGACAGCACACAGCTATTGCGCCTGCTGGCCGAGCCAACACGGCTGCGGCTGTTGCTGTTGCTTATCGACCAGCCCATGACGGTGGCCGAACTCACGAATGTGACCCAGCTCACTCAGAGCCGGGTATCGAGCCACCTGGCGCGTCTACGCGAAGCCGAACTGGTCCAGGACCGCGCCGTGGCGAACGCGCGTTTCTACAGCGTCGACGTCAAACGCTGGCGTCACGACATGCGCCCGTTGTGGGGCGCGCTGCTCGATACGCTGGACGATTCGGTTATCCACCGCGATCGCGAACACGCCGCGGCGATCGTGCGCCAGCGCAGCGCGCGCAGCAGCTGGGTGGAATCGGTCGCGGGTAGCATGGAGCGCCAGTATTCGCCTGGGCGCACCTGGGAGGCCATGAGCCGGGCACTTATCGAACTGCTCGACCTTGGCGACGTGCTCGATATCGCCTCGGGCGATGGCGTGCTGGCAGAGCTGCTGTGCCGCCGTGCCCGGCACGTGACCTGCGTCGATCGCAGTGCCGCCGTAATCGACGCCGCACGTACGCGCCTGGGCAAGCAGGCCAACGTCGGGTTTCGAATCGGCGATATGCACGCCTTGCCGTTCGACGATGCCAGCTTCGATCAGGCGTTTCTTTTGCATGCGCTCAGCTATAGCGAGACGCCGCAGACGGCGTTGGTCGAGGCCGCGCGGATACTACGCCCCGGCGGACGGCTCACGCTCGCCACGATCGGGCGCCACGAGCATGCCTCGACGGTGGCCGCCTATGACCATGTCAATCTCGGATTCGAGGTGGCACAGCTCAGCGATTGGCTCGAAAAAGCCGGCCTGCACGTACATGACTGTGCCGAGCGCGCCCGCGAGCCGCAACCACCCTATTTCCGAGTGATCACCGCCAGTGCGAGCAAGCCATGAGTGAACAATCGTCGCGCCGCAGGTCGCGGCTGATCGCAGGCGCTATCTGGGGCGCGCTGCTCGTCGCCGCTCTGGTGTGGATCTATGTGCAGGGGTTGTCGATTCGCGAGATCATGCGTTTGGTCTACGAATACGTGGTCGACAATCCGTTCGCACCACTGGCCTATATCGTGATCTACGGGCTGCGTTCGCTGACTTTTTTCCCGGCCATGTGGTTGACCATCGCGGCCGGCAGCCTGTTCGGCTTCGGCCCTGGCCTGATCTATGCGCTGATCGGTGAAAACCTTTCTGCCAATATCGCTTACTTCATGGCACGGTTCTTTCGAAGCGAAGAACACGCCCAGGACGACAAAAACCCGCGTATCGCCGCGTTTCGACGCCTGCTTGTCGAACAGGCATTCCCGACCACCGTCGTCCTACGCGCATCGTTTTTGCCATTCGACCTGGTGAATTACGCTTGCGGCCTGCTGCGGGTCCCCTGGATTCCCTATGCGCTGGCAAGCGTGGTGGGCATGCTGCCGCCGATGATCACGTTCGTCAGCTTTGGCGCCACCGTCAATCTGCCGGATCTGCTTTCGCAACAAGAGTTTTCACCCGAGCAACTTATTGACGCGAAACAGCTGATGATTTCAGGCGGGCTTCTGGTGGCCAGTGCCGTCATCGCCTTTTTTGCCCACCGACGTCGCAAGACGCTCGCGGCACGCGCCGAACGCAACGCCGGAACCGATTCCGATTGACGGGGGCATACGCGCTTTGTAGCCTTCGGGTAATCGACTTTTCTCGGGGACCGTGTGCGCTATCTGCTCGGGCTGATCATCGGCGCTGCCGCCCTATGGCTATTACTGTCAGGCCACTACACGCCGATGGTTCTGGGCCTCGGCGCTTTTTCGTGTCTGTTCTGTGCCTATGTATGCCATCGGATGGGCATCGTCGACAGTGAAAGCGTGCCATTGCACATGTTGGCACGGTTGCCGCTGTATGCCCTCTGGCTTGGTTGCGAAATCGCAAAATCGAACTGGGATGTCGCCAAACGTATCGTATTGCCCGGTCGTCGCATCTCGCCAACGATCGTTCGCCTGCGCGCCCGTCAGTCGAGCGAGCTGGGACAAGTGATATTCGCCAACTCGATCACCCTGACGCCCGGTACGGTCACGGTAGCCCTGCGTGACGGCGACGCCATCGTGCATGCCATCAGCGAAGAAAATGCCCAGGATATGGAAGGCGGCGACATGGACCAGCGCGTACGCATGCTCGAGCGGCCCTTCGCCACCTCGGCACGCAAGGTAGGCGATCAATGATGTTTCTCGTTGCCATTATCGCGATCGTCGTCACCATGCTGTTCATTCTGGTGCGTGCCCTGCTCGGTCCGACCGTCTACGACCGCATTCTGGCGATCAATCTGTTCGGTACGAAGACCGTGCTGTTCGTGGCAGTGCTCGGCTTTCTCAACGGCCGGCCGGAGTTTCTCGATCTCGGTCTGATCTATGCCCTGATCAACTTCATCGGCACCGTGACCGTGCTCAAATTCATGCAATACGGTGATCTGGGCTGGGAAGCGGCCAGCAAGGAAAAGCCCGATGTGTGAGCACCTCAACCATTCGCGCCGCTGTGCATCCGGGGCTCACGCATGAACGGCCTCATCGATACCGCGAGCTGGATATTACTGGCCGGTGGCGCGTTGTTCAGCGTGATTGGCGGTATCGGCATGCTGCGCATGCCCGATTTCTATACCCGTATGCATGCCGCATCGATCACCGATACCGCCGGCATGATTCTCATGCTCGCCGGGCTGATGTTGCAGGCTGGGCTGACGCTCGTCACGGCAAAACTGGTATTCGTAATGCTGTTTTTGCTGATCACGAGTCCGACCGCGACGCATGCCCTGGCACGTGCCGCGCTCGAAGACGGGATCGAGCCACAAGTCGATCACGACAAGCGTTGATGCAGACGCTTGTCTATAACGCCCGGGCGTATTTCGACGCCCGGAACGGCAGAGTACGGTCGCACGGCCGGGCACTGTTTCTTGCTTCGTGTAGCATTGAGCCATCGCTACGCGGACAGGCTATAGCTTGGCGTGCGTCGCCGCGGTTCACCGACAACAGGATTGCCCCGTGACCACGGATATCGCGCTCAACATCGTTCTGCTGAGCTTCATGGCCATTACGGGCCTGGCCATCGCGCGGCTGCGCAATCTGTTCCCGGTCGCCATGCTGACCGGCCTTTACAGCCTTCTCTCAGCGAGCCTGTTCACGCTACTTGATGCAGTCGACGTTGCCCTCACCGAAGCGGCCGTCGGTGCCGGCGTGACCACCGTATTGTTTCTGGCCACCTTCGGGCTTACTCGGGCCCGTGAAAAGCCCGTGCCCCGCTCGCGCACGCTGATCGGACTTTGCGTAACGGTTCTGACCGGCGCCGTTCTGATCTACGCGAGCCTGGATATGCCGCACTTCGGCGCCGCCGATACACCGGTGCAACAGCATCCGCTACGGGACCATTACCTGAGAACGGTCAGCGATGAGATCGACGTACCCAATACCGTCACGGCAGTACTCGGCAGCTATCGTGGCTACGATACGCTCGGCGAGGTGGTGGTGGTATTCACGGCCGGCATCGGCGTACTCATGTTGCTGGGCGTGGCCTGGCGGCGTCCGAACAAGTCTGCGGAGCGCAATCGCTGATGCGTGAACATACCGTCTTGCGGGTGGTCACCAAGCTGTTGATCGCCCCGATCATTCTCTTCGCGCTGTATGTCCAGTTCCATGGCGACTACAGTCCCGGCGGCGGCTTTCAGGCCGGCGTGGTGTTCGCCGCCGCGATTATTCTGTATGCCTTGATTTTCGGTCTGGCCGAGGCACGCCGGGCGGTTTCGCCCAACCTGCTACGTATTACGGGCGCGCTTGGCGTGCTGATCTTTGCCGGTACCGGCGTCTATG
>VMHT01061472.1_pt1 | contig 11433 bp, 14 predicted proteins | sample 4693611 | NCBI WGS metagenome assembly VMHT01 (sample SAMN12280063, study PRJNA550983) | marine metagenome | isolation source: seawater sampled from same location over 5 years 0.02-0.2 micron viral filtrate | place: USA: collected off the coast of southern California halfway between the port... ... | reverse complement strand
GCCGTAGCTTCGTTATTACGAACAAATAAAGCGTAGGCATCGTCTGCAACACCGTCTGCTGGGTCGATTGTTACTGCGCCGCCAACAGCCAGAGTGCTTGCCATATCCACAGCACCATCAATGTCCACGACATCTAGGTTGGTGGTGCCATCTACGTCTATGTCGCCTGAGATGTCTAAGCTGGCAAAAACGGAAGTGCCTGTCGCGGTCACCGTGCCTGATACGTCAGCGTTACCGTTGATGTCTATAAGCGTAGCCGTCAGATCAATTTCATCCGTCGCGCCAAGCGACAAGACCGTAGCAGACGAGCCTTGAATGAACTGGCTCGCGTCGTTGAACATGATCTTGTTCGTAGAGTTCAGCGTCAGGCCAGAGCCATCTGTGTGCGTAAGCGTAGTGTCGCCATCGGCACCGAAGGTAATGACTGCGCTGTCAGAGGTAAACGTCAGGTCATCGTCAATGAACAGATCAGGAATGGACAGATCTTGAAACGCATCAACCATTGCAGCACCAGATCCGGCACCGTCCGAATAAATAGCCTTTGTTTGTCCATTAGCGATTGTGATATTCGCCCCCGAACCTTGGCTAATAATTATGTTCTGTGAGCCGCTGGTAGCATTCTCAATCAGCCAGAGCTTGCTTACAGTATTGGGGCCAATAGTGATCGTACAGGTTGAATCTAAAGTGCCAGTGTACTTGAGGAAAAGACTGCGGCCAGGGTCAGTAGAACCATCAGCAATAGTAGTTGTGTGCGTGTCGGCATTGGTTGTGATTGCCTCCGTACCAAAGCTAAATGACTCTGCAATTAACTCGAGGTTAGTATTCGTCGTCGTGCCCCACGAACCTGAGCCCTCCCCGGTGGCCAACTCCGTCAAGCGGAGGTCGTTTACGAACGTCGCCATAGTTTATTCCTCGCTACGCTGCATCTCGACCAGCAGCAATTTCTTCATAGTTAGGCGTCTGACTTGTTGAAACCTCAGAGAAGCCAGCCGCCTGTGATGTACTTACGTTAGTGTAATTTGGAGTTTGAGAGGTGTCTATGTTGCCATACACCAAGATTGAACCCAGATCAACCGAAACGGACAGCCCGCTGGGTTGAACAATACTCTTCGCAACAGTGCTTGCATCGCCCAGCCCGGAGGTGACTTGCAAACCAGTTACTGAGATGTTGTTGTCGCCCTTTGTGGTTATAGAGCCTAGCCCAGAGGTTATGCCTTGACCTCCTGGTGAGACACTCGCCTTTGCAACGGTGGTGACAGATCCAAGCCCACTTGTGATCCCAGAGATTACGGGGGCGTTTACAATCGCTCTGGCTACTACCGTTGATTGACCAACTGCTGAAGTGATTGCAAGACCGCTGACTGTGACATTGGCCTTCGCGGTGATTGAGACCGAGGCGTTGAGGCCCGAAGTGATTTGCTGACCCGCTGGAAGCGCGTTGGCTTTGGCAATGACTGTGACCGATCCAAGGCCAGAGGTAATGCCTAGACCGGCAACGGTGGTCTTTGCTTTCGCTACTACTGATGGCGCGCCTAAGCCAGAGGTAATCCCCCGGCCAGTTGGCTCAACGGGGAGAACCTCGTTCCAAGCACCTTGGCCCCAAGTGCCGCGTCCCCAGCCGTTGATATTAGCCATCTAGCTGAGACTCGGCGTCCTTGAGGAAGTTCACGGCTCTGGTCATGATGTCGCGCACCGAATCCGTAAGAAAGTCGGTGGCCAAAGAGGCCTCAAGTTCGCGGATGACCTCTTGGATATCTTCTAATGCAGTCATGGTGATCTCCAATAAGACCACCATTCTATAGTCTAATGAATTTGTCTGGTAGCTTGGAATTTTCGATCCAGAATGTTCTGAACCTTGCGATGGTTGAAGTCCACATCAAACAATGAGTTGATCTGTTTGCAGATTCGGCGAGGGCCAAGACCTCGATCACGCAATGCGTAGATTTGCTGCAAGACCTTTTGTTCCTCTTCTACCTCAACCAACTTTACGCGACGTTTGTGGCCATGCCACTCATCTACTTTGCGAAAGCCGTAGGGTGTAGGGCCACCGATTGAGTAGCCCTCTTTCGACCAATACATCTTGCCGTCTGCAAAGCGATCGAGGATTGTGCCGTGTTCAATTTCAGCGACTGCCGACAAAACCATCAGCATGATTTCGTTGGCGATGCGGTTCATATCGAAACGACTCCGCAAACCTTGGTTGTCAGACTCTGAGGGATAGACGATGGGCATGTCTCCGAATTGCTCGCAGAAATAGACAAGCACTCTGGAATCTTGGAACGCTGGAATCGTAGCCAACAAGTCTTTTGCGTTTCGTGACAGACGATCAAGACGGGTGCAGATGATGACATCGTTCTCTTCCATGAAGTCGGTCATCTCTCTGGCTTTCTTTCGCTCCAGAATCGGTATCGTCCCAGACTGACCCTCGTCAACAAAATGCAGAATCTCGCAGTGCGGCCATTTGGATCGTGCGAACTCTTCGCAGATGTCGATTTGTTGAGTAAGCGATGTTCCGCTCTTCACTTGCTCAGTAGTCGATACTCTGGCATAGATCAAAACCCGGCTCACCACCATCGCGTTCGCTGGTCTAACCACTGCCATTAGGACTCTCCTTTATCGGCAAGGCGCTTTATTTTTGTTATCGACCAAAAATCAAACTCTTCTCTGTCTTCATCATCATGCCGCATTTTTTCAATAGCTTGTATGAGACCAAGGTCAGTGCCATCAAATTCTATGACTCTCTTGATGGGCCGTTTCCGCCATATGCTAGCGATAGGGTCAAAATAGATCTCTGCTTTTATCATCACCATGTTTCTCCTTATGTAAGAAGCGTGCAGTGTAGCTCAAAAATACAATGTATACAAACTTGCACAAAGTTGTTCTTCTATGTATATTTTGAAAATCTTAAATAGGAGTTGACGAATGAACGATCCAAAAGTCTCAGTAAAGTATGTCGGAACCGATCTGTCGGGTGACCATTACACCGTGACAATCAACGGCAGAAAGTACCCCAGAGAGCGAGGCCAGCACTATATTGGCACTCACGTTGCTGCTCATAACAGAGCGCTTTGCGAATGGCGCGGATGGTATATCTCGCGCAGCGGGGAGGTCTTCAAGTCCAAGCAAGAATACCTCAACTCTATAAATGCAAGTGATGAATCGGAGGTGTAGGAATGAAAGGCTACAAGCCGATAGGCAGCATCCAGCAGACACAACTTGGCAACTACTTCAAAGGGGTGCAACAGCGGGTCAAAAGACTGCTCAAAACAGCCCGGCAAGGCAACTTTGTTTTCGTCAAAAACAAAGAGTGGCTATCCCCTGTCTTTGAGCGAATCATGAAACAAGAAAACATAGGGGCGTTGAACTTTGTGTACGCAGAGATACTGGCGCAAACAGCCTACTTGCGCGCTGGTCTTGTCAAGGAGATTGGTCTTTGCCCAATGTTCGTCACAAAAACGGCAGAGTCACGATTTACGTCACGGCTGTTTTCTGATCAGATGAAAGACATTTGCAGATCCGACAGCATCTTTCTGACAAGTCCTGTAAGGCAAGACGGGAAAAGAAATTTGGCGGATACAGCACCTTTCATTCAAAAAAACGCGCATCTGACTAAAGTCAAAAACGTCAAGATAGATACTGATAAATCTGGGTTTACGCACGCCAACTTTGATGCAGAAGACGATGACCTAATCGACTTATTAGTCGATGCTCATGTTGTAGCTGATGAGGATTTTTTCGCCACCGAAGTTGAGCAAACAGTTCTCAACAAGATGCGCCCATTTTTCGATTGGAGAGAATGGCAAACAGACATGAGTCACTTGGATAATCGACTGCTAGGATTTCTAGCAGACCAGATGTGTTCCGACTATTCGGCCATAAGTTGGTTTTTCAATGACCCAGAATCCAAGCGCTTGGTAATCTATCCGGAGTCTAGCGACTTGTTAGAAGACATAGCGAACGCTGAATATCATGTAGACGGTTTAGATCTGTCAGAGTGTTTGAAAAACTTTATGCTGATGATTCCAGAAGAGTTTGAGTTTGACGGTGTAGATGTACCGTCCGTTTTCGTCAACATCTCTGTTTTCGGTGAACAGCAAGTGGCCACTGCAGAAGCAGGAATGGAATACGCAAAATCTAAAGGTGGCGAAACTACTGCGAGCCATCTTCATGGGCTTTACAAAGGGGTTCGCAGAAATTTTGAAAAGCGCAGAGCTGCGTTACCAGAGATCGCAGAAAAGCCGTTTAGTCCCAAGTACACTGACGCACAGATCGAAGAATTGATAGAGCTTGAGTTGGGTGAGGCTTTCAACGCTCGCACCACTCTATCAATTAACTTTGGAGGAGAAACGAAGCATTACTCTATACCGCTCTTCACTGGCTTACTGATGGCTGAAGCTGGAGACAAAAAGGCACAAAAGTTCGTTGATACTTGGCTGGCAAGATACAAAGAGAGCCAGAAGGATAAAGGTGGGGCGGAGCGTCTAGGTTTTAATTCTGTATCCGGTGAAGTAGTTCAGAAACGCCCCGTCAAAATGGATGGTGATGTCACTGTGATCGCCAAGCTAGTAGCAAGCGTCATGGTCTACATCAATGCGCTGGGAGACGAGGTACTACACAGAGGTGTACCGTTCAAAAAAGAAAATGCCAAGTTCCTTAGTAAAGGCCTCAATCCGACGGATAAGAAAGAGCTAGACCTTTTCACGCTGCGAGGGCCGAAAGGCTACACAGGCCGTAAGCAAGGCGCACACTATCGACGCTGGCATTTCAGAACGTTGAAGAACGAACGGTTCTACAAAACTGGTGAATGGGCTGGCAAGCCAATAGGATCAAGGGTGGTGTTTGTCAGAGACTCCTTCGTGAACAAAGAGATCTGTCCGCACGTTCTCACTGACGGAACCGATACGGAAGCAAAAGTTATCGCACCAGAGGACTTGCAGATAAAGGATTGACCAAGGCCTTACTCCGGCCTAAGAAGCGTCTTCCCCGGTAGGCGCGGTCAAAAACCGGGGCTTTTTCAAAAGGATCAGATATGGACGACATGCAACTCAGCGAACAACTATCCGAACTTGAAGGCGAAGTAAATTCTGTGAGCAGCCGTGTGGACTTTCTCACTTCGCGAATCCCAAACGGAGGCCCACGCAAAAAGAACTCCGACGTTCATCCAGCAGTTTGGGAACTGTCTACGCGAGCAAAGCATGGTCTACGCGCTTGCGGTGTTACGGAAGTATGGAAAATAGAACAGATCACTCCTTATGATCTTATCGTAGCGCCCAACGTTGGCAGAAAAACTTTAGCTCATATTTATGAGTGGATGGAAAACCATGATTTACATTATAAGGAGGATCCGAAACGCCCATGGACAAATATTTGGAAACGCTAGACAGAATCTATCAATTGTTCCATGTGAAACAATCTGAAAAAATTTCACCACAGCTTCTGAAAACAATGCGCCACGCCCTTGATGGGGAACACGACGCTGGCCCGGAAGCAAACTACATCATAAGAGTTTGGAAGGAGGAGAGAGGCTATGAATGATATGTATGAACTTGAAGAGTTTATGGAAACGCCAGGAGGCAACGCATTCGTTATGACACGCAAATGTCCGGCGGAACAATACGAAATGTTGATTGAGCGAAAGGTGAAACACCTTCAACGGATCAAAAAGCCTTTTCGCGTGTATGTGAATACCGAAGAAGGTATTCGCGAGTTGGTGAACGCATCATGAGTGGTGCAGGAATTGACCGTATCTTCATGAGCATGGACAGTGCTTACGCAAGAGCCGACAGTGATAAAGAAGCCATGCAGATGATTCCGCATGTGCTGAAGTCACACTTCAATATCATGGATGAAGAGGAGCGCTTGGATATTATCGAACAGTGGGCTCACGCTAGAGGATTGGCTGCACTGCTTCTACCACTGGCCTAGCCGCTTCTTTTCGCACCCTTTCTTGCTCTGGATCATCTCTTGGATCCAATCCAATAATCCCAAGGCCAGCTTCAGTGATCGCTTCTGAGGCTGGCACGATTCCTTTCTGGAACAGAAGCTGTGCTGGGCCCATGTTTGATTCGTCCATGAGGTACTCACCCAGAGATCCCAAACCTTCCAAAGCCGATGCCTTGAGTTCGCGGCCTCGAGGACTTTGGGTTTCAAAATCAATCAAACCGATTGATCGCTTGCGCGCTTCTTCAATCTCTTCAGCGGTTGCGCCTCCCTCAAAGGCGGCTTCCGCCCCGGCCATTCCCATCAGCGGCTCTAACAATAAATCCGACAAGCCTTCGTAAGCCACCTCACCAGCGCCATACAAAGTGTCTTCAATGCGACTGCCAATAGAGCCCATACTCGCTTGCTCTTCCGGGGCTTCGCGCATCATGGTCTGCGCTTCTCCCGCTGTCACTTCTTGTGCAGCCGCTTGTTCTGGTGTCAATGCTTGCAGCCCCACCACCCCGGCACCAATCGGCACCATGAACATGGGGTTGCGCTTGGACTTCTCGCCAATCGTCTTGCCATCTTTTGTCGGATCTTCAAAACGATAAATGCGTGATGAATAGATCACATCGTTTGGCTCATCCTCAACATTGATTCTTTTGTTTTTGTTGCTGGTCGGAGTCGCTGGGTTTATCACCTTGCTAATCGCGTAAGGGATAGTTTTATTGTAAGCGTCTATCAAACCCTCTTTGCCCCAGCGATTGAAATGAACTTCGCCAGGGGTAAACGCCACACCGTCGTAGCCCTCACTTTCTGCTTTGTTGAAAATGTACTTTATGCCTAACTGGTTCCAACCTTCCGTAGAGGTGACAAAAGGCGCTCTCTCTTGAAAATTAGAATATGGAGAAATCATCTCCAGCGCCTTTGCGTTATCTGGATCTGTCTCAAAACGTGTGACAGATTTCTTGATCGTTTCTAAAAAATCTGGTGGCACACCAATTTTTGTGAGTTCTGCACCTATCAAGTTAGAGTATTGCTGTTGGTAAAAACCATCTAAGGCGTCACTTGCCGCTCCAAATGAGTCTTGTAACCGATCCTCAAATTGATCTTGCAACCCATATTTTTCTGCCAAATCAAACGTCATGTCTCTTTTGAGAAGCGGGTTTTCCCCAAAGAAATTGGAAATGAGCTGTTGAACGGTAGAATCGCTTCGGTCATAGTTTCCAGCGCGATCTTTCGGTAGAAAAGCTGTTTCTCTAGCTAATTCCTCAAGCCTTCTGTTTTCACTGAATTGGTTGGCGTTTGAGAGTCGCACTCTGATAGCCCGGTCTATTTGGTATTCAACGAATTCGTCAGCTACTTCTGGTGCTAGTGTATTTATGAAGTCTATTTTACGAAGACCGTTTGCACCGATTCTTATGTCTCTATCAAGATCCTTTACCGCCCCACTCAAGCGGCTAAAGGCTCGCAACTGATCTGTGCGGTATTCTAGCTCTTTAGGGATCTCTCCACCGTAAATCGTGTCGAGATCCAACTTCCCGGTGCCGACTAGGTTCAGTGCGTGTCTTACGCTTATGAAGGGAAGTTCGTTTTTTGTCAACGCTTCAAGCGGTACGTTAAGTTCAGCTAGTTTTTGTAGCGACTGCTCTGCGTTCGCTCCTGCTTTTTTGAACAGTTCTGGATCCTTAAATCCTTCGCGTCGGCCTGTTTGGCCCCAATCGCTCTGAAACTCCTCAATGTACAGGATCTTTTCGCCATCTGGGCCTTCACGATCTTTCGTGCGTACGTGGAATATTTGGTTTATTTCATCCTCGTAATGAACGTCCTCAGAAAAACGAATTTCGGGGAGCTTCAGCCCAAAAACCAACTCTTGTGGGTTGGTGCCTCCTGGCAGAGTGTGATTGAGCCAACGTAATCCGTCGCTGGGCTCAAGGTCGATCTCGCCCATATCCATGGCAAGGGACTGAAGCTGCACTTGAGCTTCGGTCGCGTCTTCCGGCCTATTTATCGCACGCCTTGAATACCTTGAATCTGGCGGCTCAAAGTGTGCGCGCAGAAAAGGTGGTGCATCGCCTCTTGGAAACCATTCATAGCCGCTAGTACCCGCTTGGTTTATTAAAGCGTAGTCGGTGTCTTCTCCATCAACTACGAGTCTGACTTCCGTCACCGGGTCGTCGTCGTACATCTGCTTGAGTACGTTTTTTGCGTAGTCTTCAATTATCCCCCGATCAGTCGCCGACAACTTATCAAAGGCCAAATCGCCCTCAATCCAACTATCAACTTTGCTTTGATCACGAAATTCTAGTGAAGCAAGATCATCTGTATCCCCATACATTGGGAATTCATCCACGAATTCCGAGACCCTCTCTTGGATGTATTCTGGCCCCTCCGCTTCTTCAAAGGTCAGAGTCCTTTGATCAAAATTGAAATTCGTCGGCGCACTACCGCTGTATTCAGAAACCTCGAACTCAATGCGGTTTTCAGCGATGGTGTCTAAGATCTCTTGCTGACTCACTCGATCCCGCTTAAACAAGTCATTCAGACCAAGCTCTTCAAGCTCTGCTGGCTTCACGCCATTGCCCAAAAACATACGGCGGTAATCATCACCGCGCTGTATGTTTTGAGGCGAATTCAACGCTATCTCTTCAGCAAAGCTGTAAACACCTTTGTCAGTTTGCGCCTTTTTAACCAGCCTTCGTAGGAGTCCCATAGTTATCTCAGTGCGTTGATTCCACGATCCATTTCATCATAGATATCTTGTTTTTCTCTCTCCAACTCACCGTAAGATTTGAAACCAGTTTTCAAAGTTGGCTCAATCGGCATAGATGCACCCTTAAACCTTTGCAAAACCTCCGCATCGGAGATGCCGCGACCTGTATCGCCCTCTCTGATCAAGTTCATCGTGCCAGGAATCTTGCCTACAGGATCATCCCTAGAGGACAGATATTGCTCTGTCGCAACTTCCATCTCATAAGTCCGAGGATCCACGCCACCTAAATTAACTTTGTCAGCACTCAACGATACGCGGCCAAATCTATCAAGAAGTTGTTTAGTCGCATACTGTAACCCAGCCATTCTCAAGTCTCGCTCAAAAATAGCCTTCGCCTCTGCCTGAGTTTCTGGTGGTAATCCTATCGACTCCATAACACTACGGAATATTTGCAAACCACCAGTAAGGTCTGTGTTGGCATCTTGAGTGACCATCGTCTCATATGTACGACCAACACCATAAGGATTGGTGCTGGCCATCAAACTTTCCTGCATGTCAGACTTCGATGGCCCTTGAGGTCTGTTTTCGCGACGTAGCATTTCCATCGTTGTATCAAAGATGTTTTCGTCGTCTATGTTCACAGCACCTCCTACATTCATTGATTGGATTTCATTGATGCCAGTAAATTTTTGATAATCTTCATCTGAAATTGGGCCGCGATTGACCATGTTACGATTACGCATTTTTCTTGCCAAACCCTCAAGAAGAGAGCGTTCCCTAACAGAGAGATTCTCTTTTGACCGCAAATCATCCATCCGCTTTGCGTCCTCCCGAGCTTTATTTTTTAAAAATTCGGCTCTTATTGCCATATCTAACGAAAAATCATCTGCTTCGCGCCTTGCATCACTGAGAGCCGGGACTTCGCTTTGGTCGCGAGGCGATAAATACGAACGGATGCTTCCATATGTAGGATGATCAATCATTTTATAGTATTGATTCCGCTCTGGATCAAAAATGAAACCCTGTTCCTCATAGAAAGGATCGCGGAAGGGGTTATCAAAGATATCTACATCATCTAACCGCGACATCACGCAGCCTCACTTTCAAAATATTTGTTGTTCAGCAGAATATCCAGCCATTGATCAAATGTCACCACCACCACCTTGTCATTGTCTTTGGGAAAACCATGGTTGATAGCATGGATAGGGAGCGTTACGCGCACAGGTTTGTTGTTAAACTTCCAAATGAGCGCAGGGATCCTATCACCACACGCCTCTTTCACTTGCTCCCACCAGGGTTCCGCATACCACCACCCAGATTTGTACGCTTTACACTCCAATGCCCAACCGGGGATCTCAATGTCACAAAGGTTGTTCGCTTGATACTGATCTAAGTTGCGCTTGCACTGAACCTCAATTCCATTATCGGAAAAAAAGTCGTTCAAAGACCTTACAACGGTTCTTTCAAAACTTGCGCCTTTGTTACGAGATGAAACCATGTGGCGATTGTAAGCAAAATATGTAGATTTGCCAGCCGATAGTGGATACCTTACCTCCCCTATCACGTTTTCTCCCTGCGCCTCCTCTTCCACACGGTACTCCACACGCTGCCCGTTGGGGGTGCAGGGAGTCCCAAACTTTTTTCGCTAGTATTGAATGCGTAAAACTCAGCTATAGCGCTGCCGCGTCGCGCTGCGCCAAAAAAGGGGTGGCCCCTGTCGCCAAATAACGCGATTTCAGAGGCATTTTCTGACCTTGTAGGGATCCTAGACCCCGCAGACAAACGCGCAGACACGCTCATACACGCGCTCGCGGTCATTTTGTACACCGTCTAAACACTTTGTGGGCAGCTACACGCGCAAAAACGTGCAGAAATGTGCGTTTTGACCAAAGAAAACACTGGATTTGCCAGATTTCGGCAATTTTTTTTGATTTTTGAGCGCTGTGGAAGAAAGAGGCCGCTTTCTCAACCAAACTCCGTTAATTCGTGCAGTCGCTAGTCACACATCATCGTCGCGGATCGTATCATCGAGGCCCAGCAGTTGGTTGAGTCGCTTCTTGATATCGTCTTTGTTCATGCTCTCAAGTGTGGCGTTGATGTTGAGGTTCTGTGAGCGATGAACCGTCAGTCCGCCCAGTTGGTTGAGTTCTTTGATGGCTTGCACAGAGGCGTTGAATTGTCCGCGTTCAAATGCAGTGTTGGCGATCTTCCACAGCATTGATCCCGTCTTCTCTGGCGTAACACTGTACTTCGCCCGGAACTCTTCTTGCGCCAGCCTTACGGCTTTCGTGACATTGGGGAAGTCACGGCCATTGAGCATTTTGTTTGCTGCCTGGGATGGAAAGGTAAACCCTGCCCTTCGTGCTGCTTCTGTCATTGAGCAGCCACCTTCGCAGTAATGCCAGACAAATGCGCTTTGCATATCTGTAAGCCCTAGTTCTGGGTCAGACTCAAACTGTAAGGGTACTTCGACCAGCTTTGGCTTTTCTTTCTTCGGTCTTCCTACTGGCTTATTTGCCATCCTTGTCTCCGCATGAGTTTGAACGTTTGTCGTGCGTCATGATAACTCATTCGCGGTTGTCGCCAAACGAAGCGCTCGCGATCATTCTCTGCTCTCCATCTCGCGAACTCCGTTTCATAATCCAAACAGTTGTTAAATAATTTGTGTTTCATACGTCCTCCAGTTCAGTAGGTAGAGGTAGGGGTAATTCCCCTATATCTCCATATATAAATCACCTATACGTTTGTATACATATTTAATTACAAATAATATTTTGTATTTACCTATATCACTCACA
>VMHT01210846.1_pt1 | contig 11434 bp, 12 predicted proteins | sample 4693611 | NCBI WGS metagenome assembly VMHT01 (sample SAMN12280063, study PRJNA550983) | marine metagenome | isolation source: seawater sampled from same location over 5 years 0.02-0.2 micron viral filtrate | place: USA: collected off the coast of southern California halfway between the port... ... | reverse complement strand
GCTTCTTCTAATTCATTTTTTAATTCTTCTGTTTTTTTATAAGATGCAGCAGTACCATCTAATATAAATGATTCTTTTGCTTTTATTGTATCTTCAACATCTTTATCAAAATCCTTATTAGCTGGTGACATAGCAATTGCTTGCTTACTTCTATCTTCTGGTGAAGAATTTTTTATATCTAACGATACATTAGCTTTTTTAAGATTATCAATATATCTATTATCAACATTTAAAACTTTAACATTGCCTAGATCTAAACCTTTTAGGACATAACCTTTACCAGCACCTGGGGCGCCAGCTAAAATAATTGCTTTCGGTTGACCTACTTGCTCTTTTAAAAGTTCATAGAGTTTTATCATATGTTATAAATATACGAAAAATACCCGGGATAGCCTAATTTTTATGTGGTTCTTTGTACCGTAGTTTTAAAGGAAGTAGTTGCGGGTTTATGTTTAGGATTTTCTAAATCAAATATTCTTTTAACAGATTTAAATATTTCTAAATTTTCTTCTTGTGTTCTAGGTGATTCATGCATTTCCCATTTTTTTCCTTTAATTTTAAATCCAGTTCTATCAACTCCTCTAGATTTAGATTTTAACCATAATACACCTATTCTATCAGCTGATTTGCCAAAGCATTCCTTGTACATTTGAGCATAAGCTGCACTTTGTAAATCATATGTAGTTTGCAAGTGGTTAGATGTTTTAAAATCAATAACCCATAATTCACCATCAATTTCACAAATACAATCACAAGTACCTGCTATTTTTAATTCATCACTAAATAAATGTACCTCAGTTTCTATTAATGTAGGTTTATGAGTTTCCCAAAAATCTACAAAACGTAAAAACATTTGCCAAACTAATGGATCCATTTTAGGATAACCTTCAGCACTAAGATAATTTATTTCTTTACCTTCAAAATATTTTTCAATTAATTCATGTACTGCGTTACCTTCTTCCCCTGCTTTTTTTACTATCCAATCCGCACTATAGCCAACTTTTTTAAGCCAATCCTCAAAATGTCTACCTTTAGGATAGGAATTTAAAACATAAGTTACTGAAGGATAAAATTCACCATTTCTTCTATAATATCTAGAATCAGGTAGTGTTATTTGTTTATGGTCATCTGAGATGTCCAAAATTCTATTGTATGTTTTCTTTATCATACTGCTAGTTTTTGCTCCAATAAAGAAGAATAAGTCATTGGAACTGTTTTTTGTATTAGTTTTGTGAAATTAGTAAAACCCATTTCACTTGGATCCTTATCTTGCATATCAACAAAATAGACTTCTTTACCTTCCATCATTAATTGTTCACAAAAGTGTAAAGCTTGTTTGATAGCATCCTTATCTAATGCTATATAAATTTTTTTAACATATGAACTAACTATTTTTTTCATTAATTCACTTTGAATATTTTTTCCTAGTAATGGTATTGCGTTTCGTTTAATTGCAATAGCATCAAATAAACCCTCACATAAGATAATAGGTAATTTCCAATTAATAAAATGTTCATTTGGAATAATATCTCTACTAACTGAAGGATTTCTGTATTTTACATATGATTCTTTTTCAAATGATCTAGCTGTAAAATAATTTAATCTACCATCTTCATCATACGTGGGAATTATAATCATATTAGAATATAAACCACTTTTACAATAACCAATATTATACTTTAAAATATCGTTTTTACTAATGTTTCTTTTCTTTAAATATGCTAACGCATGCCTGCCCATAATATCGCTGTAATCAACGGTATCCAGGCTAATAAATTCAGGTGGTAATTTAACTACATTATCAGATTTAGTATATTTAAAAAATTTAGAATTTTTAATTAATGATTTAGCTTCATTAAGTTTAGATATATCTACATTTATAGCTTTAAATAAATTATAAATGGTTTTACCCTTTTTATTACAAGCCCAACAATGCCAAGGATTATTACCTTGTTTATTTTCTGTTAAATTAACTTCTAACTTTGGTTTGTGGTGATTACAAAAAGGACAAGAATAAGCATAATTATTTCTTGCAGTAGCTTTTCCTGTACCCAATACAGAATTAACCAAAGTTACTAATAACTGGTTTATCATAACAATGTAATATACACTAACAATTTTTAATTTCCAAGGGATCTTCGTATTCTATCACTTCAAAATCTTTAGTATAAAATTTACCTAATATATTATCATTAAAAAATTCATCAGGTTTTTCTAATACTTGATATAAAAATTGGTATTTTGTTTCAAAATAAGTTAATAATTTTTTATTAGGTACTATTTTAAGTATTTCTCTTTTAAAATCCTTAGCTTTGCTTTCTAATAATAGATGTTTTAATTCTTTTTGCGAACCATAATAGTTTTTCCAGTCAGATTCTTTTACAGCTAATTTATAGGTAGGTCTTCGACCTACTAAATCTTGCATTTTAGCTAATTCTTTTTTTCCAATTTTTACTTTTTTGGAAAAATATAATACTTTTTTACCAATATATTTTTTATTAGTGGGTTTATGTGTTATTACATAAACAAATCCGAAAGAATTTGGGGGAAAATCAGTAATTTCTTTTTTGGTTTCGCCTTTATAGGTCCAACTCATATTGTGCTATTTAATTAAACAGAAGGTTTAATGCAACATGGATAAATATTACAATTTACCTTCGCTTCGCATTTTTTCTCTTATTTTAGTAGCTGATATATCATGAATATCTGAAGGTGGTATATGTTCTATAACATCATACCCAACTCCTCTACCATAATTTATGGATTCAACATCAGGAATTATTATTATTTTAATTTTTCCTTCTTGTATTAAGTCTTCTAATTCATTAGATAAATTTATTAAAACTTCTTGTGCAGTCCATGGTTGTTTTTCATTGGGTTCTACGTCTCTTATGCATATTAACACGTTTTTACCGTCATTTAAACGTTGGTCTATTAACCATCGATGACCTTGGTGCCATGGTTGCCACCTACCGATAAACATTGAGTATTTCATAATCTTAATTTACTTGCTATTTTTATAATTGATTCAATTTCAGTTTCATTTGTGGTATCTATGTCAATAAAATCTTTATTTGGGGCGCCAAAATTATCAACATGATAATTTTCTCTTCCTCTTTGAACATTATCAATATTGTAATGAACATAAATTTCCTTTATTTGCCAGTCTAATAAAGTTTTAAATTCTTCACGCTGATCTAGATAAGGGGAAACTAAAGAAACAATAACATCTTTTCCTTGATTATGAAGATAATGAGATATTTTTTGTGCTGTATCTATATTAGTAACTCTTCCTTTTATTGAGTAATCTTTATTAGTAAATAAATCTCTCATTTCATCTCCATCAATACGATAAGCATGGGGTAAAAATTTCTCTTTTAGTAAATTTGCAAGAACAGTTTTACCTGAACCTGGTTGTCCTGTAAACCAATAAATCATAATTTATTATTTAAATATGTAATTTTTAACGGGTAATACATCAGTTAAAGGTACTTTAATTTGTTCAATAGTTTCTTCATTAATTAAATGAGGATGTACCCACCAATCTTCAAAAGGACAATTTTCATCCATAGAAATATTACCTGCAACTAAAATATACCCGTGAGATTCTAATATATTTCTTGATAATTTTCTAACTTTTCTTGTAGAATCATTATAATGATCATGTTCAAAAGTAATTACACCAAATTTTATTTCTTCAAAAGGTATTCTTTTTAATACTTCTAAAGATTGATAAGCTGGGTCAATATCAATTGATAAGTAATCAATTTCTGTGCCTAGTTTATATTCTTTTATTAAATCTAAATAATTTAAATGTACAGCATCTTCACGGATAATAGGATTATCTCTTAATGATTTATTCCATTCATCAACATAAGGTTGGTGTAGATCAATAGATAACCCTTTCCATTTATTTTTATGTTCAAGTAAAGCTGTATTATTACCAGAGTAAGGTTTTCCACCTCCTATTTCTAAATAGGTGCCTTTATGTTTATTTTCCCAACATCTTAATACAAATAAATCTTGGAGTGCTTGAGAATTAGTATGGTCTATTCTTTTACAACCTGCAAATCTCATTCTGCTTTGTAATTCTTTAAATTTTTCTCCAACATAAACAATTGGATCATGTTCTATAGGTAATACATTAAAATTTTTAAGATTATTTAATATTACTGTAAAATATTCTTCATTATCAATATTAGGATCAACATATAATTCTTTCCATAATTCTATAGAATGTTCTCTTAATCCTCTCCACCAACAAGTAAATGCTTCTTGAAATTTTAATCCCCAATGACCAACATATCCTACATCAGAATTTAAAGATGGAGCATCAAAATCACAAATCTTTTGACCTGTAACTGCATAATAATGAGCTTCTGTCCATTCTTCTCTATGACTGTGCCATTGACTAAGTAAAAAATAAGCTTCAGGTCTTTTGGGCATATGCGTCATTGCTATCATTAATTGCTCTTTTTCCCACACAGGTCTTCTAGTTTGTGTTGCAATACATTTATGGGTTTTTAATAATGCTTCATAAGCTAAAAGATCACTTTCAGTTAATTCAGCACATCTTAAAAAGAAAGATAATGCAGCTGCTGTTTGACCTAATGATTCATAATATAATCCAGTATCAAAATTAACTCCAGGGTTAAGTGGAGCATCAATGTATCTATATATTTGTTCTTTTAATTGTTGTTGGCTAACCATATTATTTTAATTTTTCTAAATCTTCCCATTCTAATCTATCAAGTAAATGTTTAGGCCATCTTAAAATAAAAGCCGCATTATCTTGATAACCAAATGTAATTAATAAATCATCACCATCAAGTGCTAAACCACAAGTAAATTCTATTCTAGTACCCATATATTGAAATTGTTTAGAAACTTTTACTAAATTCCAATCTTCATCCCACATTACAAATCTGTGATAATAAAAAGCATCTTTATGACCTCCTTCATGATGGAAAAAATCAACCTCATGAGTAATACAAGTATACAAACCATCAATTTTAACTACTTGAGAACCACCTCTTAAATCCCAAGGTAGTTTAATATAATCATCTTTAGTAATTACAGTTTCACAAGATATAGTATTTAATATACCTTCTTGGACTTTTTCTTTTCCTTTATCTTCTAAATTTACTTTAACTATCTCTAAAGGATTAGTCCATTTTAAAAAATGATAGGGCATATCTAATACAGGCATCCAATTTTTTTCTAAATAATTTTGGGATGGATGTTGTATTCTTTCTCTTGTTTTTTCTATTATTGATTCTTCAGTCCAATCAACTTCACATAATTCCATTCTACCTTGCCCATTATCATAAACATCTCTTCTAACTCCACAAATATATAATTTACCTTCCCATCTAAATACTCTAGCATCTTCAAGACCAACAAATGACCAAATCGGTTTTATATCATGTTTTGAAGTATCTACATTTTTAAATTCTAATATTTCATGTGTTTCTCTATCTAATTTACAAAGATAATTACCTGTAGTTAAAGTTAAATCATCTTCGGGGTTTAAATAGGCTAATGCTCCCCATTTACAATAGAATTTTTGATCAAATTCTGAATGGTATAATGAATAATGGACATGTCTAATATTAGCTAATAAATCTCCATTTTCATCTATATAAACAGAAACATTACATAAACCAGTACCCCCAGTAATTTCTGATGGTATAATTAATGGTGTTAAACTTCCACCATTATGAATTGCTATTTGTGATATATTATCTAAAATCATATTTTATATATAAGATCCACCACCTAACCATAATACAAAAGATTTTCTAGTTCCCGATAATACAGGAGCTACTCTATGCATCATAAATGAAGGAAAAATAAAAACACAACCTGCTTTTCTTGGTGCTTTTAAAATATGAGAAGCATGTTCATCTTTTGCATCCTCAGGAAAAGGACCACCTTTAAATAATTCTAAATCTCCTCCTTCATATTCATTTGGTTCAGATAATTGAACTGTTATTGAAATTTTTCTATGTGAACCCATTCCAGGTCCTATATCTTGGTGCCATTCATATTTACCTCCTTTACTTCCAACATATTCTGTGTATTGAATTTGTTCTGGCATAGTATGTAAGCTAAATTTCCATAATTGTTTATTAGCTTCTATAGCCATATTATTTAATTTTTCATATAACCACCACCATTGAGTATTTTGAGGTACCCATTTTACTCTTGATACTCTTGTTTTATCCTCATCACCTCCAAATGTTGAAGCAGTATGTAAAGGTAATTTAGTTGTTTCTTTTTCTATTTTTATTAACTCTTCTTTAGTAAATCCATTTTCAAAATAATAATAATTAGTTTGATCAATTGATTCATCTTGAGTCATTTGCAATACTCTATTCATTTAGCTTTTATTAATTGATTGAAATATTTTATTAATATCAAAAACTTCTTCGTTATCACCCCAAGGAAAATCTAATATTCCCTCATTTAATTCGTATTGAGAATAGGTTTTTGAGTTAGTTGTAAATTCTTTTTTATGTGGGTTAGCAAGTACATTATCATGTAAATCGTACCCAAATACTACTGGGTTTGTAGTTACCCAACAAACAGTAGATGGTAAATTTAATGCTGCAGCCATATGTTGGGCAAAACTGTCAATAAAAACTCTTTTTTCTGAAGTTAATAACATATAAGCTATAGCTCTTGGAGTATCAATACATTCAAAAGTATCTGGATAACCTTGTTGATCTGGTCTTTTTATATGAACTATATTATAATAATCTCTATATTCTTCTATTATCTTAACTATAATATCTTGAGGTAAATCTCTTGCCCAATTATAACCAGGAAATACTTCAGGTGATTGAACACCACCATTTGTATGTATAGCCATAACAGGTTTTTGTACCTTTGATGGATCTACATCATATGCTTTCCCATAATATTCTTTTTCACCTTGAGTTAAAAATATTTCAGGTTGTTCTCCATTATATTTTATATCATTTACTTTACACCAAGTTTTAATTAAATGGGATTTTTCAGTAATAAAATCATTATGATGAAAAGGATCAATAGCAAATACTTTACATTCTTTATCTTTAATATAAAGGTTAAAAATAGCATTTCCTAATTCTTCATTTTTATGAACAATATCAATATTAGGATTATTTTTAAATATTTGGGGAAATTGAGAGATTACTATAACTTTAGAATCAGGATATTGGGTTTTTATAGCTTTTAGTACAGCAGTAGCTGCTATGCATTTTCCAATGCCTCCTACTATGTTAAAGATAATATTCATTTTAAAACAATTTATGTAACAATATAAGTAACTTTATTTAGTTATCCAAGTAATTTTTAATTTTTTTTAAATTGGGGTACAAGTATTTGCAGGGAAAAAATTATTAGATGGGTTATTCCAAAAACGATATTGAGAACCTTGGTTTAAATAACCTGTAGGGTGTTTAGTTAATGGAGATAATTCACTATAAACTGGACCAGCTACAGTCATTAAATCACCTGATGAACCTGGAAGGTAAAAAGTATAACCCCCACCAATATAACAAGCCGCTGGACCTGATGCTGGTGAAAATCCACCTGTTGTTGACCAATATGAAGGTGCTACTACATTATTTCTAGCAAACCATCTAGCCTGATTCATAGTAGAAGCATAATTATAATAAAGATTATAATCACTACTTGTTGTAACTAATGCTCCTCCTGTTTTTGCAGTATACCAACCACTAAAAGTATAACCTACAGAAGGTGTTGATCTAATTCTAAAATATTGAGAAGTATCTGATTGGTTAATATTAGTATGACCAATTTTACCTGTATCACCTGAACCAGAGTTTACATTAGTTGTTCCTATACCTGTAGTTGCACCAAAACCTGGAGCTGTCCAACCAGTAGCTCCTGGATTATCAATTCTAATGGTATTATTAGTTGTATTAACAAATTGCATGTAAAAAGCGTAACCATTATTTTTATAGTAAGTATTAATACTATAATTATATCCTACTGATGATGAATCACCTTTTTGTCCTGTATCTGTATTATTTGATCCAACAACATAAGGCCAAATTTTATAATTTAGAAACTTACATAAACTTAAATTTTGGGGATTTGATGAATCACCATATTGGGAAATAACATAATTAGTTTGTATACCTCTCCAACATGAAGAATACATGGCTGTTGAAAATTTAATATTAGTTGTTCCAATGCTATTTCTTCCCATAATCTTATTTTAAAACATACACATTTGTGCATTACCACTCCAACCACTAGTACCATTCCAATATCTTACAATTGAACCATTTGAAAGGTAATTTTGTGTACCCCAATTTGAAGATAAACTTGAGAATCTTGAAACTGTAGGTGATGACATTACTGTATAAGAATCATTATAGTAAATATTAACAGAATTACTATAAAAACAAGCTCTAAATGAAGGTGTACCATAACCGATAATAGCAGACTCTGAACTTGGAGCTGATACTTGTGTATAGGTATACCAAACTGATCTATCTTTTATTGAAGAATAAGTATGATATGCATTATAATTAGATGAAGTTGTAATTGATGAACCACCCCCATTAGGTGAAGATCTCCAACCATTAAATTGACCTCCAGCAGAAACATTAAATCTAATATTAATATAAGAATAGTTAGCACTTACATACATATTATTACCATTAGTACTACCCCCATTTGTTGAAGTTGAAGTAACTAATGTAGTACCTCTACGAACTTGAATAGTACCATAAGATGGAGAATCATTAGTTAATTTAATACCATAAGCATATCCTTTATTATAAACATATGTTCCATAATTAGAATTAGTTGAACCACTATTACCAAAATATAAGAAGGGGTCAACACCTGATCTTATAAAATCAGATTGAGACTGATTATATGGACTAGCACCTGCCTGAGCACGGTAGCAAGACGTATACAATGACCCATTTGATGATAAATTAGTTGTTCCCCAAGTTGCTCTTCCCATTTATATTAAATCTTTTACGTTCTCAGAACCAAATTCTTTATTATAAATATTCTTAACTTTAGAATAAGCAAAATCTATTAAATTTACTTTTTTAAAATCGTGATCAAATGTTTTAGTTTTTTCTACAGTAATACTACTAGAAACAGGTACTTTAACTTTTTTAGTACTAAAAGTTTTAATTTCATTTCCTTCATCATCATAGTCAATAACTTCTTCTTCTATAACTTTCCAATCTTCATTATACTCCCACATTTCAACTGGTTGAGCAGCTGAGGAAGTTAAGGCAATAGAAATAATTCTAGGAATTGTAACAATACCTTCACCATCAACTGTAAGTTCATGAGGTAAAGTAGAAGAAGCATTATTTTCAGCAACATCTTCCCAATAAGGGGGAAGTGCTTGTTCAGCTCCTATTTTATCAACGTAATGACCTATAATAAGGTCTAGTTGTCCTACACTTTTATGAAGTTGGTAAGATTCAATACGTGCATAAAATCCATCTAGATCTAAACCACCTGGAAAATTAATTTTTTTGTTTATTATTAGGCCCATAACTTTTCATTTTATTTATTGTCAATATATTCTTTTAACTCTTTAATTGCTTGAATTAATACTGCTATTAATCTATCATATTTAACAGCTTTATATCCATTTACTCTTGTTTCAACAATTTCTGGGAATATTTCTTCAACTTCTTGAGCAATTACACCAATATCAGCACCTTCATTTTCATGTATTCCTGGTTTTGCTATCCAGTCAAAATGAATACCACTTAATGCCATTATTTTATCTAAAGCATTTTCGATTAATTTTCTATTATCTTTTAATCTAATATCTGAAGAATAGTAAGCAACAACATCATTAGTAGCTCTAATATGTCCAGTAGTTCCACTAGCTGAAACACCAACACCTAAACTATTAATTTGAGTATCTGAACTTGTACTTACACCTGGTCCTGTTGGTCCTACATTACCAATATTACCTTGAGCACCTATTGCACCTTTAGGTCCTTGAGCACCTATTGCACCTTTAGGTCCAGTTGGTCCCACATTACCTTGAGTACCTATTCCACCTTGTCCACCTGTTGCTCCTTTTTGTCCTTTAGGCCCAGTTGGTCCTACGTTACCTATTCCACCTTGTCCACCTGTTGCTCCTTTTTGTCCTTTAGGTCCTACATTACCAATGTTACCTTGTGCACCAATATTACCTTGAGCACCTATTGCTCCCTTAGGTCCTGTATTACCAATATTACCTTGAGCACCTATTGAACCTTTAGGTCCTGTTGCACCAATTGCACCTTTAGGCCCAGTTGGTCCTACGTTACCTATTCCACCTTGTCCACCTGTTGCTCCCTTAGGTCCAGTTGCACCTATATTACCTTGAGCTCCAATTGCTCCTTTAGGTCCTGTATTACCAATATTACCTTGAGGTCCTACATTACCTTGAGGTCCTTGAGCACCTATTGCACCTTTTGGTCCCTGAGCACCTACATTACCTTGAGCACCTACATTACCTTGAGGTCCTGTTGCACCAATTGCACCTTTAGGTCCAGTTGGTCCTACGTTACCTTGAGGTCCAGTAGATCCACCAGCACCTTTTTGTCCTTTAGGTCCTGTTGCTCCAATATTACCTTGAGCACCAATATTACCTTGTGGTCCTGTTGCTCCAATTGCACCCTTAGGTCCAGTTGGTCCCACATTACCTTGAGGTCCTGTTGCTCCAATAGCACCTTTAGGTCCAGTTGCACCTATATTACCTTGAGCACCAGTAGCACCTTTAGGTCCAGTTGGTCCTACGTTACCTTGAGCACCAATAGCACCCTTAGGTCCTGTATTACCAATATTACCTTGAGCACCAATTGCTCCTTTATTACCTTGAGGTCCAGTTGTACCTGTAGTACCTTGTGCACCAACATTTCCTTGAGGTCCTGTTGCACCAATTGCACCTTTATCTCCTTGAGGTCCTGTTGGTCCTACAGGTCCAGTTGTACCCTGAATACCTTGAGCACCTACATTACCCTGAGGTCCTGTTGAACCTACTTCTCCTTTTTGTCCTTTTGGTCCTATAGGTCCTACAGGTCCTGTCGTACCCTGAATACCTTGAGCACCTGTTGCACCTTTAGCACCTTGAGGTCCTGTTGTACCTTGTGTACCTGTAGTACCTTGTGTACCAGTTGTACCTTGAATACCTTGAGCACCTATAGCACCTTTTTGTCCTTTAGATCCTTGAGGTCCTGTTGGTCCTGTATCTCCTTTATCACCTGTACTAACAAATGAACAAATTATATCTTCTGAATTTGAGAATGGTGATGTAGCAGATCCTGCTTCATTAGTTAAATTTAATGTCCACCAATCTCCATTATCTGTAAGATCTGAAATTGCGAATGTTAAAAATTGAGTTGCATCTGTTCTATTAGATATTCTAATGTGACCTTTAACAGCCGAT
>VMHT01062334.1_pt1 | contig 11434 bp, 8 predicted proteins | sample 4693611 | NCBI WGS metagenome assembly VMHT01 (sample SAMN12280063, study PRJNA550983) | marine metagenome | isolation source: seawater sampled from same location over 5 years 0.02-0.2 micron viral filtrate | place: USA: collected off the coast of southern California halfway between the port... ... | reverse complement strand
TGAAAACCAAATTATTAAAATAGAAATTGGAGATACATCGCCTGCAACTTTTTCTGCTCCTAGATTTCTATCTATTATTGATGAAAATGAAACTGAAAAACTTAAAAAAATAGCAGTTGAAAACGTATCACCAGTGTATTCAATTGATACAAATATTAATGTACAAGTTATAGATGGAGTAACTGAAATGTTCTTAACTGTTATAAAGTCTCGTACTGAGGAAGTTCTTGTTACTGATAATGAAACAAACCCTGAAGAGCCAAGTTCAACTGTAACAGTAATTGAATTAAGTAAAGTTGAACAAATTTCAAAAATACAATCATCATTATTGTTTTCTACTATTTCAACATCTGCTATTGAGGTGTTGGTCGAAATTTCAAATATTGACAAAGAAAATTCATCAAATTTTTTGACTCAAATCGAATTTGAATCAAAAAATCAAGCTAACAGATTGCTATCTAATGGTATAAATAATGAAAACTTGAATCAGATAAGACAAACCATTGTTCAGACTCCTCCAAATCTAAATCTCCCAAGTGAACTATATGTAATCATTCCAGAAGCTCGTGTCAGGTCTATGGTAGGTGAGATTATTGCTGAGAACCTAGTCGCAAATCAAAAACTTGAACAAGATCTATGGAATGAACAAAAGATTAAAGCTGCTGATAACATTGAAGCTATAAATATTCAATTTTTCAAAGATGAGATCATCGTTGCTGAAGGCCAAGTGATAAATGAGGTTAAATATAAAGCACTTGATGAGTTTGGTTATTTATCTGGCGAATCAAGAACAGTCCAGACTGCAGCAATTCCTATAATATTTTCAGTTTTTTTAATTCTTTATGTTCTCTTGTGGAGACTTAGGGACTCAATTTGGAAAAATGATAATGAATTATTGTTGATGTTAACTCTAATTCTTGTTTCTTCACTTTTCTTAAGAGGGGTATCCTATTTTTCTCAACAATCTGATCTTGATTTTATTCAATATGCACTCCCTATTTCATTTGTTGGAATTATTTCAGTTACACTCCTAAATTTAAGAGCTACTTTAATACTGTCTCTATCTAGTTCTCTTCTAGCTCTTGCTGGAGGGGGAAATATTGGACTTGTTGCACTAGGAGCACTAGGCACGATTATTCCGGCTATATTTCTTTCCGAAGATACAGACAGGGCTTTATTAAGAGAGAGAATAATATATATATCCTTGACCCAACCTCTGCTAGCTTTCGGGGTTTATTTTTTCCTAAGAGATGATGGGAATATTACTCAGATAATTATATTTTCATTCCTAAGTGCTTTAATTGCAAACTTAGCTGCTTTTTCACTTACTTCATATATTGAGAGTGGTTTTAGATTAACTTCAAATTTGAAATTATCTGAATTAGCAGATAGAAATCATCCAGCTTTAAGATATTTAGAAGAAAATGCATTAGGAACATTTAATCACTCTTTAGTCGTTGGTACTTTAGCTGATAGAGCTGCAAATCAAATCGGAGCAAATAGCCAATTAGCAAGAGCAATGGCTTATTACCATGACTTAGGAAAGACAGAGAACCCAACAATGTTTGTAGAAAACCAAATTGGTTATTCAAATCCACACGAGACTTTAACTCCTTCTGAATCTGCACATATTATTAAAAGCCATGTTACTGACGGAGTTAAGCTTGCAAAAAAATTTAAAATTCCAGAAATAGTATACATGGGAATAATTGAACATCACGGTGATGGGGTTATCAGATATTTTTATGAAAAAGAAAAGTTAGAGAATAGTAATATATCAAAAGAGGATTTCAGACATTTAGGACAAAAACCAACATCTAAAGAATCTGCAATTTTAATGTTAGCTGACTCCCTTGAAGCTGCATGTCGAGCTATCTTTATGGTTGAAGATGCTGACGAAGAAAAAATAAAAAATGTAATAGAAGAAATATTTAACGAAAAAATCACAGATGATCAATTAAGTAATGCGCCAATTACATTTAAAGAGCTTGGTATCATTAAAGAATCCTTTCAGAAAAGTCTTGAGGGCTTGTATCACCAAAGAGTTCTTTATCCTGAAATTACTGAAGAAGAATAATTTATTTTGAAATTCAATTACAGTGGATATTTCTATAATTTGGAAAAAGATGCTTTCAATAGTGTAAAAAATGAATTCGAAAAAGATTTTAAAATCTCAGATAAGTTTACTTTATTTATTCACTCTGTTTCAGAAGAAACTTCAAAAAAAATAAATTTTAAAATTTTCAAAAAAAATTATCCAACAGATGTTTTAACAATTCCTTTGTATAGCAATTTAAGTGAAATAGAAATACTTAACCAAAACAATAGTGAAGTTCTTGGTGATTTATTTCTCAATAGAAAGTTAATAAAAGAAAATGCTGTCAGATATAATAAAAAACTAGTAGAAGAGTATCAGCTTGTCTTACTTCATGGATTGTTACACTTGATTGGGTATTCTCATAATGAACAAAAACAATTAAGTAAAATTGAGGATAAAATACTTAAAAAGGTTTGGAATGAATAAAAAAGATATATCTCTTAACCACCTAGCAATAATTATGGACGGAAATGGAAGATGGGCCTTAAATAAGGACCTTCCAAGAACCTCTGGTCATGCAGCAGGTGAGCATTCACTTTCAAGAACTATTGATTGGGCCATCTCTAATAAAATAAAATGGCTTACAGTTTATGCTTTTTCAACTGAGAATTGGCTTCGATCATCTGATGAAGTTGATTATCTTATGTTTTTCAATCGAGATCTTCTTATTCGAAGAAGAGATGAATTTAATCAGAAAGGTGTAAAGTTTAGATTTCTTGGAGATCTTTGTGATTCTAAAATTCCAAACGAAAATAAAATATTAATGAAAGAAACAGAAGAAATTACATTTCAAAATAGTAATTTGAATCTAGTGTTTGCTTTTAATTACGGCTCTCATAATGAAATTCATAGTGCTGCAGTAAATCTTCATAACAATAATTTAGAAAAAGAGTTGTCTATCAAGGACGTACAGAGAATTTTTTATAGCTATTTTCAATACCCTGAGATTCCTTACCCAGACCTGCTTCTTCGGACTGCAGGAGAAAAAAGGATAAGTAATTTTTTACTGTATCAACTTGCCTATACAGAATTAATTTTTATTGATGATCTGTGGCCTGATGTAAATCAAGACATATTAGATAATGTATTACTAGAATTTAAATCAAGGAATAGAACATATGGAAAAAACTAATAAAGATTTGTTTGAAAAGATTGTAAAAGTTGCTCAATCAAGAGGTTTTGTTTTCAATGCTTCATCAATTTATGGAGGATTGAGAAGTTCGTATGACTATGGGCCTCTTGGTGTTAGTTTAAAAAACAATTTAGCAGCTAGTTGGTGGAAAGATATAAATAATGATAACAATTTATCAATTTACCCAGTAGATACAGCAATAATACAAAGTTCTGAGGTATGGAAGGCATCTGGTCACTTAGCTGAATTTTCAGATCCCATGGTTGACTATAAGCCAACTGGCGAAAGATTTAGAGCTGATCAAGTACCAGATGATTTAAAGAAAGAAGACTTAACAGAGCCACGTCAATTTAATCTTATGTTTGAGACAAACATTGGGCCAGTTCAAAATGATAACTCAGCCGTTTATTTAAGACCAGAAACCGCCCAAGGTATATTCGTAAATTTTGAAAATGTTTTAAGGACAATGAGAGCAAAGCTTCCATTTGGCATTGCTAATATCGGTAAGTCATTTAGAAATGAAATTACACCGGGGCAATTTATTTTTAGGACAAGAGAGTTTGAGCAAATGGAGATTGAGTTTTTCTGTAAAGAAGAAGAGCAAGAAGATTGGTTTAATTTTTGGCTGAATAAAAGATTAGATTGGTATAAATCATTGGGAATCTCAGAAGAGAAGTTAAGAATACGTAATCATGAAGAAGTTGAGTTAGCTCATTATGCTTCTAAAACCTCAGATATTGAGTTTTTGTACCCTTGGGGTTGGGGAGAATTAGAAGGCGTTGCTAATAGAGGAAATTTTGATTTAACATCTCATGAGAGAGAAAGCGGTAAAGATCTCACATACTTTGACTCAGTGTCTAATAAAAAAATTAAACCGATTGTAATTGAACCAGCTGGTGGATTGACTCGAACCTTATTTGCTATTTTATGCTCAAGTTATGATGAAGATACTGTAAACGAAACTACAAGAACATTATTTAGATTTAACTTTGATATTGCCCCAATTCAAATTGGAATTCTTCCACTTAGCAAAAAAGATAATTTGATTTCTATTTCGGAAGATATAAAGAATAATTTACAAAAAAATTTTAGAACTGAAATCGATACTACTCAATCAATTGGAAAAAGATACAGACGACAAGATGAGATTGGGACTCCTTACTGTATAACAATTGATTTTGAGACAATAAATGACAAATCTGTAACTGTTAGAAATCGCGATACAACGAACCAAGAAAGAGTTGAAATTAGTAACCTTCATGATTATTTTGAGAATATCTAATGGGTATAGCTAGAAATTCTATTGAAGATTTAAAGAAGAGAACAAAAATTAGTGACTTTATTCTTTCTACAACAACAGGAAAGTTAAGAGGATCAAAGGGAATGGCTCTATGTCCATTTCATGGTGAAAAAACTGCAAGTATGAGTTTTACTGATGTAGAAAACCTCTTTCATTGTTTTGGATGTAAAGAGGGTGGTGATGTTTTTAAATATGTACAGGAAATAAATAATATAGAATTTCAGGATGCGGTAGAATTTGTAGCTGATAATTACGGTTTTAAACTTTCCTACACAGACGCTGGACAAAATGAGGACTTTAAAAAATATCAGTCCAAGATGAATATCATTAGCGAATATTTTATTGAAACTATGGAATCCAAAGCATCTAAAAAAGCAATAGATTATCTAAAGTCAAGGGGATTTGATATTTCAGATATTAAAAAATATGGAGTATCTTTTATAGATTCAGACTTAGAGAAGTTTAAAAAATACTGCAAAAATAATGAAATAAATAATCAAGATTTAAAACGTTTAGGATTTATGAGCAGTAATGATAATTTTTTATTTAAAAATAGAATCTTATTTCCAATCCTAAATATTAGAACAGAGATCGTTGCCTTTGGAGGCAGAGCATTAGATGACTTTGGACCAAAATATTTAAATTCATCTGAGTCACTGTTGTATAAAAAAAATAAAAACTTATATTTTACGAAAGACTTTATTTCTTCAATTAAAAAAAAAGGTTACGTTTTTCTAGTTGAAGGGTATTTTGATGTTCTTGCATTAAACAAACTAGGGTATTCAAATGTTGTTTCTCCATCGGGTACTGCATTAACTACTCAACAATTAGAAGTCTTATCAAGGTATACAAAAAAAATACTATTATGTTTTGATAATGATGAAGCAGGTTTAGTTGCTACTGAAAGAGTCGTTGAATTAAGAAATCAAGTAGGAAGCAAGTTAGAAATTCATTGTTTAAATCTACCAGTTCAATATAAAGATTTATCTGAACTATTTGAAAATAATCCTGAATCTTTTAAAGATGTGTTGAAAGATAATTTTGATTTAGTTGAGTTTTTATTAGATAAATTTCTCGAAAAAGATAAAGATAAACAGCGTATCTTTGATTATTTTCAAAAATTATCAAAACACCTTAGCCCACTGGAGCTTGACGTATCGTTAGATTTACTTTCTAAGAAAATTAATACACCTAAAGATATCTTAAAAAAAGAACTTAATTTTCAGAGTAAAAATGAAACAAAAAAATATGACTCATCCCCAGCATCAAAAAGTAATAACGCTCATTTAATATTTCAAGACATTGTTACTGCTGATATTCTGAGAAATAAATTTTATCTTGATGAACAAGTTTCAGAAATTCTGAATATGAGTGATGAATTTTCAAAAATTATAAATGATTTAAAAAAAAATGGTGATATAGATAATCAATATACAAATATTTCTTATACTCCGGAGCAATATTCTGAATCAATATCGCGTCTTTACTTGCATTTTGCAAACTTAAAAATTGATAAACTTATCGATGAGTTTGAATCATCTCAAAATAAGGATTTTTCCCTTTTACAATCTGTTGAAGATATTAAAAAGAAAATAGAAATTTATCAGAGTACCCTTTAATTCCTAGTATTATTAATTTGCTATCCGAGGTAGCTCAATTGGCAGAGCAGCGGACTGTTAATCCGTTGGTTGTGGGTTCAAGTCCCACCCTCGGAGCTTTACATTTAAAATGTCACTATAATTGAATTGAATGGAGGAATATGGATTATTTAGCAATAGTAAAAGAAAAAGCTGAAGGTAAAGATCTTAGTGTTCTTGGAGGCTCAGTAAAGTTTGTTGCAGACGATAACATTGTATTTATCGATGGCGTAAGTGGCGAAATTACATCTGATGATAATGAAGCTACATGCACAATTACAACTGACAGTGAAACTATGAATGGAATTATAGAAGGTTCTTCTAGTCCACAAGCTGCTTTTATGACAGGCAAATTAAAAGTTGCCGGTGATATGAGTATGGCTCTTAAAGTTCAGTCAATAATTTCTTAATAGTTAGGGCCTGTAGCTCAGTTGGTTAGAGCAACGGACTCATAATCCGTCGGTCGTAGGTTCGAGTCCTGCCAGGCCCACTTGCTTAGAAAAACAAATGTATAAAAATACAAGCTTAAGATTGATTGGAAGCTTACTTAGTCTTTCACTAATAATTCCCCCAAGTATTGGAAAAATTGCATTTTTAGAATTTTCAGATATTCCAATAATTTTGTTATTTATTTATCTATTATTTCTATCATTTAAAAATTTCGAGATAAAGAAAAAAGAAGATTTTGCATGGATAGTTACAATTTTTTGTTTAATTTTATTTTTTATTTTTGATGGATTCAACACAACAACTCTTAGATTTATACTTTACATAACACTTGGATTTTTATTCAAAAAAGTCCTCAAAAAATTAAGTGATAATGAAATTTCGTTAATTTTTGATTCTTTAATCATTGTAAGTATTTTTAGCATTGCAGCATTCTTAACCCAACAATCTTTTTTAGGAAATTCTATAGGATGGATTACAAATTATTCTGATACTACAAATATATTTTTATCTGGAAGGCTTTCTGGATTTCAAGGTTCTGGCCCCAATGTTGCTGGAACAATTTTTGGACTGTTATCTATTTTGTTTTTTTACACTTATAAAACTACTGATAAAAAGTATTATTTTTCTTTTGCTTTTATAAATTTATTTTTATTTTTATTAACTTTTTCAAGAGGTAGTTACTTAGCATTTATATTTGTATCAATCGTATTTATATTTTTAAAAATTAATTCTACAAAAATTCAAATTTTTTATGTATCTGGGTTAGCTGCAATTGTTATGAGCTTATTGTATTTTGGTCCGTCAAGTTATATATTAAAAGAAAATGACCGATCTTTACTTGCTAATATTGCTATTTCAAATATAGAAGTATTCGATGGTGTTGGTGGTGGGGAGTATATAAATAAAATCTATGAGCCTTATTTACTATCGATTAATCCAGAAATACTTGAAGAGAATTTAAATATCAAATTAAATAAGGTTGAGTTGGGGATAACCCCCGAAGAATATAGAGATACAGATATAGACTTTTTTATTGGAACATCTGGTGGTGGCTTTGAAATCTTACAGCAGTACTTTATTACAAAACCATGTTCTGATGATAGAAACACATGTCAATATTTTAGAGTTGACACTGACACGGTATTAAATTTTCTTCAAATTTTTGATATTAGTAAAAATATAAAACTTGAAACTGTTCTTAATAACTGTAGAGCTAATTCCGATCAAAATTTAGTTACTAGAGGCGAATTTGCCTGCTTAGCTTATGAATTAAGAATTTTATCTTCAGATTTTCAGACTTTCAGTTTTGAAGATATAGATAAATCCAATTTGCAAAATTCATATTTCAGTTATTTGTACTCGAATAATATATTTGTTGAATGCGAAGTTAATAAAGTTTACGCATGCAAAGACAGGCCATTAGCAATTGGAGAATTAGCTGTTATTACTGAATCATTATTTATAAGAAATACGGTACTACCAGAAGAAAATCTTTACAAGATTTGTAATGAGTGTGAATTTAGAAATATAAAGGGTTTTATAAAAATAGAATATGACAAATATGATTATATATTACCTAGGTCAAAGATTAGCTTTTATACATCTGGAGATGGAGTCAATTGGGATTTGGTTGGTTTTCCTCACTATACAGGTGAAATTATTGAATTCAACAAGAATGATGGTGTTATCGAAATAGGAGGATTTGTTGATGGACAATCTTTTGGTAATACTTGGCTAGATGGGAGTGTAAAATCTCTTGAAATAATAAATGATGATAAGATTAGAAAAATCAATTTCGAAAAAAATGGACTAGATAATGAATATTCTCTATATGAGGTTAATTCTTTGAGAAAATATAATGGAAAAGTTATTTTTGACGATAATGGCATTCAACTACTTAGACCAAATAAATACTGGCTAGCTATAGATAACGAATTCAATTTTAATGAAGATTTTGAAATTATTTTGGAAGTTTCATTACCTGAAATTCCTTGGGAAACTCAAACACTAATTTCAAATACCTCTGCGTTTACTGATGATGTTCAGTCTTGGAAAGTAGATATTGATGATGGAAGACTATTTTTAAGTTGGACAAACTCAGATGGTGAATATGTGAATCAAGTAGGGGACATGAGTCTAAGGTCAGGTGTTTTAGTTCAAAAAAATGGGAAGCTTGATAATGATCAAGCACCTATAGTTAGTAGTGCTTTTTTAAGTCAACTTACAACTGCTCATAATGGGTATCTAACTTTTTTTGTTGAATATGGGTTATTAAAGGGATTAATTTTTTTTATACCACTTATTTATCTAGTATTTAAAAAATTTAATTATAAAAAAAATGATTCTTTAATAATTTTAAATATTTGCCTACTTTATTTTTTAATTCACAACATTACAAATGATTTAATTTACTCCCCTGATGCAATGGTATTATTTACACTTTTACTTGGATTAAAAGATTCAAAAATTAATCAAGAAGATCTTGGGAAATTATAAAATTATAGAAATTTTCTGTTAATACTAGAACTTCTTTGCCATCCTGAGTTCTGTAAGGTTGAGTTGGAACTGTAAGTTTTGTCACTTCAGCAAAATTAAAATTTCTATACCCCCACAATAATTGAGTAGCATTAGGAATTGTTAAGTTTTCATCAATTGTGAAGGTTAGTTCTAAAGCTTTAATTAGATTATATAAGTCGGTGTATGAATTAAACTCATTCAATCTATTTAGTAAAGAAATTACTATTTCTTGTTGTTTTTTTACTCTATACAAATCACTTATTCCAGTCATTGGTTCCCAAGTTGAAGCATCATTTCCATTTTCATCTAGTATTTTTTCGCCAACCATTATTTCAGTGTTTCTTGAGACAACCCAATTCAGTGCAACACTACCTTTAGCTATCTGACATCCTGCATTAAGCTCGAATGAGTATCCCTCTCTCTGTGCTTTTTGTAGACATATCTCTACTCCATTTAATGCATCAATAATCTTTTCAAAACCTTCGAAAGTAAACAATGCAAAATTATCTACAAGTAAACCAGTAACATTTAAAATGGTTGCAGACAAATTTTCAGCTGCATTACCACAATCATTTTTTTGAAAAGTTGAATTAATTCTTTGTATCTCGTCTGTACAAGGGTTTTTTATGAGTAAATCTCTTGGAAGTGAGATTAATGAGACTGATTCATCCTCATTGCTGATTAGAACAATAATGATAACATCTGCTCTCTGACCTGATACAAATCCTCTTGAAAGTGAACTATCTTTACTTCTTTTATCGGATCCTACTAATAGATAGGTTTCAAAATACTCAGATATGTCATTTGTAGAATTATTTGCAAGTATAGTTTGAATTTCTGAAGGTTGAATATCAATTAGTTCTTCATCAAAAACATCTGTAGTAGTTGTACTTGGTGAAGTATCTGATGAACTAATAGTTGTCGTAGCACCTTCACTTATTTGGATAATTGATTCTTGATTAAATTCAGTAGTTTCAAATTGTGGAATTAGATTATAGATTAATACACCACCAACAGAAATAGCAATAATAACAATACCCAATAATATATTTCTATTTTTCATTTCCAAACAACAACTATAATCATAGAAGTTAATTAAAAGATATAAAAAGATAAATTATGACAAAAATTCACACTGTTATTGCTGCAGGCGGTTTAGGAAAGCGATTACTAAATTTCAGAGAAAATGATGCTACTAAAATGCTTTTACAAATTAATGGAGAAGCTATGATAACCCACCAATTAAAGCAGCTTATTTCCTGGGGTCTTGATAATTTCATAATTATTACTAATCCAAATTTTGATGATTTAATTAAAAACGAAGTATGTAAAAATTTTCCAAATAAAAATATTGAATATGTAATTCAAGATGAGCAACTAGGGGTTGCCCATGCACTACTTCAGGCAAACGAAAAGGTAGAAAAAAACTCAAAAGTTTTTTATATACTAGGTGATAATTTTTTTGAATTTAATCCAATTTTAGATAAAAATTATGAATCAGAAAAACCTACTGTATTTTTGATGGAAGTTGAGAACCCTCAGGAATTTGGTGTAGTCGAGCTAGCTAACAATAATATATTATCATTTGAAGAAAAACCAAAATTACCTAAATCAAACTTGATTGCAGTAGGCTTTTATTTTCTAGATGGGAATTGCTTTGAATATATTAAATCTATTGAACCATCCTCTAGAGGAGAGTATGAAATTACGAGTTTGCTTACTAAATATTTAAATATTGATAATTTAAGCTATCAAATTATCAATGGATGGTGGATAGATGCTGGAACTCCGGAAGCGGTAGAAAAATACGAAAGCCTAATTTAGAATTTCTAACCTAAGGAAATAGAACAAAGCTGCAAATACCAAGAACGCATACAGAATCAAGAATAAAAACGACAATGTTTGGTTAAGATAAAGAATCCCCATAGTTACAACTAGTACAATTATTGACATGAATATAAAAATTATTAATACTTGAATATTTGAGTACCCTTTTTTTAGTAACCTATGCGAAATATGATCAGTACCTCCAGTCATTGGTGATTTACCTTGTTTAATTCTAGAAATTATTACAGTCGTTAAATCAATAAGGGGTATTGTAAAAAATAAAATTACTGGCTGAATTTGAAAAATCCAAGAACTTTCAATACTGTTATACCAAGAAAATAATACACTTATAAAACCAAGACAATAGCCTATAAAAAGACTCCCAGAATCACCCATATAGAGCCTTGCATCAGGCAAATTGTAAATTAAAAATCCTAGCATTGATGCTATTAAAACGACGGAAATATCTGTCT
>VMHT01076831.1_pt1 | contig 11436 bp, 9 predicted proteins | sample 4693611 | NCBI WGS metagenome assembly VMHT01 (sample SAMN12280063, study PRJNA550983) | marine metagenome | isolation source: seawater sampled from same location over 5 years 0.02-0.2 micron viral filtrate | place: USA: collected off the coast of southern California halfway between the port... ... | reverse complement strand
CTAGTTCTTCACCGATTTCTTCAAAAGAATCTGCTTTCTTTACTACCTTCTTTAAGGCCTTGAGCATTTTCGTAGTTTCTACGATTGTAGAATACTCATTTACAAATGACTCAAATGTTGGTATGCGTTTCATTTTTATAAATGTTTTTTTGATTACCAAGCGTAATCGAAGGTTTTGATTTTATTAATTCTATCTTTGATATTCTTAGCGTAGTTTTTAGTTTCTCTTTCGTACCAACTCTCAGCTGAACCATATCTTTCTTTAGATTCTTCACCTTGTCTAACATAATCACAGTATCTAGAATAGTCATCTAATATATTTGACATGTGATTAGAAGCATCTCTTAATTTAACAACAGATCCTCTTTTGTTTGTTCCGATCATGATTTCACCATATTTGGTTTTCTCACCTTTTTTTAATCCATTTTGAATTTGTGCAGTTAATTCGTCAATTGCATCCGAGACCATTTTATCTAGTGGTAATTTAGCTGCGTTGTTCGCTAAAATAGTTTCGTATCTTTTCTTGTTTTCAGATTTAAAATCATCATGTGATTTAAATGCTGTAGCTCCTGATTTTGCAGCGTGTCTATCATTTCTTTTGTTTACAGTTGAATACTTTTGTTGTAATAAATCAACATTAATGACAATAGCTCTATCCGCAACTTCTGCAATTCTCTTTACGTTATAAAGTCCAGTTGCATCCCATCCTTTGTATTTTTTACCAATACCTATTGAATCTGTTGGGTTATTATCTACTTGTTTAAGATTTCTATCCCTGTTTTTTGAGCGGCCATATCTACTAGATGAAGACCAAACTTGATCATAGAATTTATTACCACCAGAAGTAACAGCTAATAAATAACCTCCACCTGGAATAACTTTATTGCCTTGATATGCATCATAAGGTGCATGTGGATTTTCTTTTTCATTGTCTGAAATATAGAAAATAATAGAATTTGATTGTTTTGCTTTATATGCGGTTTGTGGATCAGTAGTAATAAGATCTTCATCTTGTACTTTATCTAATGCTACTTTAGTAGAACCATAAAATGCGCTTGCTAAGTGTTTGTCTAATTTACCAGATTTTCCTCTAAATAGCTCAGCAAGTCTTTGTGAACCAAATGCTTCAGTAACTAATTCGTTAGATAATGAATTTACGAATTCACTAAAGCTTTCATAAATAAATATTGTTTTGTTTTTTGGTGTTTCCATTTTTATATTTGATGTATTTTCTTTTACTAATTTTGGATTTTTATTCAAAAGCTCTTCCATGTCTATTTCAGTTAATGACATAAAACTATTTTCTCCATACTTTTTAGATAATTTATCTGCTTTTTTAATATCTATCACTCTAGTTAAATCATCGTAATCTAAAGTTGCTACTCCAAATTCTCCAAACATTTCTTCTGCCATCGCATTTGCAATTTTAAAAGGAGTTGCCTTTTCATTAAGTGTAACTTCTGTTGATGGAGTAATTGATTTTAAGATTCTCATACCTGTTTTAGAAAGAGAGATACCATCTTCGCTTACATTAAAATATGGTGTGTTTCTTCTTAACCATCTTGTAGAATCAGTTGTCATTTCCTTAACAATACTTTTAAATTCTTCTTGGGAAATTTTACCATCTTTAATAGCTTCTAATACTTTATTTCTAATTTTAGCTGCTTTACCAACAGTTTTTGCAGGATGGTTTTCAGTATATTTTCTCTTAACTGTGATGTTTCTTTCTTCTAATGGTTCTTCGTTAATATCCATGTGATAATATTATTGTTTTTTATTATATATTCTTGATAAATTGATCGAATGTTAATGTTGCTATTTCAGCCTCTTCTAAAACCCCCATAGAATCTTCCAGTTTAGATTTTAATTCATTATACATATCATGTACTGGCTTAGGTGTTAGCTTCTTAAATAGCTTCTCATCGCCATCTAACATTGCGTTTCTTACTTGTGTTGCTGATATATTCTTACCAGTTCTTGGTATTTCATAAAGTCCAAAATCAGTTCTAACACCAAGATCTTCTCTATATTCTGGTTTATCTACTTGAAATCCATAAGTTTTCATTCTATCGCTTCCGGTTCCCCATAATACTGGTTCATATTTTGGCCTCATTGCATTAAACATAGTGTCAATACCACCTGTTGGAATTACGAAAACTTCTTCAATTGGATATTTAGATTTTAATCTATTGATCATTTCAACTTGAGTTTCCTCATCATAAGGTCTCTTAAATGCATCTTCTTTTTTCTTGTTCTTGGCTTTTACTAATAAGATTACAACCGGGTGGCCATTTTGCTTATGAATAGTTTCAACTACTTTAGCATGACCCAATGTAAAGGGCTGGAATCTACCAACAAACATATTTACTAATTTCTTACCGTGTTCTGGATAATCTACCTTTAACGCTTCTAAAACAGGAGATTCATTATATTGTAATTTTTGATTTAACAAATATGATTTAAAATTAAGAACATCATTTTCATTTGTTTTTGCCATTACTATTGCATCTATACTATCAACTATTTCATTGATCTGTGACATTAAATCTTTATTAATAATATCTGTTTCTTTGTTTCTCTTTTTTCTAAAACTACCTAAAGCTATTTTATACAATTCTGATAAAACTTTATTTTGTATTAATGATAGTGTTTTTTCATTTGTGATAAAGGCTGGGTTTAATTTAAAACCTTTGTTTTCTGAAAAATCTGCAGAATTAAAGCTAGCTCCTACATATTTAGAAGCATTCTTTTCAATGTATGCATTGAAGATGTGTGAAATTAATTCAATATATCTTTCTGCTGAATCTTCTGATTCTAAAGAAATTTCTTCAAGATTAAACTCTGTAATATACTCTACTAAATCTAATATAGCGATCTGATACATGTCAGATGGCTCTCTTTTTTGAATATCCTTTCTGTCAAATCTTTCAAGTTTAAAACTTTTTGGATTTTTACCTTCATAGAAGTTTACTATTAAACCGTCTATGTCATTATCTAAATTAGAATTTAAAGTTGGATTATTAAGACCTATGTTGAATATATTAAATATGGCTCTTGTAAAAGATTGATCTTTGAATTTGATTTTAAAATCAGAATCAGAAAGTTCTAGTAATCTAATTAAGTCATCTTTTTGATTTGATTGTAAAACTCCTTGAAATATAACAGGTGGTTTTTGTACCCCTAATAATTCTGCCCACTTATTTAAGATCTGTGGATCTCTAATAACTTTTTTAATTTGTGTAGGGTTTTTAGGATTTAATATTTGTATGTGTGTTAGTATTAGATGGTTTTTAGGAAGACTTTCGTATTCGATATCTACTGTTTTGTTGTCTATCATGTAGTCAAATCCGAATTTCCAATCATGTGGCATATCTTCTTTTACATCTTTAGGAATAGCCTTAAAGTAATTAATACCATTTTCATAGTATCTTACCATAGTTCTATCTACTTTATCCATTTTATGTTTAGAACCGCTTTTAAAATATTCATAACCGGTACTAGTACTTTTAACATGAAACGAAGATGCTTGTATTTTTTCCGATACAACACATGTTAATTTCAACATTGAATTAAAGTCATTAATGTTAGTTGATTGAAAATATGTTCTTAAATTTTGTAATGCCATTATCTTCCGTATTTTATGATACCCATTAATTGATTAATGGCTGCAAACGTACCTGTTAATTTCATTGTTTTTCCTTTGTACACAAAAACTATTCCTTCAGTTGGTATAATAGATTCTATTCCTCCAATTCTATCTAATCTGGCAAGTTCAGCTTCTACTCTTGCAATTTGAGATTCACCTCCGGTTTTTTTAATAGCTTCAGCTTCTGTTCTTATTTGATTATGTAATCTTTGCATTTCCTTGTCTGGATTTGCTGCTACAAAATTAGAAGCATTTTTAAGAATTATAGATCCTAGTTCTAAGAATAAATCTTCAAACGGTCTAATGTTTTCTTTATATTTCTTTTTAACATCTTCTTTGTCAAATTTCTTAATAAGAGATGCTTTATCTTTACCTAACGATTTGTCTAAAGATCTCATGTTTAAAGTCTTCTTATCACCATAAGCCCATCTTAATAATAAACCTTCTTTATAATCTTGTTCTGTATCTGGAAAGTTTCTATCTATAGTTTCTCTCCACCACATTTCGTGATATCTTGAAACTGAATCAGTATCTAATAAACCATAACGATCTCTTAGTGCTTCAATCTTTTTGATGAATTTAGATTGATTTTTTTCGAAATCAATATCTTTTCCTAATTTTAATATTTGAGGGGGAATTATTGTAAATGTTTTTTGAACATCAGCATCAACTTCTTTTAATGCGGAAACCAGCTCTCCTGCTATTTTTTGCTCTCCAATAATATTTCCATTTCCATCAGTTTCCTTAATATCATGGAATTGTAAAACATCTCTTTCATAATAAATAACATTAGGATTCTTAGAGTAAATTAATTCCATATTAATAAAGTTCTTACCTTCATTAAATATAGACTGATCCTTCATCTTTGGAAGAGCTTCATTTAGGTCTTTAGCAGCAAACACGTATGTTTCTCTTACTAAGGGAACTTCATGCTGTTCAAACATTTTTATAATACCGGCTAAATCGACTGGGCTAATTAATTGGCCTTTATTTCTAGAAAATAGAGTAACTCCGTTTCTTACGGTGGCAAATAAATTTTGGCCGTCTGTTTTTTCTGTTGCAACCTCTTCAAAGTTTAATTCTCCTTGAAGACCAGCTTCAACAATTTTTTTAAAGTCACCGAATGTTAAATCTTTTTCATCAAATGGATGTGACATATGGCCCGCTGCTCCACCTTCTAAAATAAGGGACTCAGTTGTACTAGTACGTACACTCTCAGTTATAAATTCATTGAAATTAGTAAAGATCTTCATAAGGTATTTATCTTATTTTATTATTGTCCTAACGAGCTAGTTAGCATACCAACTGCAGTACCATAATCTCCATCTGCTTTAGATAAAATACCGTCTATAACTTTTTTAGATTTAGCTTCGTCAAAATCTTCTCCAAATGCTTTTTGTAAAACAGTTACCGCATATTCTTCAAATTCTTCATCTGAATTAACTTCAGCTTCAGTAACTACTGATTCTGCAACGTTGCTTTCCCACCATGATTCAAGTTTTTCAAATTCTGAAGTGCCCATATTAGATCTCATAAAATCTTCCACATCATCATAATCATCTTTTTCATCTTGATAATAACCAGGAGTATCGATATAATCTTTACCCATTATCTTTTTAATTTGAGCTTCTCCCATTCCATCAATTTCTATTAAGAATTTTTCGAAATCTGTTGTGTTTTTAAAGCCTTTAGCTTCAGTAACTACTGATTCATTATATAAGTGAACATAGTTACTGTTTTTTTCAGAATAAATTGACTTGATTTCAAATTCTTTTTGTCCTTTGGTATAATATGCTTTAAAGAATAAATTTTCATCAAACTCTCCAAAGAAATGATCTGATTTGCCAATAAAGAATTCTGCGTTTGGATAAATTTCAAGAACCTCTTCTTGTGTAGTTGCTTTTAAAACAGCCTCGTCAAACTCTTTAACAAATTTAGCTTCAGTAACCTCTGATTCACTTAATGAATTTCTTAAACCACAATATTCACATTCTACAGTTCCGTCTTTGTCAATTTCTTTGTATGCATGTCCTTTTTTATTTGAACATTTTGGGTGTGATTCAGTAACTACTGATTCTTCAATATATTCTTCTAGACCAGCGTCGTCCCAACCATCTTCAGATGCTAAAACTGCTTGCAGATCTTCTCTTGAACCTGTCATTTCAACCTCTGGCCAACCACTTGGTCCACTAGGATCTAAAACTTTCATTTTAACGTTATGTTTCTTTAAAAGTTTTTTAAGTATCTTTGATTTAGGATCCATTGCATCCATTACTACAGTAGCTTCATTATAACTTACAATGTCAGAATATTTAATCTCATGTTCTTCTCCGTCTTGATCTAATCCAAAGATTGTTTTATCTCCCCACATATCATCATTGTTATCGTTGCCATTACCATATGCATAAATAACATACTCTTGTCCATTTCCTAATTGAATCATGCCATCATCTGCTTTCATAGCTTTCATTAAAGACTTTTTATCATATGATTTCTCATTGATAGCATCTCCTTCGTCATACGCAAATGACTCAAACATGTTAAACGCATTTAATAAAGCTTGACCTGAAGCTTCTTCTTTAATACTCTCTAAATAAAGAGCAGTACCTTCAACAATTCCGATTCCTGACCAACCAGCTGCATTTGCAAGGTCACTATAATGTTTATCTAAAATTCTTTTTGTAGTAGTAGCACCTATTGTTAAAAAGTGATTACCTAAACCTGCTACTTTTAATTCAAATGAACCTATTCTACCTTTAATATTCTTAGATATAACTTTCTCTCTGTGGAAATTAGCATCTGTCATCGCTTCTTCAAAAAGATACTTAATACAACCTAATGTACCTACTTTGTCCATTGCACCAAAATCTGTTAGTTTCTTAGTAAATAAATTTTTATAAACTGTCAAAACTTTTTTTGCGTCTCTTTTATATTGAACTGAAATAGCCTCATTTACTGAAGTAGTTAAAGATTCAAACGCTGGATAAACATCATCATATCCTTTACCGTAAATGTCTGCCATTAACCATTCTTTGTTGGCTTCATCCCATAAGTATACGAATTCAGCGCCGCCGCCATCAGCAACATCCCTTAGATATTTAGATATATTAGCAACTTTACCCTTAGACGCTGTAAAGTTCCCGTAGAAATTAATCTTCTTAACATCTTTATCTAAACCCGAACTGTCTCCATTCTTAAGAATAAAATCTACATTTTTACCATCTTTAAAAGTTGAAGTTATAATAGGTAATATGTTTTCAGGATATGAATCATAATGCATATATACAGAAGTGATATTTCCTTTTTTATCGATTTTACCAATTTGTCCTCTAGTTCCTTCTTCAATTAAAACAGTTGCTTCGTTAATCTCAGCGCCTCTTAACTTAGTAAAAAATTCGATTCTTTGCTCTTCAGTTAATTCTTTGATAGAAGTAACTTTAAATTCACCAAGTAAATTTTTATATGTTTCTGCTTCAGTACTTCTTTTAGTAGAGTTTTCTTCTTCTACTTGTCTAGATCTATTGATTTGTGATTCAGTAGAAAACTGATCAAAAGATTTTAATTTATACATAGTGTTGTTATTTTTTTGTATGTTATTATTTTATTATATATCTCCTTCAAAATCTACATTTTTTATATCATACTTAAACTTCTGTTCCTTGTAGATCCTTTGTCTTTCTTTGGAGTGTCTTATTAGATAGTTGTCCCAATCAGGAGAACTTAAATCATCTACAAAATCTATAATATTGACCGAGTCTTTAGAGCTATGTTGCCTTAAACCTCTACCGATAGATTGTCTAATAATTACTTCCGATTTAAATGATTCTGTGAAGAATATGTTGTGGATTTTCTTGATGGATATACCAGTTGAGAATGTACCATATGAAGCGACAATGACGACTTGGTTTCCAGCTTCCATTTTCTTTTTGTGTTCTTCCCTAATATCTTTATCAATTCCACCATCAACATAATAAACAGATTTATCACTCTCTTGTCTGAGTTTTTCATATATTTTTTTACCATGTTCAATTCTATGAAAAAGAACTAAACTATTACCCTTAACCCTGGAGATAATACTTGTTATAAAATTAAGTCTTCCAGGTGAATTGATCACATAGTTTTGCTCAAATTTAAAAACGTCTTTACTTTCATATCTATTCTGGGACATTTCTCTAAATGCGTCTTTTGTAGATTGAGGTGCATAGTCCATTTTAATTACCTTTACTTTACAACCTGCTATATGCCCTTCGTTTTGTAAATAATGTGCACTTATTTCTGTAATTAATGGACCAGTATATGCCATTAAAGTTAATCTATCTAATGTGCCTTCTTTTGGAATAGTTCCAGATAAACCATATTTATAATCTGCATTAATACACTTTTGTAAAATAGTTTTAATAGAGGCTGATTTTGCTTTGTGTGTTTCATCAACAATTACTGCATCAAATTCTGCAAAATATGCTTTATCTTTTTTAACAAGTGATTGATATGTTCCAATAATAACATTCCTACCTGGCCTTAATTTTTGACCACTGTATATTTGCTGTACCTTAATATCTATTGCATTTCTATAATTATAGTCTAGAAAATCTTCACTCGCTTGTACAACTAATGATACATTGGGTACAATAAATAAAATCTTTTTTGCTTTTTGTTGTTCTAGTAAATATGATACTGTTAAGAATGATATCAGTGTTTTACCCGCAGAAGTTGCAAGCTCACTTAAGCATCTTCTAAATTTTAGTATATTAAATGCTGCCTCTATTTGATAATCTCTTGGAGTTATCTCTGACTTTTCGAAAAAGTCTAAAGCCCATTTTGTAAATTTTTCTTGATTAATATTGGTATCAAACATGTCAGTAATACCATTGAGTTTAAACTCAAATTTATATTCTTTACATATCTGCATGACTTCTCTCCATAATCCTGAAGGAATCCATTTATCATCTTTTATATATGAAACATATCCATCCCATAAACCCTTTTTAACCAAAGGATTAAATCGCCATGAATCAATTCTTCTATTTAAAGAAATATTGAGTTGTTCCAGTTCTAATTCAGTTGCTTCATCAATACGTAGCAACTGTTTATTTTCAGTTAAACTAAGCTCCACATTGTTAGAGCATTTTTATTTTTCGTTATAGATCTTTTAATGCTAGTCTATTACGAATGGCAAATCCCATATTATCTAGGGTTTTTACCGAATCTTTAAAAAACTCAACTTGATTTTCTAGATGAGACAATATCATGTTTTCGTCTGCTAAGTCTGTCTCTATAAATCTTTCTTTTTGTTTTTCTCCGAGCTTATAATCATATTCATAGTATCTAATATAGGCTTCTCTATATCTAATAGCTACTTTTGCTTTTTGTTCTTTTACTTTCATATTTAAATACGACATTTGTTCTACTAGAGATTGACGCGAAGATAAAACTTCAGCAATTGTTTCTTCCATTAAATTTAAGTTTCTCAAACTCTGTGCCAACTTTTTTATATTGTTTGTCCACTCAGTTCTTTGTCTACTTAATTTTCCGTCTAATGCTAGTATGTTTTCTTTAGTCATATTAAAATAATGATTTCTTGTTAGGATTTGGTTTAATAAATTTTGATGTTATTTGCCTCTTCTTAAATTTAGGTTTTGGCATTTCCATTTCTGGAGAATTGACGCTAAGATCTAATGGCTTGAAATCTATCAAAAGTTTCATACCCTTAAATCTATCACTGTCTTTTTGGAACTCATCAAAGTTATCCTCAACCATGTTGTTAATCGTTTCTATACATACCATAAATCTAATTGATTAGAAGTGAAATAATTATCGATCTTTTTGTGAGCATCGATTTTAAGCTCAAAACACTTCAATATTAAATCATTTAGATCCTTAATATTATATGTATCTAGTTTATTTTCGCTAAGAAATTTAGTCCACATAAAAACGGGACGTCCTTTCTTTAACTTTTCTGCCATTTTCTTTTTACCCGTTGCGTCATTATCAAACATATACCTAACAGTTGGTATCTCATCAAAATCATCAGTTGATCTACCTGCAGTTGCTAAGGCCAACGAGTTATTCATGAATTTAGCATCTAAAGGACCTTCGAACATTGTTATTGGTCTTTGGAAATTTAATTGCATAATTCCAAAAAGCGTTGATATCTTTGTAAGTGTGTTTAGTTCCTCATTGCTCATTTCTAATGGCTTACCCATTTCTTCATATAATTTTGGCAAATCATAAGTTAAATATCTCTGTCCATACCCTTTCATTCTACGTGTCTGTGCACCTATAATTTTGCCATCTGTACTATAATTAAGAATCCACAAACGAAACTCTTTATCTGAATATAGAAATTCTTCAGATCGATTATGTAATAACCTATCTTTTAATTGAAACCAAATCCAATCACCTGGTTCTATTACTTTAGCTTTAAAATGTTTCTTGAATTCTTCAACATCAATTGCTAGATTATGTATCTTTTCTAGCGCCTGGTGTTTCAATACAGACTCTGGGTTTACCTGTATTTTATTTTGTTTGATGTAATCGATAACCATAAAAGAGTCATTAGATGTGTCCATCTTAACATCATGATCCTTTAAAAAAGAATATAGATTAGTATGATAACTACAATTATAACAATGATACTGTAGTGTATCCCAAAATATATTACCTCTTTTCTTGGTATCGTCCGAGTGAGAATCGCCACAATAGGGACATGCACAGGTTATTCGCCCATGCATGTCCTTTAGTAGCTTCTTATTAGGAGTAGAATGTATTTGAGATACTACTTGCTTAAGTGCATATCTTATTTTATCCTTTAACTCTTCAGTAAGTTCTATATTGTTATTAGATGTCGAGGTCATTCAAGAAAGAATCTAGATCATCATCTGTTGATACACTTGAAGTTGATTCCGACGTTGAAGTCACTGGTGCTGCCGCTGGTTTTTCTTTTACTGCTGTTGCAGTTTTAGTTGCTGCCTTTGGAGCACTTGATGTCATCGATGCAATTGAATCACTCGGATTAAGATACATTCTTAATACATCATTTACAAATGATCTTGTATCTTCGTCCCATGCTTGATAATCATATCCTTTTAATGAAGGAGCTGCTTCTAACTCTTCTTTGATAGTAGTCATAGTTTCTTTACTACGTTCTGCCGGGGCATCGCCCATAATAATAGCTGACTTACTAGAAGAAAATTTAGATGTATCGTAGTTATTATATTCACCTTGTCTAGTGATAACTAACTCAAAGTTTTTACCTTCGAATAAATCGAATACTTGTGTTGGCTCACCAAAGTTTGGTTTTAATTCTGCGTCTATCTTTTCTTTAATTTTATATCCAAATTTAAATACTTTGTAAGTACCTTCTAGTTCTGGATTTTGTGGATCTTTTACGATCTTTACTAAAGAATAGTATTGTTGGCGTCTTTTTAGTTTATCTGAAGATTTTCTATCTACAGCTGAATCTGATTTACGCAACTTCCAAAATACATCTGCGATAGGGCATTTTTCTCCGATTGTTGCTGGAGAATCAACTAATTTACCATCGCCACTAGAGTTTGTTAACCAGTGTACATATTTTTGGATTAGGGAATTACGAGGGTTTTCTGGATTTGGCACAAAACGTATTAATGCTTTGTAAGTTCCGTCTTTACCATCGTCTGCTGTTGGTTTGTAGATCTCGTTAGTAGAACTACTTGCTTGTACTTGGTGCGTTTCTACGTCTTCCACGCCCAAGTTAAAAATGTCAAATGAATCACTCATACCTTTAAATTGTTTAGTTTGTTAAAATTGTT
>VMHT01081916.1_pt1 | contig 11438 bp, 9 predicted proteins | sample 4693611 | NCBI WGS metagenome assembly VMHT01 (sample SAMN12280063, study PRJNA550983) | marine metagenome | isolation source: seawater sampled from same location over 5 years 0.02-0.2 micron viral filtrate | place: USA: collected off the coast of southern California halfway between the port... ... | reverse complement strand
CTCTTGTTCTATCCGTTGAACTACGGAGCCATTTCTGGAATCTAAATTTAAATAATTATTATATATTTAATAGCATATAAGAACAAACCCAATTAAACTTGAAGAAAATTATTCTTTACCCAATGATGATCCTGCTTTTCGGATGTTCTACGTTAAAGAAATTTGAAAACACAAAGTCTGTTTTTGAAAGTGAAGTGCAAAAACTGGAGGCACTGACAGATTATAAAAAACTCGATAACTATCTTCTTTTTGTAGGCAGTTCCAGTATTCGAAGATGGGACAATATGACCCAACAAATGGCTCCAATCCAGGTCGTTAAAAGAGGGTATGGAGGGGCACATTTTTATGATTTAATTCATTTTACGAAGCGATTGGTTGCCCCCCACCATAATGCCAAAGCATTGATTTGCTTTGTAGCCAACGATATTTCGGGAAAAGACAACGATCTGTCTCCCGAGGAAGTTTTTAGACTCTTCAAGTTTTTTAAACGACAGGTTCATCGTATTCATCCCGAACTTCCTATCTATTTCATCGAAATTACCCCTACTCCTTCCCGCTGGAAAGTTTGGAATCAAATTTCCAAAGTGAACGCTAAAGTTCAGCAATATGCTGTTACTCAGCCCAAGATCAACTATATTGGAACACAAGAAAAGTTTTTGGGACCAAACGGCCGGCCTCTTCCTGATCTTTTTGTTAGCGACAGCCTTCACCTCAGTGATAAAGCGTATCGTTTATGGTCTGAAATCATTAAAGATAAATTAACCCAAGTTCAACCATCATTAAATTAAAACAACTTTCCATTATGCAGAGCAAACTACTGAATACCATTTTTCAAAAAATGTTGATTTTGGTTGCCCTAATGATCCTTTTTCCAATCCAAGGAATTTCCCAAAATAAACAAAAGGAGGCCCCCACCCTCAATGGTAAAAACATCATCTTTGTCTATGGAGGCTGGAAAGGGCACAAGCCCACCGAAAGTGTAGGTCTGATGGTGCCCAAACTCAGGGCCGAAGGAGCCAATGTAAAGGTCTTTGATACCCTTTCGGTTTATGCCGATGAAAAGCTCATGTTAGAGACCGACTTGATCATTCAGACTTGGACCATGGGAAAAATGACCAAAGAACAATTTAAAGGCCTGGAAAAAGCCATCATGAATGGAACAGGATTCGCAGGCTGGCATGGAGGTTTGGGCGATGCTTTTAGGGATAACCTGAGGTATCAGTTCATAGTAGGGGGACAATTCCTATTCCATCCGGGAGGGCAGATCGACCATTCCATCAAAATTATCGACAAGAAAGACCCCATCACAAAAGGGCTAAAAGATTTTGATCTAAAGAAAACCGAACAGTATTATATGCTCATTGATCCCAACATAAAGGTTTTGGCCATTTCAGAATTTGAAAGAGAGAAATACCAAAAATCGGGAAAAGAAGAAAACAAAATAATGGGAAGCACCATGCCGGTAGTGTGGAAAAAAACTTATGGTAAAGGGAGAATATTTTATTCTTCCATAGGCCACCACCTTACCGACTTTGACGTCCCTGAAGTGATGACCATGCAAATGAGAGGATTTCGTTGGGCCTCTGAAGGTAAATACACTGAAAAAGAGAACACCATAACCCCCGCATACAAAAAATGATAGCCATAGGATATGATATGGGCAGCTCATTTATCAAGGCTGCTTTGGTAGAGGTTAAAACAGGAAAACCCATTGCAAGAGCCAGGGTTCCGGAGGTGGAAATCCCTATGGAAGCCCAACAGCCGGGCTGGGCAGAACAGCATCCCAACCTCTGGTGGCAATACCTTTGCGAAGTTACCCAAAAACTTTTGGCCAAAGCCCAGATCAAAGCAGATCAAATTTCGAGCATCGGGATTTCCTATCAGATGCATGGATTGGTCTTGGTCGATCAAGACCTTAACCCTTTGCGAAAATCCATTATATGGTGTGACAGCAGGGCCACCCCATATGGGGAAAAAGCATTTGAGGCATTGGGAAAAAACTACTGTAAAGACCACTTGCTCAATTCACCCGGAAATTTTACAGCCTCCAAACTCGCTTGGGTGATCGAAAATGAACCGGAGTTGTACCGAAAAACATACAAAATCATGCTACCGGGAGACTTTTTGGCAGCAAAATTATCCGGAGTACCGCAAACCTCCATAACAGGACTTTCCGAGGGTGTTTTTTGGGATTTCAAAAACGACCAACCCTCACAAGCCCTTTTCGATCATTACCAAATCGATCAAAGATTGATCCCCGATATCGTTGACAATTTTACGGTTCAAGTCGCTGTATCTGAGGCAGGAGCAAAAGCCACAGGATTAAAGGCAGGTACTCCCATCACCTACAGGGCCGGAGACCAACCCAATAATGCCTATACTTTGGGTGCCAGAAATGCCGGAGATGTGGTGGCAACCGGTGGAACTTCCGGGGTGGTCTATGCCCTTACCGATCAACTCTCCGGTGAGGAATTGACCAAGGTCAATACTTTTGCCCATGTAGATTACCAGCCCAATCAAAAAATGTTTGGCAAACTACTCAACCTCAATGGCGCCGGAATACAATACCGCTGGTTACACCAATTGATGGGTGAAGTGAGTTACGAAAAACTAAACCAAATGGCCGCAAAAGCTCCCATCGGAAGCAATGGATTAAAAGTTTTCCCATTTGGAAATGGAGCCGAACGAATGCTCGACAACAAGACCGTCAATGGTCACATCAGCAACATCAATTTCAACACTCACGACAACAACCATTTGGCCAGGGCTACCCTAGAGGGCATCGCTTTTGCCCTTATCCATGGTATAGAAATGCTCAAAAATGACGGGGTGGTCATCGAAAATCTCAAAGTCGGAAATGATAACCTGTTTTTATCCGAAGTATTTTCTAAAACCATTGCCGATACCTTAGGCATCACCATTCAAATGCTGGAAGCCACCGGTGCAGAAGGGGCAGCCAAAGCCTGTATTGCCCGGGAGAAGGGTGGTCAAAACAACGATAAAATTCACATCACCAAAACCATAGAACCCGACCTTAAGTCTCAAAACGAAAGCATTGCCTCCTTTAAAAATTGGAAAAAACAACTTATAAATAACATCATTTAAAAATGGAAACAAACTACTTTAAAAACATTGGACAGATAAAATATGAAGGAAAAGAGTCTGACAATCCTTTGGCCTACAAATACTACAAACCGGATCAACAAGTGATGGGCAAATCCATGCGTGAACATTTTAAATTTGCCATGGCATATTGGCACAGTATGAATGACAATGGGGCTGATCCCTTTGGGAGAATTACCAATCTCTATCCTTGGAATCAGGAAACAGAAGTATTACAGCAGGCCAAAAACCGCGCCGATGCTGCTTTTGAATTCCTGCAAAAAATGGGCTTTGATTATTTTTGTTTTCACGACATTGACCTGATTGCTGAAGGAGCTACCTTAGTGGAGACAGAAAAAAGAGTAGGTCAAATTATCACCTATATCAAAGAGAAACAGAAACAGACAGGCCTTAAAGTGCTATGGGGAACGGCCAACTGTTTTTCCAATCCTGTTTATATGAATGGAGCCATCACCAATCCTGATTTTAGGGTCGCATCGAGGGCATCGGCACAAATCAAAATTGCTTTTGATGCTTCTATGGAATTAGGCGCAGAAAATTACGTCTTCTGGGGAGGAAGAGAGGGCTATTTATCCCTACTGAATACCAATATGAAACGCGAACTGGATCATTTGGCCACCTTCTTCAACAAAATGGTAGATTATGGAAAACAACAAGGGTTCAAGGGCAATTTCTTTATTGAACCCAAACCCGCTGAACCCACCAAACATCAATACGATTTTGATGCAGCGACTGTGGTCGGATTCCTCAACCAAAATGGCTTACAAGACCATTTTAAACTCAACATAGAAGTCAACCACGCCACCTTGGCACAGCATACTTTTGAGCATGAACTTCAAGTGGCGACCAATGCAGGTATGTTGGGAAGTATCGATGCCAACAGAGGAGACCACCAGAATGGATGGGACACCGATCAATTTTCCATCAATCTCTACGAAACCATCGAAGCCATGTTGGTTTTCCTAAAATCCGGTGGACTTCAGGGAGGTGGAATTAATTTTGATGCAAAAGTGAGAAGAAACTCTACCGATTTGGAAGACCTTTTCATTGCTCACATTCAAGGGGCGGATACTTTTGCCAGAGCACTCATCGCTGCCGAGTACATTTTGACCAATACCCCCTATTCCGACATGCTCAAACAACGCTATCAGTCCTATGACAGCGGTCAGGGTAAGGCTTTTGAAAAAGGAGAGTTGTCGATTGCCGATCTTTATAAAATAGGGATAAGCCAGGGGGATATTCCCCATACCAGTGGCAAGCAAGAACTTTACGAAAGCTTCTTAGCCAATAGTTTTTAGAGTTCATTAAAAGAATATTTATAAATTGTAGGAGAAATAATAAACCAAAGAGTATTAATTATGAAAACTAAACTATTTAACGCAAGTTGTTTTGCGCTGATAACTACAGCGATGACATTTGCGGTACGTGCCAAAATTGAGCTGGTTTTTAACAATGATTACGGCTTAACACTCGAACAAATTGGGATAGCCTTTGGGCCTGCCTTTTATGGATTCACTCTGGCCATGATCATTGGAGGATTTTTAGTAGATCTCTTTGGGATGAAAAAAATCATGAACTTGGCTTTCATTGGTCATCTGGGAGGAATTATTCTAACTTTATTCGCCAGAGATTTTTGGATGTTATTTTCAGGAACTCTATTGATTGGAATTGGAAATGGAATGGTAGAGGCTGCCTGTAATCCACTTATTGCAACCCTGTATCCCAACGAAAAAACAAAAATGCTCAATCGCTTTCATGTATGGTTCCCGGGTGGAATCGTAATCGGAAGTATATTGGCCTATTCGCTCGTTGATCTGATGGGAATGAGTTGGATGGTCTTGGTGGGTACCCTGTTTATTCCACTGGTTATCTACATTTATCTTTTTAGAGGACAAGAATTTCCTGCTACGGAACGCGTATCCAGTGGAGTTTCTTACAGTGATATGCTCAAAGCCTGTTTTGTCAATCCTTTATTTTGGTTCATTGGTTTTTGTATGCTATTGACAGCCTCTACCGAGTTGGCTACCACTCAAAGAATTTCTTCCTTGTTAGGTGAAACGGTATCCAACCCAATTTTGGTATTGGCTTTTATAAATGGAATTATGATGTTAGGCAGACTTTTTGCGGGAGATGTTGTTCACCGCTTGAGCATCACCAAAATGTTATTATTTTCCGCAGTGTTTTCCTTTATAGGCTTATTGTGGTTGTCCAGTGCTACTGGAGTTGCATCCTTTATGGCTGCTGCTGTTTTTGCCATTGGGGTATGTTATTTTTGGCCCACCATGCTCTCTTTTGTTGCAGAAAAAATCCCAAGCAGTGGAGCATTAGGCTTATCTTTGATGGGTGGATTAGGGATGTTCTCCGTAGCAATCGTTTTATGGGCTATGGGATTGGTCATGGACATGGATGCTTCCGGTTCGGATACTCTTTACAGAATGGCCATACTTCCCGGAGTTCTAATTGTACTTTTTGGTTTAAGATTGCTCGTTGAGTTACGTCAACAGTAATCCACATAGCAATATGTTTTTAACGAATGGGAAAGTGGGCCACTTTCCCAATTTTACATTTTACCCGATAATATCTAGATAATGAAACACCTTTTTTTTATTTTAGCGACTATGCCATTACTGGCCCAAAAAAAAATGAAACCTGAAATGACAGAGCTTTGGGAGCCGGTTCCTGAAGTTGTAATTCCCGGTGATGTTACCACCCCTCCCAGCGATGCGATTGTACTTTTTGACGGCACTGACCTTTCTCAATGGATCAATGCCTCAACGGGTAAAGCGGCGCATTGGATCATCAATTCCGATGGCTCCATGACCGTAAAACAAAAAGGTGGGATTGAAACCAAAGAAGAATTTGGATCCATTCAACTCCATATTGAATGGAGAACGCCTGAAGAAGTAAAAGGAAATGGACAAGGAAGGGGTAATAGCGGTGTCTATTTTCAAAAGGTTTATGAAGTCCAGGTTTTGAACAGCTTTAATAACCTTACTTATTCCAACGGTCAAGCCGCTTCGATTTATAAACAGTCCATCCCATTGGTCAACGCTTCCAGACCCCCGGGGGTTTGGCAAAGTTATGACATCATATTCAACGAACCGATTTATGATCATCAAGGCAATCGCCTCAAAAAAGGTTCCCTAACGGTTTTTCACAATGGGGTATTGGTACAAAACAATGTTGAAATTCAGGGAACTACTGAAAACATAGGCCTCCCTCAGCTCAGGAATACCAAAACACCCAAAAGGCTTTATCTTCAAGACCATGGCAATCCCGTTTCCTACAGGAATATTTGGTTGAGAAAACTATAGCGTTCAAAAGCTTTTTGCTTGAAAAAAAGTCATTTTAAAGTTTGTGTTTCATTTTGCTTGTTGATCAGTTTTTATTCTTGTGCTCAGGAAAATAAAAACCAAAATTTTGAACAAAATAAAGCGTCAAAAACTGAAATCCATCCGGAGGAGAGTTTTTATGACGCTTTGAGATTCAGGACAGATTTGAGATTGAACGCTAACAAAAGGATACTCTATACGTCTATTGAGAACATTGAAGAATTCGATCAGAAATATAAAGAAACAGACATGACCTTAAACCATGTAATAAGAGACCGTTTGCATACGGCCATTTTTCTCAATCAAAAAAAGAACCATCTTAAATCTATTGATGGCTCTGAGTTTTGTTTATCTCAAAATCTTTCTGCCCAAGAACTTACCGACCGGTTGGTGTCTTTAATCGGAAGTATGTATTATGGTGCTGATGAAGTAAAGGCTTTAGTCCAATAATCCATCAAAAACATATTTCATTTCCGTGGCAATCTGAATGGACCGTTCATCATACATTTTTCCTTCATCAGCAGTGTCGTCATATGCCTTTGGATCCTCATAAGGCAAAGAAATTCGTTTCTCTGTACCGGGAATAAAGGGACAGTTTTCGTCGGCATGGGTACAGGTCATCACTGCCGCAAAGTGAGTTTTCGGATTGGGCGGATCATCATAGATTTTTGAAAATAAAGTAATGGGAGGTTTGTTTGGATGGTATCTTAATTCATGGTGAGGGTTTTCTCCACCCGGATTTGTCACCTCAAAGCCCAAGCGGACCAATGAGTCAATTGTTCTCTCATTGCAAGCCGTAATTTCAATTCCCCCCGAAAAAGTATTGATGTTATGGCCATAGAAATCCCCAATCACTTTAGCCCAAACTTGGGAAAGTTGACTTCTGCGGGAATTGTGGGTACAGATGAAATTGAGATTGACTGATGTTTTTTGTTTAATCTTCAGTTTCAAATATTCTTGTAATGGCTTCAATAAATCTTTGCGGTTGTCACTGATGCTAATGTTATCAATCTTATTTATTAAATCAATGATTGCATTTTCCATAGGTCTTAATTTTTGGAGGGTAATTTAAAAGGTTAAATGGTGAAGCTTTTCATCGATGCAAATTTGTAAAATCGCATCTTTCTTTAACATTTTTTTAACATTTTACAATATATTTATTTAAATTAGATTTTAGTTAGGATATTAAAATATTTTTAAACCAAAAACAATTATGAAACAAATGAAGAAAATTTATTCACTGTGCATTGTACTCATAACGTGTGCGAACACTTTATTGGCACAAACCAGTGTTTCAGGAACTGTTGTTGATCAAGACGGTCAACCCATACCCGGGGTTACCATTTTGGATGACAACGATCAGACCAACGGAACTGTCACCGATTTTGATGGTAATTTTACGATCAGTGTCCCTTCTGACGGTAGTCTAAATGTCAGCTTTATTGGTTACGAGACCCAAACCATTGCCGTTTCTGGGCAGACCAATCTCAGTATAATTTTAGAGGAAGGGGTTTCTGCCTTGGATGAGGTCATTATTACAGGATACGGTTCACAAGTCAAAAAGAGTGATTTGACAGGGTCAATAGCCTCTGTAAGTTCTGAGGATTTTCAAAATCAGCCCCTCATTAGGGTTGACCAAGCCTTGCAAGCCAGAGCAGCCGGGGTTGCGGTTACGCAAACCAGTGGTGCGCCCGGAGCAGGATACAAAATCAGAATCCGTGGTGCGAACTCCATCACCGGAAACAACAATCCCCTTTATGTTGTAGATGGTCTTGTAGTGGGGAACATCAATAACATTAACGCCAGCGACATAAGCTCTATGGAAGTCTTAAAAGACGCATCGGCTACTGCTATTTATGGAAACAGGGGGGCCAATGGGGTTGTTTTGATTACGACTAGATCAGGCTCTAAAGGAAAAGCTAAAATTCAAGTGGATTCATTTTTTGGATCTTCTCAAGTTGTTCAGCATATTCCTGTTATGACTCCAGCTCAATTTGCTGAAGGAGTAAATTTAAGAGACGCTACGCCTGGAAAACCTCCTACTATTGATGCAGCCAGAATCGCCGAACTAGAAGCTGGAGCAGGAGTAAATTGGCAAGACTATTTCTTCAGAACGGCTCCTTTTTCAAACATAGTTGTCTCTGCCAGTGGTGGATCCGACGATATAGATTATTATATTTCTGCAAACACCTATAAAGCAAAGGCCACGGTGATCAACCAAGATTTTAACCGTTTGAATTTAAGAGCCAATATCAATGCCCAATTAAATGATAAACTTAAAGTAGGGATTAACAATTTTATCAGTCGCTCTGAGAATACTGGTGCGAGAGTTAATTTAGCCAATGGAATTGCTTGGGACATGAACACCCCACCTCGTGATTCAAATGGTGAATACAACTCTATCCCATTAGTTTCAGGGGTTGGTAATGGTTCAAATATGCCCCTCTTAGTTCCAGAAAATAATTCAGTAGAAAATATTTCAGACCAATTGATTTCAAGTATTTATGCCAACTACAATATCAATGATAACATTACATTAAATATTTCTGCAGGTGTAGAAAAAATTGATTTTACCAACAGTAGCTATCAACACGGTCTTACGGGTCCTACTAAAGCTGTTGTGAGAGATCAACAAGGACTTCGTCTACAGAACACCAATAGACTAACCTACAAGAATGACAATCCTGATCATGCTTTCCAAGCTGATTTAGTTCATGAGCAGCAGTCTTTTGAAATGAGCTTCAGAGAAGCAACAGCAAATAATTTCTTCTCTAACTCTACTAATTTTAAAGAATTATCATTGGCTGGAATTCAAAATACGGATAGTGGAATATCTAACGAAAAGTTGGAATCATTCTTGGCAAGGATTAACTATACTCTATATGGTAAATATTTGTTTACGGCCTCTGTAAGATCAGACGGTTCCAGTAAATTTAATAAGGACAATAGATGGGGGACTTTCCCATCCGGTTCGATTGCTTGGAGAATCTCGCAAGAAGATTTTCTTAAGGATCACCCCTCAATCAATTCTTTAAAAGCCAGAGCGAGTTTTGGGGTAACCGGTAGTCAGGCAGTGAGTCCATTTTCTACCATTTCAATTCCAGGTATTTCTGCCGCGAATAATTATCCTTTTACTGGGGGTGTTCCAACTATTGGAGTAGCACCTTCAACAAGGATGGCTAATCCAGACCTTACATGGGAAACTACTACTCAATTTAATTTTGGATTTGATATTGGTCTTTGGAGTTCTAAAGTGCTACTCTCTATAGATTATTACTCTAAAAAAACGGAGGATATTCTTTTAAGCAGAGTTTTACCTGAGTTTGTTGGCCCTACTTCCATCACACAAAATGCTGGAGAAGTTGAAAACAAAGGTTTTGATATTTCATTAAGTACCGTGCTTTATGAGAAAGACGACTTTTCAATTAATTCCGATTTTAATCTCTCTGCTAACAAAAATAAAGTAGTTAAGTTAGTTGATGGCGTTAATAGTATGGTTTTGGGAAAAGTATATTACGGCTCTACTTTTCCTGTAAATCCAACCAGAGTTGAGGTAGGTCAACCCATCAGTACTTTTAGGGGTTATCATTTTGAAGGAGTATATCAAACCGGAGCTACTGACGGAACTCCAGGACATGCAAAATATCGTGACCTCAATGGTGATAACAAAATTACCTCTGAGGACATTGGTAACATTGGAGATGGTAATCCTGATTTTACATGGGGTTGGAATTTAAACTTTGATTACAAGGATCTTAACCTCAACATGGTATTTGAGGGAGCGCAAGGAAATGAAATATATAATTTCCAAAGAATGAAAATGATGGGACTTGGGTCAGCTCAGTTTCATGCTGTTCACGCAGATTTTCTTGACAGCTGGACCCCAGATAATCCTAGTAATACCATCCACGCAGGAACACAGGCTGCGCGTGATGCCAACCAATGGTTGTCCTCTCAGTTCTTAGAGGATGGATCTTATACCTCTCTTAGAAGCGCTTCTTTAACTTATAATTTAAAGGATGCGTTAAGCATGTTGGGAGTAGAACAGTTAAAAGTTTTTGTGAATGCTGAAAATTTATTCATTATCACTGATTACTCAGGCTTTGACCCGGTGTCCACGGCCTCAGGAAATTCTGATGTTGACCTTGGGATTGATTTTAATGCTTTCCCAATATCAAGATCATTTTCAGTTGGATTTAATCTTACATTTTAAAAATATTTAGACATGAAAAACACATATAAAATATTTACAGTTATCGCTTCGGTTTTATTTGTTTTCTCTTGTAGTGATCTCGAGGAAGACAGAAGTGGAATTTTATCCTTGGATAACCTTAAATCGGATGGTGACCTTGTTGCTGCATTAACCCCGGTTTACAAGCAACTTCAAGTTACTTACCAAGGTTTTCGAATCCGGACCAATACCTTTGGATCCGATGATCTCACCACATGGTGGGGGGGAAATAAAGCACCTTTAAGAGTTTTTGACGGATTCAATTATGGAAACGGAGAAAATGCTGATATCAATTGGCTGGATTATGATTGGAAAGGTTTTTGGAAGCTGATTTACCACGCAAATTCTTTAGTAAACGGACTTCAGACCTCCACAGCTCCTGACGCTTCAAAAGCCATCATTGAGGCAGAGGCAAGGTGCTTGAGAGCAATTGCTTATCTTAGTTTAGTTAAGGTCTATGGAAATTTACCCATTATTTTGGATGGAATGACACCCACAGGAGATGAACAACGTGCGACTGTATTAGAAAACTACAAGCACATTGAAGCAGATTTATTGTTTGCTGAGGCCAACTTGCCAGCTCCCGGGTCTACTACCAATGTTGGCAGAGCATCGTCCTCTGTTGCCAAAACAGTTCTTGCAGATTTATATCTTACGTGGGCTGGATGGCCAGTAAAAGACACCTCCAAAAATGCATTGGCAGCAACTAAGGCTAAAGAAGTTATTGACATGGGTTATCACACATTATTACC